>Ga0114966_10005781_pt1 | contig 10408 bp, 11 predicted proteins | sample M_130207_XF_Meta_FD_87029 | JGI IMG/M metagenome (GOLD analysis project Ga0114966, IMG submission 87029) | Freshwater microbial communities from Lake Montjoie, Canada to study carbon cycling - M_130207_XF_MetaG | ecosystem: Environmental > Aquatic > Freshwater > Lake | place: Lake Montjoie...
ATGCGCGAGTAGATGGCGGCCATGATCTCGGAGGCGACCATGTTTTTGCGATCCTCCGGCGGCAGAGCTTGCTGCGCGGCATGGTAGTAATCCCGCGCACGACGATATTGAAACTCCATCATTTTCGTGAAGCGTTCACTCGGACGCGCATCAAGGATTTCGCTTTCGAGCACCCCAAACTGCCGTAGCTCACTCTGCGGAATGTAGATGCGACCCGTGTCACGCGCATCTTGGCCGACATCGCGAATGATGTTCGTAAATTGCAGTGCGTAGCCGAGATTGATGGCGTAATCGCGTGTGGCGGGGTTCGAGTAGCCGAAAATCTCAATGCTGACTAGGCCGACGACGCTGGCGACCTTGTAGCAGTAGCCGAGCAGCTCCTCAAAGGTCTCGTAGCGCGTCTTCGTGATGTCACTGGCGACGCCGTCGATGATTTCGCCGAGCCAGGCACGAGGGAAGTCGTATTTGGCCGGAAGCAATACAACTTCATCGAGCACCGGATGCCCCGGCGGTTTGCCTTCCACCACACACTGCTTCCAGCGGGTTAATTCCTGCTCTTTTTCATCCTCGCCCACATCCGTGGCATCCGCGATGTCATCAACGACACGACAAAAGGCATAGAACACAATCATGTCACGACGGCGTTCTTTTGGCAGACAGGCGAGCGCAAAGGCCAGGTTCGACTTCGCCCGCCGAGTGATCTGTTCAGGAGAAAGCGTGCCGCTGGTCATGCGGATGGAGAACGTGGAAAGCCGTGGCGCAGCATGATGAGAAGAGCGGCTAGCAATAGCCAGCAATCCAGCATGGCAAGCACCAAAGCATCCAACGGCAGCACGATCATGCGCCACAGCGGTGAATCCGCGCTCAAAGCATGCGACATAGCCGAGGCGTAATGAGCGAGGATCAGAAAAGCGAGTGCCGTGATCGCCAGCGCGAGCAATGGCAGCAGCGAACGCAACAAAATGCGCAACGCCACGGCTCCCTGATGAAAAAAATGACCCGGCACCGCCGCTACAGCGAGTGGCAGTGCCGCGAAGATCAGCAACAACTCGATCCAGAACCAGCCACCGATGCTGGCTGGCGTGCTGATTTGCCAAAACCGCCAAATCATCCACAAAAGATCGAAAGCGGCCAGTGCGGCCACACTCTGCCAACGAGCGAAGGTGTGCTCTAGCGCGGCCACGGCATCGCCATCTGTTTCGGTGTCTTGCGGTTTTTCCCAGGCAATGACGAACCGCGCGATCCACACCTGCATGCCAGCGCCAGCTAGGGCGGTGAAAAGATAACGTGCGCCAAGTTTGAGCGACTCCGCTCCTTCTGGCAGCATGTGGCGCAGGCTGGCGATCTCCAAAACCAGCCAAGAAAAGCCAATCAGCGTCGCCCCGAGCAATGCGATTTTTTGTTCCGGCCCAGGACGCCGCTCGCCATAGCGATACGGCCAGCGCCAGATGCGCACCGTCAGAAACACAAGTGCCACAGGCACGATGCAGGCCAGCGGCCAAGGTTGAATCAACACATGCGGCAGCACCGCAAGATGAGCTGCCGAATCACGGGCAAGCGGGAGGATCAGTTCCTGCCAGTCGGTGAGTTGTGTCATCGTATAAACTACTGGCCGCTGATCACCGAATACGGCTGCCAGCAGCGCAGCACCGGCTGCCCATAGGATCAAAGCAGGCCGCAGACGCATCAAATCCCATGCATCCGACCAATGCCGCCGCAGCGGGTGCCAGCGCAGGTGGAGCACCATCCCAACCGTGAAGCCGAGAATGGCGAGCACGGTCGTTTGCCAGTGGTTGAGAGTCGGAAGTTGCAAGATGGCGATCAATTCGCGAAAACATCTCGACATGCCAGCACGTATTCGCTTCTCTCACACCGCTATGAAATTACCCGTCGCCCTCCTGCTCGCCTCTTTGTCGTTCCAATCCGCCGTCCTCGCCGAAAACTGGCCGAACTGGCGCGGCCCCAACCAAGATGGCTCCAGCAGCGAAACCAGCCTGCCGGTGAAATTCAGTCCCACGGAGGGTGTGAAGTGGGCCGTAGACATGCCGGGGCTTTCCGCTTCCGTGCCGGTCATCTGGGGCGACAACGTCTTCATCACCGCACCCATCGAGGCTGAGAAGAAACTCATCGGCCTCTGCTACGACAAACAAACCGGAAAGGAAAAATGGCGCGCCACCATTTCTGAAGGCAGCGAAATCCAATGGGACGACAAGAGCAACCTCGCCAGCCCTTCGGCAGCGACGGATGGCGACCGTGTTTATTTCCTCTTCGCCAACGCCATTGCTGCCGCGTGCGACTTCAATGGTAAGATCGTGTGGAAGCGTGATTTCAAAGAGACGCATGGTGCCTTCGCTACGCAATGGACCTATGGCAGCAGCCCCACCATCGACGGCGGCAAGCTCTACATTCAGGTCCTGCAACGCAACGAAGCCTTTACCTTCCAGGGTAAGTTCGAGAAAGGCACACCCGGTAAGGACTTGAGCAGTTACATTCTCGCGCTCGATCCAGCCACCGGTAAAGATCTCTGGAAGCATATTCGCCCGACGCTGGCCAATACAGAATCGCTGGAGGCCTTCAGCAGCCCTGTTTTCACGACCTACAAGAATCAGCGCCTCATGCTCATCTCTGGTGGAGACACGCTTACCGTTCACGACGCCGCCACTGGCAAAGAATTCTCCCGCATCGCCACCTGGAACCCACCTGGAGACGGCTACAACAAGTTCTTCCGCCTCGTCCCCTCTCCTGTCGCTGGTGATGGTATGGTCATCGCCTGTGCACCGAAAAATTCGCCCGTCTTTGCCATCCCACTTGATTCCAAAGGCGAAACCAAGCCCGTCTGGCAGACCGAAACCAAAGGCGTGACCAGCGACGTGCCCACGCCCGCCTTCTACAAAGGCAAATTCTACGTCCTCGACGGCGGTAAGAAGACCCTGAGCTGCCTGGAGCCAAAAACCGGCAAGGTCGTGTGGACGGGTGAACTTGGTGGCAAGACCAAATTCGAAAGCAGCCCCACCGTGGCCGATGGTAAAGTCTATTGCATCAACTTCTGGGGCGAAGTCTATGTCGCCAAGGCGGACACGGATCAATTTGAGCTGCTCGGCATGAACGAGATGGGCAACGGCTCCAAGCCTAACGGCAACGCCGCCAGCGTCCGCGCTAGCATCTCCGTCAGCGATAGTAGTCTCTTCATCCGCACGCAGGACAAGCTGTATCGTGTAGGCAAGTAATCCAGACTCACTCTCGCCTCCATGTTGCGTTCCATTCTTCTCTCACTTCTCGCGGCATCGGCTATTTTCGGCGCACCCGCCGAGCATGTCATCCTCGTCAGCATCGATGGTTGGGCGCAGCATTACTTTGATGATCCCAAGTGCCACATGCCGGCAGTGAAGTCGCTTGCGGCGAATGGCGTGCGTGCAAAAAAATGGAGTGTTCGTTTCCGACCGTGACGTGGACGAATCACACCACGCTCGTTACCGGCGTGCATCCGTCGAAGCACGGTGTGCTGGCGAACGAATACTTCGACCGCACCGAGCGGAAGAAAATCCCGCTCATTCCTGATCCGCTGTTCAACAAAGAAGAAATAGTCAAATCACCCACGATTTACGATGCGGCCAAGGCGGCAGGTTTGAGCACCGCGGCGGTGATCTGGCCTGCGTCTCGTGGTGCCAAGACACTCGACTGGACGGTGCCTGATGTGTTTGAGCAGGAGTTGTTTGAGAAATACGGCACGCCGTCTTTGCTCGAAGACGCGCGTGCGGCCGGCATCCCCATCGAGAAGCAGAATGAGTGGTGCAAGCTGGGGAATCCGGGCAAGGCACAGCGGGATTACATGTACACGCTGCTCGCGACGCACATCATCAAGAAGCATAGACCGAACTTCCTCGCGCTACATCTCGTGAGTCTCGATTCCTTCGAGCATTCCAACGGACGCCAAGTGCCAGAAGCTTACTGGGCAGCCAATGATTCCGACAATCGCGTCGCCGATCTCATTCGCGCGACCGAAGAGGCCGGTATTCGCGACAAAACGACCTTCATCATCACCACCGACCACGGCTTCATCACCTTCACCAAGTCGATCAACGCTAACGTGGCACTGCGGAGAGATGGTTTTGTCAAAACAGTGCTCGGTAAGAGCCTTGCTCCTGATTCTCAGGTTTTCGCCATGGCCGAAGGTGGCGGATGTTTTGTGTATGTGCTCGATGCGGCCAACCGCGACAGCATCCTGAAACAGATCACGCCAAAACTCGCGAAACTGGAAGGCGTGGTGGGCGTCGTGGAGGCGAAGGACTTCAACAGCAAGCTGCACCACGTCACAGCAGACAAAGATGGCCGTGAGCCTGATCTCATCCTGCTCGCAGGTGATGGCTACACGTTCACCGATTCACTTGCCGACAACGATGTCATCATTCCCAACGATTCGCCCAAGGGTGCGCATGGTCATTTCCAACTCGATGCCAACATGTATGGCTGCTGTGTCATCAGTGGTGCCGGTGTGAAGCAGGGAGCCGTGCTCGATGAGGTTAAGAACATCGACGTCGCGCCCACGATGGCGAAACTCCTCGGCATCCCCTTCCCTGGTGCGGATGGTCGCGTTTTGAATGAGGCGCTGAAATAGTCCTCGAAACTTTACAGCATGCCCGGCGTGTAGCGTGGGCGGGCATCGCCTCCAGCGCCAATGCGTTGGCGCATTTCCGAATCGTCCAGCGCACGGTCAACCGCCTCTTGCAACGCACGCGAAGTCAGTTCACCCAGCACAGGCACAGGAGAACCACTGCGGGGCCGGTAAGCACCACTTTGCCGCTCACCTTGATACACCTTCGTGAACAGCACCCGGCCGGAACTGGCCTCCAACACGTTCACCCGGATACGTGCGTACCCATAAGGATGCACGAGAAGCTGGGCGCGCAGATCCTCGATCTCCCCCGTCAAAATGAAGCGCGCTTTGGCATCCGGAGCGGTCATACCACGTGTTTCCAAGCCATAACCAAAGGCATTGCGCACGACATCGCTGACCGGCAGCCGGGTTTGCAGGGTATCGACCCTGGGCCCGATGGGCAGTCGCACATGCCCCAAAGTCTGCGGTTCGACGCCACGCCGGTCCTTGAACTTAGCGACGGCGAATTCCGGTGCTCCGCGCTGTACCTGCTTGGGTAAAGGCACATAATTCAGGCTGATGACCGAAGAATTGGTAGCACAGGAGGAAAGGCTGAAGACCATCGTTACCGTGATCATAGCAAGGAAGATTTTGGATTTCATCAGCGCCATTCATAGACGAAGCCTGTGACGAATCAATCTACGAGATGCCGGACTTGAAATCCTCGGTAGAGGGGTAAAAAACAACCCTGCCGGAACTCGGAGCTCAGGAAAAAAACCCCCAAAACCTGAATCCAATTAACCCGGCAGGGTTGATTTAATGAATATATTCGGAAACAGCTCTGCCATGCAATACCAAAAACTTTTTCATCGAAGAAAAGCACTCCTGCTCACTCAACTGGGGGTCGTCATTTTCGCCCTATTCCCCTCAGAAAGTCACGCACAGCTAGGGCGTGCCGTTCGGCAGGTGATTGTCACCCAAGCAGCCACTTGGACCTCCAATAAGGCCAGCATGCAGTGCTGGCAACGTGCTTCAGCGGGGGCACCATGGCAGCCGGTGTTTGAAAAGTCCGTTCCCGTTCTGCTGGGTAAAAAAGGCCTCGCTTGGGGGCGTGGCGTCTTCAATCCGCCGCAGAATGGCATTCCTGCCAAGGTTGAAAAGGATTGGAAAGCTCCTGCCGGTGTCTTCCAGCTTGGTTCTTTGTTTGGCTACGGGGCCACTCCGCCCGGCGGTCGCTGGCCCTACATCCAAGTCGGACCATGGGATGCCTACGTCGATGACTCGACCTCGCCTTATTACAATCGTCACGTGCGTATTGACCCGCGTCAGGGCATCCCGCCGTGGTTTGAGAAGCAAAAAATGCGTCTCGGCGACGCCGCTTATAAATGGATGCTCGAAATCCGCCACAACCAGCAACCCGCCGCCCCCGGCTACGGCAGCGCCATCTTCTTCCACGTCCGCCGTGGCCCCGACAAACCCAGCGCCGGCTGCACCACTATGGCCGAGGGCGACCTCACCCGCCTCCTGCGCTGGCTCGATCCCGCCGCCTCACCGCACTACGTTCTGCTGCCGAAGGCCGATTATGCCGCGTTGCGTGCCGCGTGGGCATTGCCTTGACTCCCCTCCCCGCATCTGCCATCTCACGCCTTTCCTTTTCTCATTCCTCATTCTGATTTCGTCGTTCCCTCATGGCCAATCCCGCCCCCGCACACGGTTACACTGAAGACTCCATCAAATCCCTCGACTGGCGCGAGCATATCCGCCTGCGCCCGGGCATGTACATCGGCAAACTGGGCGACGGCTCGCTGCCGGAGGACGGCATCTACGTCCTGCTCAAGGAAGTGCTGGATAACTGCATCGACGAGCACGTCATGGGCTTCGGCAGCACCATCGACATCGTCATCGCCGAGGATCAAACCGTCACCGTGCGCGACTACGGCCGTGGCATTCCTCTCGGCAAATTGATGGAATGCGCCGCGCAGATCAATACGGGCGCCAAATACGACAGCGAGGTCTTCAAGCGTTCCGTCGGCCTCAACGGCGTCGGCATCAAGGCCGTCAATGCCCTCTCCGAGTTCTTCGAGATCCAGGCCATCCGCGAGAAGCAGACGCGCACCATCGAGTTCAGCCAGGGCCTCGTCATCTACGACATGGGCAAGCCGAAAGCCTGCGACGAGCCGAACGGCACCCGCATCGCTTTCCGTGCCGATGCGGATAGCTTCGCCGACGACACGCATTACCGCCTCGACTTCGTGCGTGAGATGCTGCGCTTCTACTCGTGGCTGAATCCCGGACTCACCATCGTGCTCAATGGCGAGAAGTTTAAGTCCAAGGACGGCCTCATGGACCTCATCCGCGCCAAGCTGACCGAAGAGCCGCAATACCCCATCATTCACATCGAGGGCAAGGACGTGGAAGTAGCCTTCACGCACGGCAGCGGCTACGGCGAAGAATACTACAGCTTCGTCAACGGCCAGCACACCACGCAGGGCGGCACACATCTCGCCGCCTTCCGTGAGGCCATCGTGCAGGAGTGCCGCGAGTTCTTCAAAAAGCAGTATGACCCCGCCGACGTGCGCGGCAGCCTCATCGCCGCCGTCAGTGTGAAGGTGCAGGAGCCGGTGTTCGAGTCGCAGACGAAGACCAAACTCGGCTCCAGCCACATGGAACCGAACGGACGTAACCTGCGCGGCCACATCACCAGCGTCATCACCGCCCAGCTCGACAATTTCCTCCACAAGCACGGCGACGTCGCCAAGTCGCTGCAGGAAAAGATCAACGCCAACGAGAAGGAGCGCAAAGAGATCAGCGGCATCCAGAAGGCCGCCCGCGAGAACGCCCGCAAGGCCAAGGTTCACAACAAAAAACTCCGCGACTGCCGCGTCCACTTCGACACCAAGGACAAGCGCCGCGACGACAGCACCCTCTTCATCACCGAGGGCGACAGCGCCTCCGGCAGCATCACCAAGAGCCGCGATGTCGAAACGCAGGCCGTCTTCAGCCTGCGCGGCAAGCCGCTTAACTGCTTCGGCCTCACGCGCAAGATCGTCTATGAAAACGAGGAGTTCTACCTCCTCGCCAACGCCTTGCAGATCGAAGAAGACCTCGAAGAACTCCGCTTCAACCGCGTCGTGCTCGCCACCGATGCCGATGTCGATGGCATGCACATCCGCCTGCTCATGATCACCTTCTTCCTGCAGTTCTTCCCCGAACTCGTCCGCAAAGGCCATCTCTACATCCTACAAACGCCGCTGTTTCGCGTGCGGAACAAAAAAGAAACCTTCTACTGCTACAGCGACGACGAACGCCAGCGCGCCATCCACCGCTGCGGCAAGACCGCCGAGATCACCCGCTTCAAAGGCCTCGGTGAGATCAGCCCCGACGAGTTCAAGCACTTCATCGGCCCGCACATGCGTCTGGAGCCCGTCACCATCCGCGACCACGCCCTCGACGCCGACGGCAACCCCATCCCCTCCGAGCACAAGAGCGTCAAAGAGATGCTCACCTTCTACATGGGCAAAAACACCCCCGAACGCCAGACCTACATCGTCGAGAACCTCCGCATCGAGGAAGAACTCGAATTCAAGGACGCGGCGGAGCCGGTGGAGCTGCCCGCGGCGGCGTGAAGAAAGCCACCTGCTCCCACAAGCGCCGTGGTCGAAGCGGCGCAAAGCCGTTCCACACGGAGTCAGTTTAAGACCACGCGACCGCGAATCGTCCAACAACCGTTATCATCGCGGCTGCGCTCCATGATAACCATGTTCGTTCGGCTCTTTTTTCATTCGCTGGAAGGGTCTAAACGAAGCCTTCCTGTAACGGATATCCGTCAATCCGGACATGGATCGTCACTCCTGAAATCGCACGAACGTAGATCTCCACGCGCTTTGTGGCAGTGGCCTCGCCTTCCACCTCGGTGGTTAAGAGTGGCTTGTTGCCACGAATGGAAAATAGCTGTGTGTTTCGCACAACCTCGACACCATCTACGAACAACGCGGCACCGGAACGCCATCCGTTCACGACACGACACTCCTTCTTGTCGATTTGGAATTCCCACTCGTCGCGAGGATCACCGCCACGCATGTAGTAGAACGCTTCTCGTAGACGTGAGCTTTTGGTTTTACGCAGCATGTTTTGCTATATCGTCTAAGCCGAGACACGGGCGGTGCGCGCACGGCGCTTCCGAGCGACGGGAGATTTGGACTTCCCTCCTGACGTCTCCAGCGTTTTGTTCTGCCTTGGTGCGGCTCCAAGATTCACGAAGTCGCCGGGGTGCTTCTGCTGCTCGGCATACAGGGCGCGGCAGGTGGCTTTCAGGCTGTGACCGTGGCCCGCCGAGAGTGAATCCTTGATCGCCCAAACTTCGGCAAGAACGTCTTGTGTGGCTGATGTTGTCATGGTGGTGGTAGCAAGTCCTCCGGGGTGCAAATCGTTGGCAGAGTGTAGCCCAAGGAAGCGATGAGCACACGCAAATCTTCGCGCACATGGGCGTTCGCGATGTGGCGGATGTTCCAGGTCAAAAGCAAGTTCATCTGGTGAAACGTCGCAACACCGATGTGAAGCGCATCACGATCCGCCTTCGCTGGGATCAGTCCCGATGCCAGGATAGCGTTGGCAATCGCCTCACACTCCGGCGTGATCGCCAGCATGGGAATATCAAGCAGCGAATCCAGCCGCCGCTGTGCGGCCTCGGCATCACCACTGGCAGCCTCCTGCTGTGTCACCAGTGATGTGTAAAGCTCGTAGTTCTGGCGGTAGTTGTCCCACCACTCGTGCGTGCTGATCTGGTGCCCTGCGTGAACAACCTGTGGCGACGGCCAGGAAGTCAGGTAGCTGGGGATGGTCGTTTCAATATAAACACGCATCCGTGAAAGTGTCTGATTCTAGGGATCCCATCAACCTCGATTCCAGTCGGTCAAAGGTGTTCTTGGCGGTTGGCCGAACGACCCAAGCTCAGCGACCCGGCCCACGAGGGCATTCGATTGCAACCGCGACGCGATGGCCGAGTTGGCTGGAGCGCATGGCCTTGCGGTCATTGTCATTGGGCGCGTTCGACTGAGTGATGAACGCCGTTGAGAAACGTAAGAAACTCGGCGCTGTCCTTCGGCATCGTGGTGCTCGGAAACAGGACCTCGCAGCAGAAGTAATCGCCCCGAACGCGATACATGCCGGCGGGACCAGCAAAGACGGAATAACTGTCTGAGCCGTGGAGAAGATGATGCGACCGAAAGGCAAAGCGCCAGATGTCGCCGTTGGCGAGGCGAACGTGACCAACCTCGTCGACGCCATCGGGAGTGAGTCGAGCGGATACGGCGTCGGCTGTGATCTCGGCTTCGGCGGGTGAGAGGGCTTGGGCAGGGACGCGCTGGGAAAGCTGACGCCACACAGCGGCTTCGTGAATGCGAGGGCCGATGAAGAACGCACCCACGGCAGCCAGTAGCAGAGTAAGGATGATGAGTGTGATTTTCACGAGACGCGAGCGACGCCTAAAGTCGAGGTGTGGCACCGGCTACCGGAAGCGCCACTCCGCAACAAGGCAAAGGGTTGTCGTAACGAGGATCATTTCGACACGGGGCGGGTAGCCGGTTGTCCACCACCGTTTGGTTCGGCTTGTTCGATGAAAAACGCTCGATCGCGAGCTGATAGGGGCGCAGTCCACTTCCTTTGAGTCAACCACTTAGCAAAAATCTTCCTCAATTCGTCGGTTGATCGAACGGTGAAACGATCCTGTCGCCAGTTGCAACTCTCGACGCAGAAATCCAGATAGCGACCGCTCGGCTCCGGAAAGCCACCCACCCTATATCCATGGGTAATTAG
>Ga0114966_10005782_pt1 | contig 10408 bp, 9 predicted proteins | sample M_130207_XF_Meta_FD_87029 | JGI IMG/M metagenome (GOLD analysis project Ga0114966, IMG submission 87029) | Freshwater microbial communities from Lake Montjoie, Canada to study carbon cycling - M_130207_XF_MetaG | ecosystem: Environmental > Aquatic > Freshwater > Lake | place: Lake Montjoie...
CTTCGCAATTTCGCAGCTCTTGCGGACCTGCATCAGGAACTTGCCCCGCTCATCCGCATCTCCCATCGCTGAGCCGCCGCCGGTGCCACCCCAAACCGGGGCGACAAGAGAGCCCGCCACCAGGTTCCGGCTGCTCAATTTATCGGCCAGAACCTTCAGGTCATCGTCGGACGAATCGATATCGGTGTGCGGCAAGCTCAGGAAGAGGTCCACGCCTTCAAATTTGACACCGTCCACTTCAGCCGCAACCGTCAGGTCCAGCATCGTATCAAGTTCGATCGGCGGTTCAGAATCAGGACCCTTGCCAACCAGGCCGGGCCACATCGCGTTATGTAGTGCGGGGTATTTATTTAGCGTGCTCATAAGCTCTCAGGCGATAAATTGAAACGTCTCAAACCTCTGCCAGCGTATATTGCCGGCTTCCGATTGTCAAACAAGCCCGGCAATTTGCGAACGGGGGGCCCGGCGTCTAATTTACCAGCTTTCCGACGACACCGTGCTGTCAGAATGTCAAGCGCATCTGCATCTGCACTTGCCGCGTCGGGTAGGCGCTGGATAGCGTCCCGAACGCCACGTTCGTCACCGACGTATCCAGCCCCGTGAAGTTCGGGATATTAAAGGCGTTGAAGAAATCTGTCTGGACCTTCAGGTTGTACTTCTCCTGAAACTTGAAGTTCTTGGCCAGCGCCAGGTTCCAGGACTTCAGCCCCGGCCCCGTCAGAATCCCGAAACCCGTATTGCCCAGGCGATCCACCGGAGCGGTCCTGAACGCTGTTTTGTTGATCCACGCGTTATTCGACCGCAGTTCCTTCTCCACCAACAGGTCCCCGCCCAAATAGTCCGCGCGCCGCGTACCAATCGATGTGTTCCCGCTGATCGAGTAATACTGTCCGGTCTGCAGGCGAATGATGCCGTTCAGCTGCCACGATCCCAGAACATTCCGCGCCACCGGATTCCAGCCCTTCAGGCGCGGCAGCGTCCACACGTATGTCCCGACAAACACATGCCGGCGATCAAAACTCTGCGGCCCGTAGTTGAAGTGGCGGTTCTTGTACGTCTCCGAAGTATCTCCCTGCGCTGAGGCATCGCCCAGAGCCTTCGACCATGTGTACATCGCAGTGAAAAACAGGTTCCCCATCCGCTTCGAAAGGTAAGTCTGCAGCGCATGGTAATTCGAAGTCGAATCGCTCAGGAACATCCCGATGTTGTTGTATCCCTTATAGGGCCGCATCGCCACCGTCGCCGATTGTTGCGCAGTCGGCAATTGGGAGTTCACCGAGTTCACCTCAAACGGCACCTGATTGATATCCGGCTGACGCAGCAAGTGCCGACCCAGATTTCCCACGTAGGAAATCTCCGTGAAGAACTTCTTGCTGAACTCCTTCTGGATACTCAGGCTGAACTGCTGCGCCGAACCGTTCTTCAGGTTCGGATCGATGGAGTTGATATTCGCCAGAGGAGCAATCACCCCACCACCACCGCCCGGGTTCGTCAGATTACCGTTCTCCAGCTGCGCGATCTGCGTAATGGGCGGCAGATTCATCTGCGAGAAGATCAGATTCCCCTGCGGGCGGGCGTAGAAGATGCCGTAACCACCCCGAATCACCATCGAATGCGGCATGGCATAGGCAAAACCAAACCGTGGAGACCACGCGTTTTGCGTTTCATAGAAACCACGGGCCGCGCCTCCCGGAATCTGCTGGAAAAGCGGTCCGGAACTTCCAGGCACGCGCCCCAGTTCATCGGCTGGCACCCCGGACCCTGACCGAACCAGGCCGTTGTAATAATTGCCGCTTCCGGGCACCAGAGTTCCGGTACGTGTGATCGTCACCGCCCTTGCAGGGTCATACTTTGCCGGATCAAAGCTGGCCATATTATTGGCCTGGGTATACATGGGCTGCATCAGCTCCCAACGCAGCCCCAGCTCAAAGTTGAGGCGGCGCGTGACACGCCAGCTGTCCTGAATATAGGCCCCCGGCTGCCAGAATCGAAAAAATCCCATCGGATCGGAGCTCGATTCCGAGTACGTCCGGAAGTTGCCCATCAGCATGTCGGCCAGGGCATTGCCACTGGTCCTGGTGTTGCCCGTGGCATTGAACGTCAGGTTACCCGTATAGTTCGGGCGGCCATTCTGGTCCACGCGGTCGCGGATGATCGCGAACCCGGCCTTCACCACATGCGGGGACTTCACCCAGGAAATGCTGTCCAGCAACTGAATGTCGGTAGAGGGCGAGTGCAGGGCAAACGACGGGCCCTTGAAATTGGCATACCCGACCACCGACACATCCGGAATTCCGCTTCGGTAATCCCCGGTCCCGCCATCGGCAAACAACTGCGGGAACTTGAAGCCGTACGTGCTGCGCTGCCAGGTATCCCCGTACGGCGGAATATTCTGCGAAGCCCAACTGGCGTTGGTGCGGAACTCATTCACAATCGTTGGCGAAACCAGCCACGTGTGCGCGATCAGGAAACTCTCACCCGGTCGGTTCCGCTGCGTCGGTGTGGTCGGCAGGTTGGAGCCGGAAAAGGTCCCGTAGGGGTCAATCAGCGCATTCCGGTCAGAAACCCAGCGGCCATAGACCGAGTGCTTGTCGTTGTACCGATAGTCGAGGCGAATGATGTGCTGCCGGTAATCGAGGGGGTTGCTCGGCTGAAGAATCGTATTGTTGGCCGTCGCGAGATTCGTGAAGACCGATGCCCTCTGTTCCTGGAGCCGATAGACGGCTGCAATAGCCTGCCCGTCGGGCGTAATCAGCGACGGTGGAATCACGTTGCCGGGAATCGGATCACGGGTCCCGGGAAAGAAGATGTTGGTGGCCCCGAAGTTTCCACTCAGCAGCGTGGTGGTTGGCAGCGTCACCCGCGAAGGATTCTGCGACTGCCGCAGCCGTTTCCAGTCCTGCCCCCAGAAGAAGAACAGCTTGTCCTTCTTTATCGGTCCACCCAGGTTGTAGCCAAAGTCGTTGTACCGCAGCGCGTTCCTCGTGGCAGCGAAATAGCTCCGCGCATCCAGCTTGTCGTTCCGGAAATTCTCAAACACCGCCCCGTGGAGCTTGTTTGTACCATTCTTGGTCACCACATTAAACGCCACGCCCGCCGACCGACCATACTCGGCCGACATGTTCGAAGTCTGCACCTTAACTTCCGAAATGAAGTTAGGGTTCACATTGTTCATCAGGCTGCCATTCGACCCCGCTACCAGGTTGAACGCACCATCGACCGTCAGATTCTGCGAATCCGCCCGGTTGCCGTTGATGTTCTGGTTCGTCGCGGAAAGTGAAGTCGTGACCGAAAACTGATCCGGATTCGTCACCACTGCGCCGGGGACCAGGGTGATCAACTCCACGTAGTTGTTGCCGTTCAGCGAAAGTTCGCTCACCTGCTTGCTCTCGATGACCCGCGCCAGCTCGCCGGACGTCACATTCAGCTGCTCACCCGCCTGCGCCACCACTTCCACGCTCTGTGACACATCACCCACCACCAGCTTAAAATCTGCCGTCAGCCGGGAATCGGCTGCAATTCGCAACCCGGTCTGCTGCTTCTGGAACCCCGGCTGATTCACCTCAGCCACGTACGGCCCAATTGGCAGGTTCGTAACAATATAGAAACCGTTCGGGTCCGTCTCCACCATACGTACGTCCTGCGTATCAGAGTTTCGAACCGTCACCTTCGCCCCGGCGATCACCGCTCCGGTAGCGTCAGCAACCGTTCCCGACAAGCGGCCAAAGCTCGTTTGGGCCAGCAAAGCAAAACTTCCAGACAAAGCAAGACATAAGAAAATGAAATAGGCGCGACGCAGCACTTGTGCAACTCCTGAAGTTTTCCTGGGCAGCCCCCGTGAGGTGTACCCCTCATTAGATCTTCGCAAATGTCCTGTGTACTAATGGAAACAAGTTATCGATTTTGGAGGCCGCGTCTGGCTATTTTTATTAGATGTATCCGCATACCCGCTGCTTCCTTTTGTCAGTTCTGGTCGCAGCCCCGGCACTCTGCCAGCAACCCGCCCCCAAACCGGTGAAGGTTGGCAACTGGACGCTTACAGGCAGCATTCGTAGCCGCCTCGAAAGCTGGGAATGGTTCACGCCCAACTCCGGTGACCCCGCGTACACTTTCCTCGGCAATCACCTCCGTCTTGGCCTGAGCAAACAGGGCAAGAACCTGGACTGGGTCTTCGAAATCGAATCCCCCATCCTGTTGAACCTTCCCGAAAATGCGATCGCCCCCGGCGCTCAGGGGCAGCTTGGCCTCGGTGCCAGCTATTACGCGGCCAATGACCGCCAGAAAAATGTTGGGGGCCTGTTTCCCAAACAGGTATACGCCAAGGTCAATAATCTCTTCGGCAGCAAGAACGCCAGCGTTCGCCTCGGGCGTTTTGAATTCCAGGACGGCAGCGAAGTCACCGCGAAGAACGCCACTCTCGGCACCATCAAGCGCGACCGTGTACACCAGCGCCTCATCGGCCCCTTCGTCTTCACCCACGTAATGCGCAGCTTTGACGGCTTCCACTACGTTTACAACAAACCGAAAATTAATTACACGGTGGTCGGCGCCTTCCCCACCCGCGGAGTCCTTCAGGTAGATGGCTGGGGCTGGATGAAGACCGCTTTTCTCTACGGTTCCGCCACTGGCCAGGTCAACCCCGGCAAAGCTTCCACCGGGGAATGGCGGGTTTTCGGTATCTATTACGACGACTGGCGTCAGGTCCTCAAGTCCGACAATCGTTCCGCCGCCGTTCGCCTCGCCGATACCGGCAGCATTCGCCTCGGTACTTTCGGAGGCCACTACGTCCACGTGGCCGAAACGAAGTCCGGAACTTTTGACATTTTGGGCATCGGGGCCGGCCAGTTCGGCAAGTGGGGTGCCCTCAACCAGCGCTCCGGCATGATCGATGTGGAAGGCGGCTGGCAGCCGAAGTTCCTGCCTAAACTAAAACCCTGGGTCCGCGCCGGTTACTATTACGGCACCGGCGACGGAAACCCGAACGACAACAAACACACCACCTTCTTTCAGATCCTGCCCACACCTCGCCCGTTCGCCCGTTTTCCGTTCTTCGACATGATGAACAACGAAGACCGCTTCGGGATGCTGACCCTCCGGCCGCACAAGAAACTCACCCTGAAAAGTGAAGTCCATGCCCTCCGCCTCGCCAATCATAATGACCTTTGGTACCTCGGCGGGGGAGCCTTCCAGCCATGGACCTTTGGCTACCAGGCCCGAAATACCAGCGGAGCCCGTGGCCTCGCCAATCTCTACGATTGTAGCGCCGATTTCTTCGTAAACGCCAATTTCGCGTTTTCGCTCTACTACGGCTATGCGCAGGGCAAGTCGGTCATGCAGGCCATCTACCCCAAAGGCCCGAACGGCCACCTGGGCTATCTCGAAGTGACTTACCGCTTCTAGCGAGACTAGTAGTTTCGCACTATCCCAAACTGCGTGCCAAATGCGTCAGATTTCGCTATCCTCAAAGGCAACTACTTATTCAAGGGAACCCGACCGAAAAAAATGGAAGACATATTACACCTGCTGCATAGCAATTCCGCCCAACCCCCAGCCGAAAAGCTGGTACTGGCTCTCATATACCAGTTGATTGCCATTCTCTGCATCACGCAGGTTGTTGTTTGGATATCAAACAAATTCTTCGGCCAGACCGACGTGTCAGGCGAGATCCTCTCGGGCCTGGTGCTTGGCCCCAGCCTCGTCGGGGCATTTTTCCCGACCCAAATGGCTGCCCTGTTCGTTCCCAACACCTCCTCCATATTCACGGCCCTCGCCCAGCTGGGGCTGATATTCCTCATGTTCGAGGTAGGTCTCAATTTCGAATTCGGGGAGACCTTCCGGACGAACAAGAAGGGTCTGCTGAGTATTTCCGGTTTCGGCATGGTCGTCCCGTTCTCGCTCGGCTTCTTCACCGCCCCGTGGTTCTGGTCTCATCTCCCCGATCCAAAGCCGGAACTTCTCGGCTTCCAGCTCTTCTTCGCAACGGCTATGTCGATCACGGCGATTCCGATCCTCGGGCGCATCTTCATGGAACTGAATCTCTCGCACACGCGCATCGCTGCCCTCGTTCTCAGTGCAGCCGCGCTCGATGACGCCACCGGCTGGATCCTGCTCGGCGTTGTCGGTGCCGTCGTCCAGTCAAAGTTCGCCCCCATGGCTCTGGCAGTGCGAGTTGGGCTGCTCGTGATCTATCTGGTAGTTTTGTTCCTCGTGGTGCGGCCCATGGTGAAGAAAGGCATCGCGATGGCCCAAAAGCGCTCCGGCGGACTTTCGGGAACAACCATCGCCCTGATCGCGGTTGGCCTCTTCGTTTCGGCTGCGGTAACCAGCAACATCGGCGTCTTCGCTATTATCGGGGGCTTCTCATTTGGGGTTGCGCTGCATGACGAAAAGCGTTTCGTTGACGAATGGAGTTCTCGTGTCACAAGCTTTATCCGCGCCGTTATGTTGCCGATCTTCTTCACCTACACCGGACTTCGCACCGATATCGGCAGCCTCGACGGTGTCATGATGTGGACCATGTGCGGTCTGGTCCTCCTGGTGGCCTTTGCCGGGAAATTCGGCGGCGCGTACTTCGCAGCGAGGCTGACCGGGGAGACCCATCGCGACGCCCTGACGATCGGAACCTGCATGAACACTCGCGCCCTTATGGAACTGGTCGCGCTCAACGTCGGCTACGACCTCGGTGTCGTGCCGCGACCCATGTTCACGATGCTGGTCATCATGGCCATCTCCAGCACCTTCATCACCACGCCTGCCGTCCGCTATCTGATGAAGCGGCAGGTACGTGTGAAGGAACCCTTCCTGGGAACCGACACCGTTCCGTCCACCTAGCCCCAAAAGACCGGGCTGAGCTCATTCTGCCGGACCTGCCTGTGCGGAGGGAATACCCCTCCGCACAGTGCTATTTTAGCCCTGAAAATGGAGGGGGTCCCGCAGGCTCTGCAACTCCCGGTAGTAATACAACGCTGTCGGCCTTCTGCTGCGAAAGTTTAGCGATTTCAGGAACGCGATTTCCTCGTCAGAGGCGTCATCGCTCAACGACCGGTCCCGCAGGAACTGCTCCAGCCCCGGCTCGACAGGTAACGCCCCGGACGGCTTCTGTTCCACGAATTCGAATCTCTTCAGATTTCCTGGTGCCAGGCGCCGATTCAGCACCACTTCCATCGCGAAAGTTTTGACGTCGATATCCCATGATTCGATCATTGGGTTCAGAAATGCCACGCAGTTATCGATCGAAATCGTAAACACATCGCTGTCCAGAAACTCCAGCATCGCCACGCGCATCTGCTCGTAGGTCCTGCCGCTCAACTGAGCCATCAGCCGCAGCCAGTCTTCGCTCCCCAGTTCATCCTTCGCCACTCCCTGGGCCGCATCCAGCAGCTTCTGGGTAACCAGCCGCTCCAGTTCCCCAAAGGGTTCCTTTTCGAAGATCCGCCGGACCTCCATCTGGCGCTCCGGTTCACACTTGCGCAGCACCAGGTCTCTGCATTCCTTAAACAAAGGTCGTGGAGGTTCGCCAACCTTCTTCTTCAACTCCTCTTGCCTCTGCACATCAGCCAGCCGCGACAAATCCCCCGTCGGCAGCTTCAGGAATTCGCCCATCCGGTCGTAGATGTCGGTTCTCCCCGGAGCGGGAGGCGCTTTCCTGCGCGTCAGCAATTGCGACACGTACGACTCGGTGACCTGGCAGGCAACAGCCAGATCTCGCTGATCCAGGCCAAGCTCGCTCAGACGGTGTTTGATCACCAAGGCTACATCCACGAAACATCTCCTCAGTACTTCACCAAATTTGGTGAATCAATATCCCCATACTGGCACGGAACGCCTTGACACGCAAGATAACTTAACCGATACTGGTACACGTCTGGACGCTCTCGTCCGTCGTGGTTCATCCGAACTAAGTCGGATGAGGCACCCCTTTCCTCTTAGCCCGCACCAGAATCCGGAGTTGTAATGCTCACACTGAGAGTGCTTGCGACAGCAGCCTCCGCAGCGCTGTTGTTGGCTTTCAGCCCGACCGCGCAAGCGGCCGACGTGGTCGGTTACCGTGGCTTGCGATTGGGTATGACGCTGGTTGCTGCCGGTAAAGTCCCCGGCACTGTTCCCGGTGAAGCAACCGTCATCCACAAGCGACCCGCTTTGCTGCAGGAACTCCGCTGGCGTCCCGGCTCAACCACTTCTGATTCCGTCCAGGAAGCCTTGCTCAGCTTCTTCAATGGAGAACTCTCGCGCATTGTGGTCACCTATGACCGGTATCGCGTGGAGGGCCTCACTTCGCAGGACATGATTGACGGCATCTCTCAGATCTACGGCTCAGCCACCACCCCGAAAGCGGATATACCCCTCCACTCCATCTACGGTGAATCGGCCGCAGTGATCGCACGCTGGCAGGAAGCGGATTCCTCCTGGAACCTGGTCCGCACCGGTGACGATGCCAGTTTTGCGCTGGTTGGGCTCTCGGTGCGCCGCGAAGCCCTCGCTCAGGCTGCCGTGACCGAAGCCGACCGGCTCGACGCGGCTGAAGCGCCGCAACGAGAGGCCGCACGCCAGGCCAAACGGGATGCTGACGAAAGTTCGGCCCGCGACAAGGCCCGGACCAACAACAAATCCGGCTTCCGGCCCTAAGATCAGGACCCCATGAATAATCTTCCCTGTGGCTCCCTTCTCGTTGACAATGCCGCCGTTTATCCGGTTCCTCTGCGGACCGCGTCGTCGGGCGATTTTGGTTGGGGCCGGGTTGCTGACCGCGCCGAAGCCCAAAACCTGGAACCGGCACTGATTGCCGCTGGCTGGAGCTTCTTTTCGGTTGCCGGCTCTATCCGGGCCCGGGGCTTTGGCCTCCAACGGCAAAGCCGCTTCGAGACAGCTCTCAGTCATCTGGTCCGTACCACCCAAAAGCGCGGCTGCAATTGCCTGCAGATCGACGCCATTACCAGTTGGAATTTCTTCGGTATCCCGTGCGCGGAAGTTTCAGGCCACCTTCGCCAGCTCCAAAAAGGCAACGTCGCCGCTCTGGAAAGTACCCTGTGACAGGAACCCCGAACCAGATCCAGATGGCAGACCAGATTCGCCCCCTGGTGGCCGCCGAATTTGATCGCGTAGCCCTCGCCTTTCAGACCGTAGCCTTCACCCAGCAGGGCGAGATCAGGGCTGAAACGGTCGACATTTTAGAGATTCTGGCCGGGAAGCGTGCTGAAGTTCTGGCGAACGACCGCGCCGGCTACTTCATCACCACCTGGAGGGAATTGAGTGACCAGGTTCGGCAGCTCATCTTTGCCGACCCGGCCTATAAGGCTATCCAGCTCCGCCGAACCCAACGCTCCCTGCTCGAGAAACCGGAGGTACCCCCATCACCAGTATCAGCGTAAAACTAACCCCCAAGGAATTGGACCTGCTCAGCAGCCTCGCGGCTGACCAGCTCTTCCAGCGAGAATTCATTGACGCCCGCTTCCCGGGCCACAAACCCAACCATGCCGACCTGAGTCTCGGCAAGCAACTGATCGGACGCCTGCGCATTCTCACCGCGAAGGCGAATGGCACCCCCCTGCCGAGGAAGATCGATTCCTCTGCTTAAGCAGTCTTTCGCAATATCCACAAGGAGAAACTGACATGGAGTTTTTGCTCACTGGCTTCACTCACGATAAGGACTGCCGGATCTTCACTTTCGAGTGCGTCAGCGCCGACCGCGTTTGGACGAAATGCAAAGTGCGGGCGGACCTCTCACTCGCTCGTAAGCACGGCATAGCCCTGCAGGAGCTTCCCCTGCTGTGCCGCGGCCTTCTGGACCGCCGCGAAGAAGGTGCCGACAAGATCGCCGGGACACCGGCGGAGATCAATTTCACGGAAGAGGCCATTCGCGCTCTGGCCAGCGACCGCGCTGCCGCCAAAGCCGCCATCCCGAAACGGAAAGCTCCGGTGAGACCTGCGGGCGAGCAACTGGGTGCGGCCTGGCGCGAACAGCATCCTCCGGTCGTCGTATGAGCACCCCTCCCGAAGCCTTCTTCCCGGCGGCTGGATAGCGTGGGTAAAAGATGCTGCCCGAATTGCGGGTCTATCGAATTTCGGGGCGTCGGTGTCCGGAACCGCTTTGAGGCGGCGATGGCGTGGCTTGTTTCGCCCTACCGCTGCGGCCTCTGCGGCAGACACTTCTTCCTGTTTCGCTGGTTAGCGCCGCTGCACGGAACCGATTAGCCGAAGTTACCGGTGCCACTCGGCAGCCCAGTCCAGAACGGCCACAAACGGAGGGACCGTCTTTTCCAGGGGCTCGTCGACCAGGAATCGGCTGCGGAAGCCTTGTTTTCAGGCTCCCTGCCCCCCGGCTCCAGCGCGGAGCCGTCCCCCCACCCCGCGAAATCACAACCTTACTTTCAGGCCCGCCCGTCAATTCAGATCCGCCCGCCAAAGGGAA
>Ga0114966_10005783_pt1 | contig 10407 bp, 14 predicted proteins | sample M_130207_XF_Meta_FD_87029 | JGI IMG/M metagenome (GOLD analysis project Ga0114966, IMG submission 87029) | Freshwater microbial communities from Lake Montjoie, Canada to study carbon cycling - M_130207_XF_MetaG | ecosystem: Environmental > Aquatic > Freshwater > Lake | place: Lake Montjoie...
GTTATATATGGTAAATCAAGCACTAATTGCGATAGTAAATTCAGTATTAGGAAGTAGTAAATCTACATCTAATGGTAATTATGCATACCACTGCCCGTTTTGTAAACACCATAAACCTAAACTGGAAATAAATTTCACGGAAAATAGTAAAGGTGATAACCCATGGCACTGTTGGGCTTGTGATAAGCGTGGTAAGAAACTAGTACAATTATTTAAGGTACTAGATACACCCAAGGAAAAAATAATGGAGTTAAAGTCATACATCCAAACAGATGTTAAGGATGACATAACCATTACATCAGATAAAGTACATTTACCTAAAGAATTTATATCGTTAGTTAATCCACCCTCAACTATTATGGCGAGGCACGCTGCCTCATATCTTAAGAAACGTGGTATAACTGAAGACGACATAATTAAATACAATCTAGGATACTGTGAATCTGGAGCATACGTTAACCGAATAATAGTACCCTCATATGATGAGAATGGTATATTAAACTATTTCACGGCGCGTAGTTTTGAGAAAGACAATCCGATAAAATATAAGAATCCAAACACAACACGCAACATCATACCATTTGAGTTTTTCGTGAATTGGGACTTACCACTGGTTTTATGTGAAGGACCATTTGATGCTATAGCCATAAAACGTAATGTAATACCATTATTAGGCAAAAACATTCAGTCATGTCTCATGAAACGTATAGTAATGTCTTCTGTTAAGAAGATATATATAGTCTTAGATAAGGACGCACAGAAGAAAGCGTTAGAGTTTTGTCAACAACTCATGGGTGAAGGTAAGGAAGTATATCTAGTGGATATACAAGACAAGGACCCATCCGATATGGGATTTAAACATTTTACTCACATCATACAAGACACTGAACCATTGACGTTCTCTGACTTGTTGTACAAAAAATTAATGCTATGATAGACAAACACTCAAACATAATACATGACCCTAAAATTAAACGAATTGTAGAATATAGTGCCGATAATAAACAAATAAATGTATTAGATCAACGATTTTATAGACGCAACGACAAATATTACCCATCTGTATCTAGTATATTAAATTACTTTCCTAAGAACCAGTTTTTCCACTCATGGCTTAAAGACGTGGGTCATAATAGTGAAATCATAGCAAGAAAAGCAGCTGGTGAAGGAACACAAGTGCATAACGCTATAGAAAAATTTCTTAATGGAGAAGAATTATCATGGATAGATGAAAATGGAAACGCTAAATATAATTTGGACGTATGGAGAATGATATTACGTTTTGCTGATTTTTGGAACACTAACCAACCTGAACTTATATCTACTGAGTACCATTTATTTTCAGACGAGTTTGAATATGCCGGTACAGCAGACATTATATGTCGTATGGCTGGAAAATTATATTTACTAGATATTAAGACATCTAATTCAGTACATAGTTCATATAATCTTCAATTAGCAGCATACGCCAACGCATGGAACGAAACACATAATGAACCAATAGAAGATACGGGTGTGGTATGGTTAAAGGCATCCACACGGGGGCCTGGCAAGGATGGTAAACAAGGAAATGGATGGCAATTAAAACAAATCGGGGATATAGACCACTATTTTACTATGTTTAAGAACATATACTCTATATACAAGATGGAAAATCCAGACTCTAAACCACTTACCGAAACATTACCTACTACCACAAAGATGACAGATGAGCCTACCCAAATATTAGAATCTAATTTAAAACCACGAGGTCGTAAGAAAAAATAAGTTGTTTATATTCCCGCAATATTTATACACAACATGATTAAGTTACTCAACATACTTAAGGAGATAGTATCTTCCCCCAAAGCTATATTCTTAGCTGGTCCCGCCGGGTCTGGTAAGTCATTTATATCTAAGCAGCTCCCATTATCTCAATTTCAAGTCATTAATGTTGATGACACATATGAAGAATTACTTAAGGCATCTGGTATAGGCATGAACCAAAAAGACTTTGGACCTGAAGAGTTATCTCAAGCTGCTAAAATGATGGGTCAAGCTCAAAAAGCCACCAGAGAAAAATATACTAAAGCGCTTGAGGATTTAAACGACATAATCATAGACGGTACTGGTGCTGCTTCAAAACCACTGCTTAAGAAAAAAGAAGAATTAGAGGCGTTAGGATATAAGACATTAATGTTAATGATTTGGGTATCTCCAATCACATCACTTGAACGTAATATGTCTCGTGAACGTTCATTACTACCATCTATAGTGGTTAGGACGTGGAGGGATGTTAATAAAAATATAGAGACATATAAACAAGCATTCGGTAATAACTTTATATTAGTAAATAATAATCCTGAATCTGTTAATAAAGAATACAATCCAGAAGACATAAAACGTAAATTTTTTGACACCGCTAAATTTAAGAGTAAAGAAAAATCACCAGAAGATATAGCTAAATCCGAAGCAGAAGCTACCCAACTTAATAAAGATATTCAAGATTTAGTTAAGGTAACACCAGAATTTACATCTATAGAACAAGCAAAATCTAAAATAAAACAATTCACACAATCATGAAACTGAACGAATTAAGAAAACTAATCAAGGAAGAACTAGATACTGTAATGCAAGAAGAAAAACACGAACCAATTGATGAGGTTGGTAAATTCTTCGTTGTAATGAAACCATCCAAGGGTGCTAAGAAAGAAGACATCATGAAGGAATCTACAGTATTCGAAGAAATATTACCAGAAAATACATTAGGTGTATACACACAGAAATCAGACGCATCCCGCCATGCTACTGAGGCTATAAAAGAGTATGAGACTAAGTTAGATGAACTTAAGTCATCTATGGAAGAATTTAGGAAGACTAAGAAAGACATAGACGACAAAAAATCTAAAGCCAAAGATCTCATCAGTAAACTTAAGTAATGAACCAACTTGTAAGGGAATTAGTTAAAGGGTTATTTGAGCAAGAAAAACCTAAAGTAGTTGCTTTGTACGGTGGAGGATTTAAACCACCTACAAAGGGACATTTTGGTGTGGTTAAGCAAACACTTAAAGAATACCCAGAAATAGACGAACTCATAATATATGTTGGGTCTGGGGTACGTGATGGTATAACTCAATTCCAATCTTTAAAGGTATGGGAAATATATGTTAAACACCTGCCGTCTAAAGTTAAGATAGAACCGGTAACATCGCCAGTAAAGGCGATACTGGACTATTCTAAGGACCATCCTGAAAATAAAGTTTTATGGGTTTTAGGCGCTAGAGAAGGTGATGAGGAAGACATAAAGGATATAACCTCACGTACAAAATCAATAAGTAAATATCCTAACTTAGAAGTAAAAGTTATAACCAGACCAGGAGGAGTAAGTGGTACTAAAACACGCAAGTCGTTAATGTCTGGAGACAAGGAAGCATTCTTCCAATATATACCTGATATACCTGAGAAAGAACAAATATGGGACATGTTGTCTCAAACACTGAATGAGGAATATTCACCTTTATCTGAAGAGGCTTGGGATCTCCAAAAAGGGATCGTATCTTTAACTAGATACATGAAAGACAACGGATTAAATATATCACCACTGCCTAAATTAAAGACAATATCTAACGACGAGGAAAATGCAAATAAGTTACTTGGGTTCACAGCATACTATAATCCAGGAGAAAAAAGCATTACGTTATATACTTTAAATAGACATCCGAAAGATATATTACGTTCGTATGCCCATGAGATGATACATCATATGCAAAACTTAGAAAACAGATTAGGGAATATAAACACAACCAATACCAATGAGGATGGGACGTTACCTGATGTGGAGAGAGAAGCATATGAGAAAGGAAATATGATGTTGCGTAATTGGGAAGATTCAATTAAACAAAACAATGTATAAGTATAAATTAACACCTAAAATACAGCAATTGAGAGAGGAAGAAGAAACAACTCAATCACAATATAAGATATATTGTGACATGGATGGTGTCATAGCGGATTTTGATAAACGATTTGAACAATACGCTCATATGTCTTCTCGTGAATATGAGGTAAAATATGGTACTCAAGCGTTTTGGGATCTTATATCTAAGGAAGGTGTTAAGTTTTGGGTTGGTATTCCATGGATGCCTAATGGTAAAGAATTGTGGGAATATATTAAGAAATATAATCCAACATTACTTTCAGCACCATCAAGAGAAAATGAGTCGCGTTTGGGTAAAAGATTATGGGTTAAAAATCACATGCCTGGAACACCACTTGTATTAGCATCTCGTGCTAATAAACAAAATTACGCTAAACCAAACGCAATTTTAATTGACGATAGACCAGACACAATTAATGAATGGAATGCGAGAGGAGGAAAAGGCATACTATTTATATCGACAGAACAAACAATAGATAAACTTAAACAAATAGGAATATAATATGGGATTCAAGAGAATTGTAGCGAAATCAGAACAAGATTTAAATGGGATTATGGACGATGTTAAGAATTGGTTTAAAGAAAACGCAACATTTAAATCTAAATTTTCTTCAGAGGCACGTAAATTTATGGACCCTGAAACCAAGAAAATCGTTGAGAAAAAAGTGGAAACGATCCATATCGTAGATCAGAATAGCGGTAAGGAAACATCAGTTAAATTTATTCCGTTACTTAAATCCGGTGAAATGAAGATTGAGATAGGTGGAGAAAATGAATCAACCATAGTAGGTAAAATTAAGAACCAAATTAAAGATAGAGGTACATTAAAGTCATACAGTAAAGACACTAAAGTACCACTTAAAGAAACCATCACTAAATCAGTACTTACTAACATAATCCGTGAGGAAATACAAGAAATATTGTCTGATGAGAAAAAAAAACTAGACAAATACTACGATCAAGTAATAGAATTAGTTCGTAAAGCAGCTAGAGACTTAAATGATGATGACGCATATGAATTACATGAAAAACTTAAAACATGGTTTAACAAACTTACATAATATGAATAAAATAAATTACACAAACGCCATAATAACATTAATTATCATGATTGGGTTATATATTATTTACAACATGTTTCAAACTGAACATACTAAATTACAACATAACTTTAAAACCATAGACAGTCTAACGCAAGAAATACATAAAGTAGACTCACTACATAAGGCAAAAGACAGTACTATTGCTGTATATAAGGATAGTATTATTTACTTAGACAATGTTATATACGATAAAAAAGATAAAATCACTAAAATTAAATTAAAATATGACAAAGTACTACCTGCTATTACTCAGTATACTAACCCTCAGCTTGACAGCTTCTTCACAAACCGTTACGGATACTAACTATATTCGCATACCTACATCAGTCGCAAGGCAAGTAGTATTAGATTTAGTAAACGGAGATAAGTGCAAGGAAGAACTAGTGGCAACACAAGATTTACTTAAGATAACTGAACATTCCTCATATATGAAGGATACACTCATAAGTAATTTCGCCACCAAGATGCAATTATATGATACCCAAATGGGTTTATATGGTCAAAAAGAAAAAGTATATGAACAAAACGTTAAAATATTAACTCACGAAAATAAACGTTTAAAATTTAATGTTAAGATGTCCGCTGCCTCTGGTTTTATAGTTGTAGCAGCACTTGTAATAGGAATGTTTATAAAATGATTAAACTAATTGACATACTAGAAAATAAGATATTAGTTCCACGTCGTTCTAAGGAAGAACGTGGCAAGAACTACCAAATTGCTCTTCAAAAGAAAGTCCAACAATATATGAAAGATGGGGGTAAGGGTGATCTTTATTTACGTAATACTCCAATCACATCACTACCATCTGGTCTAAGTGTTGGAGGTTATCTTGATTTAGAGAATACTAAAATCGCATCACTACCACCTGATCTAAGTGTTGGAGATGATATTAATTTAAATAATACTCCACTCTCCAAATCACATACAGAAGAACAAATTAGACAAATGGCACCTGGTATCAGGGGCGATATTTGGAGGTAATATTTATTTACGTAGAACGCCACTCTCCGAATCACACATAGAAGAACAAATTAAACAAATGGCACCTGGCGTCAAGGGCAATATTTATATATAACTATATGGCAGATACAGTTTTAAAGAAAGAATTCCAAAAACGCGATGTGCAACGTCTGCGTAATCTTATGACCGGTAAATACGGTGATAAAACTACAGTTGGAGTAGGTTATACTAAAAAAGAAGAATTCCACAACGAAGGAGACACATGGCAGGAAGATGGTCGTGGGTGGACCATAAAAAACGGAATTAAACAAAATTTAACTAAATTAGACAAAGCAAAACAAGAACTTCATCTACCACTGTTTTGTCCTGAATGTAGCAATCTCATGAAACCACATTTAGATAAACGTTTTTGGATTATGTACAAACGTTGCTTTAATTGCCAGGTAGATTTTGAATCCGAAATTAAGAAACAAGGATTATGGGAGGAATATGAGAAAAACATCATTAATTCAGATATCGACTCTGTTGTAAAGGAGTTCATGATATGGAGTGACGAAATTATAAATGAAGACGAATCTTACATCACTGAAAATGGTGATGTAGAAAGTTGGATAGGTAAAGGTAAAGAAGTGTTGCTGCAAAATCGAGACGAAACGATTAAGTACCTACAAAATTTAAAGAAATAATGGAATACACAATCCCAATATTAGTAGCTCTAATAACAGCTGTACTAGGACCCACTGTGGTAGAATGGATTAAGATTAAATTTACATCTAAGCCTAAGAAAACACCCATACAAGAGGCGGTTGAGTTAAATGAACTAATTGATACCCAACTAGATTTTATTATGGATGGCTTGGAATGCGATAAAATATGGATAGCACAGTTCCATAACGGTGGACATTTTTATCCAACTGGTAAATCTATACAAAAATTCTCATTCTTCTACGAGAAGATAAGTCCAAACACCTCATCAACTCAACATATATTCCAGAATATACCTGTATCTTTATTCCCTAAAGTATTAGGTAAAATATACAATGATGGAGAATTAGCCATTACTAGTTATGGTGGTGAAAACGAGAAATACGGTTTAGAGATGTTCTCAACAGAACATGACTGCAAGTCATTCTACGCTTTGGGACTATATAGTTTAGATGACCACTTAATAGGCATAATGGGTATAACGTTTACTGCCCAAGAATATAAATTAACCAAGGATAACTGGATATTCTTACGCCAGAAAGTGGGCGTTATAGGGACACTACTAACTGATTATTTAAAAATAAAAAAATAAATCGAATGGTTCGGAATATTAACATATTTATACACAAACAACAACATAACCATGAATAACGAATTTAAAAGAATGCAGAAACTCGCCGGCCTTATTACCGAATGTGCGTGTGAATCTAACATGAACGAAGAAGCAGGTACTAATTTAAGTACAATAGCGTCGAAAGTATTTAACGACATTAAAGATAAGGACACTGACTCCGGAGACAGAATGAAACTCATCAATATGCGTTACAAGCAAAAATATAACTTGTCTGACGAAGACGTTAAAGAATTACATGCTAAGGTAGGTGATATGCTTAAATCAGAGAACGGAGACATAGAAGAAGGATTAGGCGCATACGAATACGAGGAAGGTAAAGCAGCTGGCGAGAAAATGTCTAAATCTAAATTACGTGACAAAATACGTGAAATGGTATTAGCCGAAATGGACGGGGCCGCTGTAGAAGCAGAAGACTACAATCCAGTAGGCGAGGCTAAAAAAAAAGATAAAGCCGAAGACGCACCATCTGAAGAACCAGTAGACGACACCGAAGATATAAACATAGACATGGAAGAACCATCAATGGGTGGTGGTGATGACGATACTGAACATATTTTAGATTTACTTAATCAATTACAAGACGAGGCTGAGAAAATAGGTGATGAGAAATTACTTAAACAAATAGGTAATACCATTACATTCTTTACACGCCAACATGTATCTGAGAAACCTGAATTAAATGAAGCGTCATTCGAGGCTTTGGATCGTATGGATGGTTTAGTATCAAATCGTTATTTAGATTTGTTCATGGGTGGAGTCCAAGGAATAATTAAAGACTTAAAGGAAGAAGGATTTGAGGAAGACGACATATACGACTTTCTTGTGGACAAAATTAAGACATTAGGTTAATGGAACCCGTTAATGAACGTATGTTAACACCATCCGAACTAGAAAAACGCGAGGAGGTAATTAACACGCTTAAACATAACCGTAAAAGTTTCATCAACCGCTACGGAAAAGACGCCGAAAAAGTAATGTATGCCATCGCAACTAAACGCGCTAAAAATCAAACAGAAAACATGAATAAGGACAAAATTAAAGAAATGGTGAAGACCGCTCTTTCTACCCCACAACAAGAAATAAATTCAGAGTCATATATTTCATCACGTAAACAAGTAAAAGAGTCATCTAACCCAACCGATACAATTACAATGGATGTTCCATTATTTATCCGTATGTTAGAATATGCTCGTGAAGACGCTAAAACTGACATGGATTTACATGACGTAACAGAAATGGCTAATTCATTAAGCGCAGATGGTAAAACACTAACAATGGCTGATTATGACGGTATTGTAGGTGGGGCATTAGAAAAAGCATCAAATAATACATCTAGGGGATATAGTGAAAGAGATATAGCAAGAAATAAAATGTATGACATGAAACGCAAAAATATGTCAGTAGATAAAATTAATGAGGGTAATAATATGTTATCTCATATTGAACAACTTGAATCAATCTTAGATAACTTAATCAGTAATACTTCAACTAATTCTACTATTCCAACCGATAGTAAAACTGGTTTGTTACAAGCGTTCAATGAGTTAAAAATGCATGTTGAAAGTTTAGGCGCTGAAATTGAACAAGAAGATGACTATGTTTCTGATTACTCACGTCGTAGAGCGTCTGAGTTAAATGAAGACGATTGGAAGCAAGGTGATGACGAATCAGATATGGCTAAATCACAGTTACAATCAATTCAATCAAATGCCGCTAAATTAATGGATATGATTGGAGACAATGAACAATTAGATGCTTGGGTGCAAGCCAAATTAACTAAAGCGGAAGACTACTTAAATTCAGTAGAAGGATATTTAACTGGTGAAGATGCTCAAGAACGTGGTTTAGGAGAAGGTTTTAAAGTATCAGGTGGTAAAATGGGCCCAACAGACAAGCAAAAAGCGATGGCCGAAACAATTCTATCTAAATTAAAAGGTAAATAATGACCAAAGACGAACTTAGAGACAAGATAAAGACATTAGTTAAGCAGGTATACCAACCTGCTTCTAGTAGTACCGTCAGTATAGACGAACCGAGTGAAATATCGCTAGACTCAGATAAGTTCCCTATATTACTTCAGTTCCCACCACTTAAAGAAGCTATAGAACAATTACTTACATCTGACTACGAACCATTTATGTCAGACATACAGTGGGTAGCGCCTAAACCATTAACGTTTAGAATAATATTAACTAACGGTGAGTTATTTTATTTAATATATTCACCTAAAAGTTGGATAGCACAGATTGAGGGTAAAAAATATTACTTACTTAATATAGGTGAAGAAGAAGCAGCTTGTGATACGTTATCTAGAATGTTATATTATGGTAACCAAGCTGTTGAAACACCTGAAGGTGAACCAATAGAAGCACCTAAAGAAGAAGGAGCACCAGCTGCTGAAGAACAACCAGAAGAAGCACCAGAAGAAAAACCAGCATAACATGGATGTATTTGATAAATTTTTTGTAAAGTTTGGGTACAAGTTTCCTAAAGGTTACCCTGACATGAATAATGAACAGGACGTTTTGTTATTGGAGAATATATTACTTGAACTAGGTATTGAGTTAGATGAGGATGAAGAAAAAGGATATACCCCATTAAAATTCTACGATTTACAAAAGTATGGTGGTCCAAGACTTAAAAAACTAGACAGTAAAATAAAAACAAACTCACCATTCGAGTTAACGTCTGGAGATAAAACAGAACTCCAATATATAAATCCAGAATATTCTAAATTATTTAGTAACTCAGACATAAGTGGAATTAGACAATTATCTAAAAATATAAATTCATATCCACTGTTTAGTGGTAAAGATGGTAATCAATATTCTATAGGTGATTTACTTAAAACTCCGGATTTTGGAGGTAAAGGAATAGGTTCAGGAACTAAAGTAGAAGATATTACATTAATCGACGTTAATGCTAAAATTCAAGAATTGGGTTTAATTAATGTTAAACTAAGTGAAGATGGCCCACTGTATGAAAATATAATTAAAGCAACAACTGTTAAAGGCAGTCCAAAAGCAGATTTTACACTTGATAACGAGTTTGGTCCCGTAATTTTTATATCTTATAAGGACGGTTCTAA
>Ga0114966_10005784_pt1 | contig 10406 bp, 10 predicted proteins | sample M_130207_XF_Meta_FD_87029 | JGI IMG/M metagenome (GOLD analysis project Ga0114966, IMG submission 87029) | Freshwater microbial communities from Lake Montjoie, Canada to study carbon cycling - M_130207_XF_MetaG | ecosystem: Environmental > Aquatic > Freshwater > Lake | place: Lake Montjoie...
GATTTGGTCCGGATAATGCCAACCAAGGAGTTCATCATGTCTTGCAGATCAGCCTGAATAGCGTAAGGACTTTCGCCATCCTCGTTTGTGAACGGAGCGAGTGCCCAGTCGATGGCCTCTTGCAGATCAGCGTCACTCACCGTAGGTGCTTGAACCGTGTCGACGAACTCTGCTGCATACAAACCTGCACGACGTCCAAAGACCAACAAATCTGAAAGTGAGTTGCCACCGAGGCGGTTTGAACCATGCAGACCGCCACCCACCTCGCCGGCTGCAAATAAACCACGGGCTCCGATTGCCGCCTGAGTGTCTGCGTCTACCTCAATGCCACCCATGACGTAGTGACAGGTTGGTCCAACTTCCATCGACTCCTGTGTGATGTCAACGTCAGCGAGTTCCTTGAACTGATGCCACATCGAAGGCAACTTGGTCTTAATCACGTCTGCCGGAAGGCGCTTGGAAACGTCGAGGAAAACACCGCCATGCGGCGATCCACGGCCGGCCTTGACTTCCGTGTTAATGGCTCGGGCTACTTCGTCACGTGGCAACAACTCCGGCGGGCGAAGGTTGTTATCAGGATCCGTGTACCAACGATCAGCTTCTTCTTCAGTGGTCGCGTACCTGTTCTTGAAAACCTCAGGGATGTAGTCGAACATAAAGCGTCGACCCTCAGAGTTCGTAAGGACGCCACCGTCACCGCGAACTGATTCGGTCACCAAAATGCCCTTGACCGACAGTGGCCAAACCATGCCTGTTGGGTGGAACTGGAGGAACTCCATGTTCATCAAATTGCCACCGCATTCAAGAGCCATGGCATGACCGTCTCCGGTGTACTCCCATGAGTTTGAAGTAACCTTGTATGACTTGCCGATTCCACCAGTGGCAAGGATGACTGCCGAAGACTCAAAGAGCACGAACTGACCACTTGGGCGCCAGTAAGCCAACACGCCAGCAACCCGGCTATTTTCACCCTCGCCAGTCATGAAAATCTTGGTGACAGAGCACTCAGCGAAAATCTTGAGTGCATCGTCGTAGCTGCCCGTTTCCTTCTTATCGATTTGCTGCAAAGCAACGATGCGCTGCTGAAGCGTGCGAATCATTTCAAGACCGGTGCGGTCACCTACGTGAGCAAGCCGTGGGTATTCATGGCCGCCGAAGTTACGCTGGCTGATCTTGCCGTCTTTGGTGCGATCGAACAGCGCACCCCAAGACTCAAGTTCCCAGACGCGGTCTGGTGCTTCCTTTGCATGCAATTCAGCCATGCGGTACTGATTGAGGAACTTGCCGCCACGCATGGTGTCACTGAAATGCACCATCCAGTTGTCTTTATCGTTGACATTGCCCATTGATGCGGCGATGCCACCTTCAGCCATAACAGTGTGCGCCTTACCAAAGAGAGACTTGCTCAACACGGCAACGGTCTTGCCCTGTTGTCGCGCTTCAATTGCTGCGCGCAAACCTGCACCACCTGCACCAATAACAACGACGTCGAATTTGTAACGCTCGATCTGTTCCATGAGTCAGATTCCTTCGTTGACTTAGAAGAAGTAGAAGTTGGTGATAGCGCCTGAGGCGACTTCACGGACGTAGAAGTCTGCGAGTGCCACGCCAAAGAGAGAAATCATGGCGAAGCGAGGATGAAGGGGGTTGAGCCTTGTGACAAAGGTCCAAGCCTTGTATCGCACTGGGTGCTTGGAGAAATGCTTCAATCGTCCGCCAATTGTGTGACGACATGAATGGCATGACATCGAGTAAAGCCACAGGAACGTCGCATTGAGCAGCAACACAACGGTGCCGACACTCATATGACCCCACGCACCCTCCGCATTACGGAAGGCAATGATCGCGTCGTAGGTCAAGAGCACGTTGAAGACCAAGCCGGCGTAGAAGAAGAAGCGGTGGCTGTTGTTCAGAACCAATGGGAAACGGGATTCACCTGTGTACTTTGCGTGTGGTTCAGATACTGCGCATGCCGGCGGTGACATCCAGAACGAACGGTGATATGCCTTGCGGTAGTAGTAGCACGTTAGGCGGAAACCAAGTGGGAAGACCAAAATGAGTAGCGCTGGCGAAAATGTCCACCAGGAACCAATTGGCGTCCACTGGCTCGAACCCTCGACACAACTTGTTGCCAAGCATGGCGAGTAAAACGGTGAGATCAACGGCTCACTGAAGTAGTAGGCATTTTCAAAAGCGCGCCAAGTTGAATACGCGATGAAGCTCAGGAGCACCGTGACGATGACTGCGGGCATTAACCACCAGCGGTCAGTTCGTAGAGTTCGCACCCCGATCTTGGCATTGGTGGCAATTGGTGCGGCCGATGGTGTGTCCAGAGAACTACTCACGGAGTGGTCCTTTCAGGTTTCGAAAGATACGAAGTGGCTCTAAGTATAGGGCCGACAAAGTGGGGCGTGACCCCTGCGAAGATGCGAAATGTGTCACACGAAATCCTCTCTATCCACCCCATGGAAAACTCTTTATGTATCGCCCAGAACGCGCATGAATCCTTCGGGAATCAAGACATCGCTTCGCTCTAAGGAGGAAGCAGCTTGCTTTCCAAGGCCCGGCAGTGTCGAATCGAATCCGTTGCGCATAACATCCAGCACGTTTTCGACACCAGCTTGACCATTGGCTGCTAAGCCCCAGAGATAAGCGCGACCTAACATGACAGCCTTCGCGCCAAGAGCAACAGCCTTGACTGCATCGCTGCCACGCCGAATGCCACCATCGAGCAACAGTTCAACCTGATCACCAACTGCATCTGCAATCACCGGCAGTGCGCGAATACTTGCCGGAGTGCCATCAATGTTGTTACCACCATGGTTGGAAATCGAGATTGCACTGACTCCCGCATCTACTGCGCGACGAGCATCATCAAGGCGCATGATGCCCTTGAGCATGAATGGGCCATCCCATTGTGAACGCAGCCAAGCCACGTCTTCCCAGCTAGGTGGAGGCGTTTGCATCCATTCGCCATACGCCTCAAAGAATGTCGGAGCCTTTTCTCCCTTGCCCACCATGTTTGGTACGGATAAGGCTGGTGGCCGCAATGTCTTGGCGTAGTTCCATACCCAACGCGGGCTCGTGACAGCCTCTGGGAAGTTCTTAATCATTGTTTTGAGATCAATGCGGTCGGGAATCTGCGGGCTTCCCCAGTCACGTCCATAGGCAAATGACCAATCCAGAGTCAAGATGATGCCGGCAGCGCCTGCTTCTTTTGCTCGATGCAATCGCTGCTGGATTACTTCGCGCGATCCTGACCAATAAATCTGGAAGAAGACCCGGGAATTTACGGCAGTGACTTCTTCGATTGGCTTGCTGCCAAACGATGACAGGCCCACCGCTGTACCTCGAGCTGCTGCGGCACGTGCGACGGCTACTTCACCATCAGGATGCACAGCCTGCACACCTGTTGGCGAGATCATCACGGGCATTGAGAGATCTTGGCCTAACACGTGAACGCTGAGATCACGCTGCGCAAATCCACCTGCAACGTGTGGCGCAAATCCCAGTTCGGCATAAGCAGCCAAGTTGTCATCCAAAGTGCTGCCACGCTCTGACCCTGCAATCAGTGCTTTATACACCGACTTTGGGATGCGCTTTTGCGCACGTTGCCGTGCGATCTCAACTGTTTCAAACCATTCATTTGCCATAGCTTTTCACTTCTCTTGAGAGTCTTATCAGCGAGACGAACTTGCAACTACAACTTCGTTGGGATCAAAACCTGCGAGCGGATCTTCGGCACATGCCGGGACTGGAGCATTTTTTGGCTTGAGCACCATGAGCGGGATGCTGCGGCTGTGATCAGCACCTGGACGCGGGCGGTCAATTTCGCCTAGCGCGGCAAGTGCTTCTTCGCCATAACCCTTGACGCACTCAGGGTCTGGGCCATCCAGTGGTAAACCTGTGAAGAACTTTGCTGCCATACAGCCACCACGGCAGGAGCCGTAGAAATTGCAGGAAGCGCACGCGCCTCCGGTTTGCGGTTCACGAAGACTTGAGAACAAAGCTGACTCGCGCCAAATTGACGTGAAGCCGCCGGCTTCGCGCAAGTTGCCAGCCAGGAACTCGTCATGAATTGCAAACGGACATGCGTAGACATCACCGATTGGATCTATGAGACAAACCACGCGACCTGCACCACACAAATTTAAGCCAGGAAGAGCCTCGCCGTATGCAGATAGGTGGAAAAAGGAATCACCCGTGAGCACTTCACCTGAGTGGTCGACAAGCCAGTCGTACAACACGCGCTGTTGTCCTGGCAGCAGGTGCAACTCATCCCATGTATCAGCGCCTCGACCTGATGGACGAAGCCGCGTGAGTCGCAGTTGCGCACCGCGATCATCTGCGAGCTTCTTGAAAGCATCCAACTGTGTGACGTTGTGTCGAGTGACAACCACTGAAATTTTGAAGTCTGTAGCACCGGCTTCAGCCAAGTTATCCAGCGCTTGCAATGCAGTCTTAAATGATCCTTCGCCGCGAACAGCATCATTAACTTCGGCTGTTGCGCCATCGAGTGAAATTTGAACGTCGACATAACTCGTTGCAGCTATGCGGGCGGCTGCTGTCTTATCGAGGCGAATTCCGTTGGTTGAAAACTTCACTCCAACTTTATGAGCCACCGCGTAATCAACGAGTTCCCAGAAATCGGAGCGCACGGTTGGTTCCCCGCCACCGATGTTGACGTAGAAGACCTGAAGTCGTTCCAACTCATCAATGACGGCTTTGGCTTCGGCTGTATCTAACTCACGTGGGTCGCGCTTACCTGAACTAGAAAGACAGTGAACACATGCCAAGTTGCATGCGTAGGTTAATTCCCAGGTGAGGCAAATTGGCGCGTCGAGGCCCCTCTCGAATTCTGCAAGAAGATCACGGCCGGTGGCCGCAGTGGTGGTACTCATGTAATTTCTCCTTGAGAACGAGGCGTAAGCATTGAGGTCTCTGCTAGTCGTGTCAGCGCAGATAGGTAGCGCTCATGATCTTCTTGCGGAACCTTCACCAAGGCGAGCGCTTCCCGAGCAGATGCTGATGTTGACAAAGCATCAATGACTTTTTGGAGCACGGGGTCTTTGACGAAGGTCAGACGCCTTGTTCGAAAATCGTAGAGCAGCGCTCCGAATCGTTCAGGGCGAACTGAGACCGATTCGTGCAGATCCCATGCGGAATCCGCATTAAAGGTTTCTTCAGCTACCGCAGTGAGTGCCATAGAGATTTAGTAAACGCCGCACATGCCGTCGATGGAGACGTCTTCGAGCAGGTCTTGAACATCTTCAACAACACTTTGGGTCTGAGCTGTGCCTGGTACTTGTGACATGAATTCCTCCAAAAGGATGCAATTGTTCGGGCGACACGTCACACTAGTGGCACTCAGTGCAGAAAAGGAATGGGCTACCTGAAGCTTCTTATGTGACACGGGTCACATAAGAGAATCCTGAATTCACTCCTACCCTCCTGCACAGTGACAATTCTGCGCAGTGACAATTCGATCTGCATGTCGGCAATTCGAAAGGAGGCCTGTTGTGGAAGGAATGCAACCCAGCACTGATGTGCGCTCAACTACGGGTCGGCCTCCGGTCACATCAACAGACCAGCTTTGTCAGATTGCCATTGAACTTTTCGTTTCTCAAGGTTTCGAGGCAACCAGCATTGACGACATCACTTCAGCTGCCGGGATTGGGCGAAGAACATTTTTTCGCTACTTCGAAACCAAAGCCGATGCAGTCTGGGGAGATTTCGATAGCGCAATTGTCGGCCTTCGCGCTTCCCTTGATTCCTCACCGGCATCTGAGCCAATGATGGACGCCTTGCGTAACGCCGTCGTTGCTTTCAACTACTTGCCCGAAGATCAAGTACAGCAGCACAGGCAGCGGATGCAACTCATCTTGGGAGTTCCTGCGCTCATCTCTCGCTCAAGTCTGCGCTACGCCCAATGGCGGGCAGCAATCGAAGAATTCGCGGCAAGACGTCTCGGTCTGCCTCTAGATCACCTGATTCCACGAAGTATTGGCCACACTGCTTTGGGCGCCGCGTTAGCTGCGCATGAACAATGGCTACAAGACCAGTCCTCAGATCTGGGGACGTTGCTCAACTCAGCCTTTCTCGCACTTTCACAAGGCTTTGCCCCCCAATACGCCAATCACGCCACTCCACGCTAAGGGAATCTGATGACCGAACAAGAAAACCGACCAGTCGCAGTAATCACTGGCGCAGCGCGTGGCATCGGCGCTGCAATAGCCCTAGAACTTGCTACGACAGGCTGGGATTTGGTGCTCGGAGACATTGCCGATGCCAATGGGCTTGAAGGGCTGACCTACGCATTGGGGACTCAAGACGACCTTGATGACACAGGAGAGCTTTGTCGCGCAGCCGGTGCTTCAGTGACCACAGTTGTTTGCGATGTTCGAAAAAAAGAAGACGTCATTGCGCTAGTTGAACGCGCAGGCCCACGCCTTCAAGCAGCGATCGCAGTCGCGGGAATCATCGCTACTGACGGCTGGGCGTGGGAACAGTCAATCGAATCATTTGAACTTGATTTGGCTGTGAACCTATTCGGAGTTGTGAATCTGGCCCAAGCCGCAATTCCCATCTTTCTCGCATCGTCGGTTCCAACACAGTGCCGTTTTGTTGCAGTGACTTCATCAGCGGGCGAGCGAGGGCTTCCACAACTAGCGTCATACGTTGCCGCTAAACATGCTGCTGAAGGTTTCGTGAAGTCATTGGCTGCCGATCTTGGTTCAACTGGAATCACCGCAAACACTGTTCTGCCAGGAAGCACCAAGACGCAACTCTTGAATCGAACTGCACGCGCCTATGACCTGGTATCCGCGGAGGGATTCGCGCAGAATCAACGTCTGGGAAGGCTCTTAGAACCAACTGAAATTGCTTCAGCAGTTGCTTGGCTTTGCTCCCCCGCTGCCTCTGGAACCACTGGACTTTCATTGAAAGTAGATGGCGGTTTCCACGGGTGACTGAGCTGAAAAATCTCACGTGGCCGCGAGCCGAACTACTCCAACGCGACATCCTCATCGTTCCACTGGGATCCATTGAACAACACGGACCGCATTTGCCTCTGGATACCGACAGCGTGATCGCAACCGCTATTGCGCAAGAACTCAATCAGGTAAAAAGTACATCTGGACTTGCGCCAACCGTTGCCTATGGCGCAAGCGGTGAACATCGCGAATTCACCGGCACCTTGTCCATCGGTACGCCAGCACTCACCAAGCTGCTCACTGAATTAATACGTGATGCAACTCGATATTGGCGCGCAGTGCTATTCGTCAACGGGCATGGCGGTAACAGTGAGGCCCTCAATGCTGCTCTCCTTCTTGCAAAAAGCGAGAGCCGAGACGTAGCAGCCGTTGGTATCAAGGGTGATCCCACTGATACTCACGCCGGATATCAAGAGACGTCGCTCATGCTGCACCTCGATCCCGCACGAGTGCTACTCGACCAGCTTGAAGTGGGCAATACGACCCCATTGCACCAGCTACTGCCAACGATGCAGGAATCCGGTGTTCGAACAATTAGTGCAAATGGTGTACTCGGCGACCCAACGAAGGCTTCTGCAGAACTTGGAATGATTATATTTAACGATGCAGTTGATGGCGCTGTTGCGGCCTACGATGCGCTGCTTGCCTCACTTGATTAACGACGATCTACCTACCGCCTCAACTTTCACGGCAACAAACATTACTTCTTAATTCGAGGCTTCTTTCTTGGAATGGGAAAGCGCACTTCAGGAAGCAGCGTACGCAAGCTGCGCTTTTCTATGCTGGCCTTAATAACTCCGGACCCGTATGCAGCATCAGCCAAAAGCCGCAAGCCAACATAACGAAAAGGGTCGAGTCCCGGCTTATCTTTTCGCCAGTCTGCTAACAACGGCACCACCATCGCGGCAGCTGCCAAGCGCGTTATGCGACCAACCGAACCTTTGGCCGTAGAGCTTAAAGCAAGAACCGCCCAACCGATGGGCCAATATTCGCGCCGGAGTACCGAACCGATAGCCAGCGCATCTGCTCTCAAGGTTTTCCCAACAAAGAATGGAACAAGCACTCCTGGCGCACCTTCGCACTGCAAGGTTTCATGCAATACCTGTGTTGCAGTGCCAAGAGCCGTCAGTGTGATTCCGGGTTGCTGTAAGGCAACACCTGAGAATGAAACGAGATTCCAACCGGAAACTCGCGCAGGCACGAGCGCTCCTGCGTGACGTTCATCTAAATCCACGACGGAAGTGCCATAGTCGTAACGACGCTTAAACAGTTGAATAAAGTCACCGCGTAATTCGTGTTCAACTACAACAGTTGGTTCATAGCGCACCTGCCAGCCAGATTCGACCATGCGCCATATGAAATCGACGTCTTCGCCCAATCGCATGAATTCATCGAACCCACCCAGCGGAATCGCACTTCGTCGAACGATGAGTACAGCAGCTGGCAGATACGAAAGTGCTCCACCTGGTCGCACAACTTCTACATCAGCACCCATGTCTAACGCACTTGCCGCATATTCAAAGTGAGCCGTCACCGATTGATGAACCACGCGAGGTCGAATCCTAGGCGCTACTGCGCCTACTTGCGAGTCATCAAAAAGAGGCATAAGAGAATCAAGCCAGCCCGGACAAAGTGTGCAATCGGAATCAACGAAGGCAATGAATTCTGCGGTGGTTTTGGCAATGCCATCATTTCTCGCAGCAGCTGGCCCACCATTCTTGGAACGCACAAAGAGCCGAGCCCCAAACTCTTCTGTGGTGCGCAAAATTGCTTGAGCATCGAATGAATTGTCATCGATGACGAGCACCTGCGTGTGAGTTAAAGATCGCAAACAGGCGTAAAGCTCTGGCACTCGATCATGGGCAGGAACAACGACTTCGACATCCCAATGATGATTTCGCTGCAGAGCTCGAGGATGCGCCAAACCTCGATGAACTAATGCCCTGGCTGCGCGTAACTCGCGCTCTCCAACAGGCTGCAGCCCAGCACTTCCTGCCTGCACCAATCGTTGTGCAAAGTCTTGAAGCGCTGGCTTTAATCGGATGAGCCCCCAAGGTGAGCCCCCCGTTGCAAATGTGGCTTCAGACCATAAACGAACTCGAGAATCCCACACCACAACTGGTGACGCAAGAATCTTCATCGACCAGTGCCTTTCATTTATGTATGCACAAACATCACAATATCGTGGCGTAAGTCATGCATCTAGCAGGATCGAACGGCCTGATTTATGACGATATCTACAACAGAGCCGGACACCTAACCAAAGGTGTCCGGCTCTGTTGTACTACTTTCGTGCTTAGGCTGGAGCGCCCGAAGATGAATGCGTCAATAGTGCGCCACCGTCAATACGGAACTGCATACCTGTGATGTAGCGAGCTTCATCTGAACACAGGAACACAATCGCGTTGCTGATGTCAACTGGCTCTACATATGGAATTGGCATGGCCTGCATTGCTGGGAAGGCGAGCATTGCATCTTCCTTGGTTGGGTTTTCTAGGTCTGGACGGAATGACTTGTACATAGGCTCGCTGAACAACATGTCAGTTGAACAGTTTGTTGGGTGAACCACGTTCATGCGAATTGAGTGCGGTGCCAACTGGAAGGCCAGGTCATGTCCAAGGCGTGCTACGGCGCGCTTTGCGTGCGAGTAACCGGCTCCGCCTGGTCCCATGCCGGGAGCATTTGTTGCACCCTGCATCAAGCCAGCAACTGAGCCAGTGGCAATGATCGATGCACCAGCGCTGAGGTAACTTAGCGATGCATCAATGGTGTTGAGGATTCCGCTGAACATAATCGAGACAGAGTCAACGAAGCCCTGAACAGGAACATCTGGGCCCAGAGGAGCAATACCCGCTTGTGCAATAACGATGTCGAGGTGACCCAGTTCGTCGACGCCCTTCTTCACTGCTGCCATCATTTCTGAGCGCTCACGCACATCAGCAACAATTGGCACGATGCGGCGACCGAGTGCTTCAACGAGCCGAACGGTTTCCGCAAGATCAGCAGAGCTTGCTTGGTCGTAGACGTTGCTATCGATATTGCGGCACCAATCAACTGCGATAATGTCGCAACCCTCTTCTGCTAACCGAACACTGTGGCTACGGCCTTGGCCACGGCCTGCGCCCGTGATTACTGCGACTTTGCCTTCTAAGCGACCACTCACGAAATTCCTCCTTAGGCAGTGCAGTCGCAACCATGACGGTGCGCCGCATGAACTGGTGTGTTATTCACGTTAGGGAATAACAAGATTGAGACATTTGGTTCAAAAATATCTTTTCTGTAGCGGAAAGTTACCACCGTACCCAGCATGGCACAACCAATTCACGGAGTTTTTTTGGAGCGTCAATGTGACGATAAATCGAAGTATTTATTAGATCGCTGCCAACGCCTCATAGGCCTCGTCAAGCCCCACAC
>Ga0114966_10005786_pt1 | contig 10405 bp, 9 predicted proteins | sample M_130207_XF_Meta_FD_87029 | JGI IMG/M metagenome (GOLD analysis project Ga0114966, IMG submission 87029) | Freshwater microbial communities from Lake Montjoie, Canada to study carbon cycling - M_130207_XF_MetaG | ecosystem: Environmental > Aquatic > Freshwater > Lake | place: Lake Montjoie...
GCGAGGATCACGGCTGTAAGGAGTGTTGTCTACAGGATTGTGTACGGAGAAGATGATGACAAGTGTCTTTTCTTTGCGATAAGGATCGATAAATGCAGACTCTGGAACTGGTAACAACTTCATGTCTGATTCATTGATTGATTGGAATCCACGAATCGATGAACCATCAAACATTAGGCCATCGGTAAATACAGCTTCATCAAAAGATTCAACAGGAACGTTAAAGTGATGCTGGATTCCAGGAAGATCAGTAAAGCGAACATCAACTAACTTGATGTCTTCCTTTTTGATATATGCAAAAATCTCTGCTGAATTCTTAAACATGCTTCTCCCAATTCACATGGATACATAAACCGTGTATCAGCGCAGATTTTCTCAACATTGAGCCCTCTGCCTCTGAGGCCAAGAATAAGTCGCAAAAGCCTCATTGGCCTAACTGCACTGTTACAGCCATGTTAAGAATTTTGACCCCTTAGGCTATGGGGATGGATACTCCACAACATGATGTGACCCTTGGCCGTCGCTTAGCGGCAATTACCCTGGACTGGTTGGCCTGTTACGCCATTGTCGCCGCTTTTTCAGGGGGGATTGGGCAGATGCTCCCTGCCCGCTCGCTCGTCACCCTAGCCGTGTTTTTTGCGCAGGTCTCAATTCTTACCGCTCTCACCGGTGCATCTCTTGGGCAGAAAATCTTTGGCCTTCGGGTGGTTCGATTCATAGATGGCGGGCCGATTACTCCACTCCAAGCACTGGTTCGGACAGTCTTTTTAGTTTTAGTCGTTACTGCAGTGACATATGACGATAATGGGCGTGGAATACATGAGCGGATTAGTAAGACAGTTCTTACTCGCGGGCGAACATCTTAAACACTGGTTCAACGCAGAGATTTAAGTCCTAGCGCATCTTTGGTGCGCGAGTAGGCATTGGACCTTTTGGAATTGGTATCGATAATCCACCAACTGCTTTAAGACGGGCACGAACTTCACGCATCTGATGAGCGGTCAATTTCTTCGGCATTTTCTGCAGATGTTTTTGTAGTTTGCGTAAAGAGACTTGACCCTTGTCTTCGCCAATTACAACGAGTGCAATTGGTACACCAGGTGCAAAACGTTCAGTCTTCTTTCGCTCCTCATTCAACATTTGAGTGATCGCGTTAGAACCCTCACCAGTGAGAACGATGCCCGCGCGACCAACGCTGCGGTGCACCATGTCTTGGTTCTTGGCAACTGCAACAGCTGGCGTAGTCGTCCAACCTTTGCGGATCGCCATCAAGACACTTGCACCAGCCCCCATCTGGCCTTCAATAGATGAGTATGCAGCGGTACCCGCTTGGCGAGTGAAGAAGAGTAGTGAGGTCAATAAAGAGATTGGTAAGAAAATAAATCCAAAATAAACTGGATGATGAATAGCCCAACCAATTGAGATTCCGATTACCCATGTGGCAATAAAAATTGCAGCCAGTGCAATAGAGATCCAAGGTTTTACAGATTTCGTAACTTTATAGGCATCACGGAGAGTTTGAAAACGCGGAGCCTTAATCTTCTTTTCTTTGGCTTTTCTATTGAACATGGGCGTCAGTTTAGTGGGGCAGGAGCGGTTCCACCAAGACGAGTAGGCGCCCATCGTTGGCCCACGTGACTATCAGGGTACTTGTCCTGCACTTCGTGGAGCATCTCCAAAAGTGTTTGGCGCAGGCGCGACTCAGCAAGATCTAAATCATCTCCACGCCCGTATGTGATTGGCTGGCCAAAAACAACGGAGACGGGAAATCTATTTCTTCGAAGATTTCGCTTAACGCCCTTTGTCCAGATTCTCTGACTTCCCCAGATAATTGTTGGGATGACAGGGACTCCAGCGCCCATGGCAAGTCGCACGGCGCCGGATTTTAATCCTTTTATCTCAAAGCTAGTCGACACTGTCCCTTCGGGAAAGATTCCAATGATTTCTCCGGATTTCAGTGCTCTCAGCGCTGCAACGAAAGAGGCCGCACCATTTTCTCGATCAACATTTATATGGTGCATCCCGCGCATCAAAGGGCCCACGATTTTGTTGTTAAAGACTTCTTTCTTGGCCATGAATCGAACGTAACGGTTTGCAGGCAAGGCCGCTGTTCCAGTAATCGCAAAATCAAGATAACTCACATGGTTTATTGCAAGTATCGCTCCACCTTTTCGAGGGATGTTTTCTTCGCCTTGAAAATCAAAACGCAGGCCAAGATACCTCCATAAAGTTTTGATTACAACGATTACTGGGGGATATACAAGATCAGCCATGAGAGGTCTTTGCCAACATTGCTTGCTTATAGAGACGGCCTGCGCGATAACTAGAACGAACCAACGGGCCGCTCATAACCCCAAGGAAGCCCACTTCTTTTGCCTCATCAGAGAGCTCAACAAACTCCTCTGGTTTTACCCATCGGACAACGGGGTGGTGCCGATTTGTAGGCCGCAAATACTGGGTGATTGTTATTAAATCGCATCCGGCACTTCGGAGATCAACGAGCGCCTGTGAAACCTCTTCACGAGTTTCACCTAATCCCAAAATTAAATTTGATTTAGTAATCAAGCCAAAATCTCTAGCCATGCTAATCACACGTAGCGATTTTTCATAAGTAAATGCAGGGCGAATCTCTTTAAAAATTCGAGGAACAGTCTCCAGGTTGTGGGCAAAAACTTCAGGCCGGGTTTGAAAAATCTCATTTAATAGCTCGCTCTTTGCATGAAAGTCTGGGGCAAGCATCTCGACGCCACAACCTGGATTCAATAGATGGACTTGACGAATAGTCTCAGCATAAAGCCATGCGCCTTCATCAGGCAGGTCATCACGAGTGACTCCGGTAATTGTTGCATATGCCAATCCCATTGATCTCACTGATTCAGCGACCTTACGTGGCTCTTCGCGATCTAGTGCATCAGGTTTTCCAGTGTCAATATTGCAAAAATCGCAGCGTCTTGTGCACTTATCTCCGCCGATTAAAAATGTCGCTTCCTTATCTTCCCAACACTCGAAAATATTCGGACAAGCTGCTTCTTGGCACACGGTATGCAGGCCTTCAGTTTTTACTAAAGATCTCAGGCGCGTGTACTCAGGACCCATATTTGCGCGTGTTTTAATCCACTCTGGCTTTCGTTCAATTGGAACCTGCGCGTTGCGCGCTTCGATTCGAATCATTTTACGTCCCTCAGGTGCAATGCTCATATGCTCACTCGCTTGAGAGATTCAAATATATGACGCTCCAGAATCGGTGCAACTTCATCGATGGTGATGCTTCGACCTAACTCTTTTTCAATCGATGTTACGTCTGCATCGGCAATTCCGCAGGGGATGATTTGTGCAAACGCAGATAAGTCGGGGCTAACATTTAATGCAAAGCCATGCATGGTCACGCCTTTGGCCACTCGAATTCCAATCGCGGCAATCTTTCGATCACCTTTCTCATCGTGAATCCACACACCAGAGCGTCCAGCAAAGCACTGGGCGTCAATTCCGAGTTCAGCACAGACAGCTATGAGCCCAGATTCGATTTCACGAACAAAACCAACAAGTTCAGATGGTTTAGCTAAACGGACTATGGGATAGCCAACAAGCTGGCCTGGACCATGCCACGTAATTCGTCCACCACGATCAACGTCGATGACCGGAGCTCCATCTTGTGGGCGCTCGGAAATATCGGTTCGGCGCCCTGCCGTATAGACAGAGTGGTGCTGCAAAAGAAGTAATGTATTGGGACGTTTCTTATCAACAACTTCTTGATGAATTGCCCGCTGCACATCCCAGGCCTTCATGTAATCGATCAAACCGTGGCGGGCTAAAGCGATTGCAGATTCATGAGGGCTGGCTAGAACAGGCACGTCCCTAGCCTAAAGGTAGGATTGCATCCTTACCAATTTGAGAGGGATTTACCGTGTCTTCAACTGCGACCAAAAAGAGCCGCCGCCCACTGATCACTGCATTAGTCATCATCTTCATCTGGTTCGGTGCAAGTGGGGTATTTGGGCCGTTATTTGGCTCACTTTCTACAGTTCAGGAAAATGATAACTCAGCATTCCTGCCAGAGAACGCTGAGTCTACATTGGCCTCAAAGATTATTACTAAGTTTTCTTCAGATCAGACACAGACGATTCCTACTCTTGTTCTCTATTTAGGCACTGTCGATGATGCAAAGATTTCCGCTCTTAATACACACTTGGCCCTCCTCGGTTCTACATCAATCAAGGGATCAGATGTTGCAATTTCAAAGTATTTAATCCCTGGACAGCCGGTTTTTGCTTTCGCATCACAGGATAAGAAAGCTTTGCTCGTGAGCCTGCCGTTGACTTTTGATTCAGCTAAGGATTTACTTCCTAATAAGAAACCTGTGTTGCCTGAAATCATTAAAACACTCCGTGAAGATGCTGCTGCTTATGGGAAGGCCAATGGATTAACCGCCAATGTCACCGGCGTAGGCGCACTTCTTGGCGACCTCTTTGGCGCATTCGGTGGAATCGATTCATCACTTCTGCTGACAACATTGGTTGTTGTTGCACTGATTTTAATTATCGTTTATCGCTCACCAGTACTATGGATTTTACCCCTGTTTTCATCGGTAATTGCGCTTTCTACCGCTGGGGGAGTTGTTTATTTACTGGCAAAGAACAACGTAATCGACTTGAGCGGGCAATCCCAGGGGATTCTCTCGGTGCTTGTCTTGGGAGCTGCGACAGATTATGCGTTGCTCTTAATCTCTCGCTACCGTGAAGAGTTGCATCATTATGAGTCCCGCTTTGATGCTATGAAGGCTGCATATAGAGGTGTCTTCGAGCCAATTCTGGCTTCGGGCTTAACTGTAATAGTGAGCCTTTTGGTCTTGCTGTTAAGCGAGTTATCTAATAACCGCGGCCTTGGTCCTGTCGGTGCAGTTGGAATTGCAGCATCGATGCTTACGATTTTGACGCTTTTGCCAGCACTGCTTGTCGCCTTTGGCCGTTGGATATTTTGGCCACGGATTCCACGCTTTGATGATGTGAATTCACAGTTAGAGGGCGCCTGGGCCAAGGTTGGCGCAACTGTTCAAAAGCGCCCCCGCAAACTGTGGTTGGTAACATCGATAATTTTGATTCTTCTCGCTGGGTTCTCAACAACTCTCAATGCAAAAGGATTATCTACTGCTGATGCTTTTACTAAAAAACAGGATTCAGTCGTTGGTCTCAAGCTATTAGGCGAGCACTTCCCGGGAGGTGCTGGCCAGCCGACGGAGGTCGTTATCAATGAGGGTCAAGTTGATGCTGTTTCTGCCGTTTTGATGGGCGTTGACGGTGTTGCCTCCGTTGATGTAGTCCGCATGGGTCCTTCTGTTCCCGGTCAACCTGTTCCTTTAATAAAAGTTCTTGATGGTCAAGTTATTCTCAATGCAACTCTCTCACTCAACCCTGATTCAACGTTAGCGCGTGATTTAATCCCAGAAATTCGAAGAGTGGTTCACGCTATTGATCCGACGATATTGGTGGGTGGGTCAACTGCTGTAGCTTTCGATACCGACGTTGCAGCCGATCATGACAACAAGACGATTATTCCTATAGTTTTGCTATTGATTACTATTATTTTGGGATTTCTACTTCGCAGTATCCTCTCTGCTTTGTTGCTCTTATCGACTGTCGTGCTATCTTACTTTGCAACATTAGGGGCGTGTCAGTTGGTCTTTCAACATGTATTCCATTTTAAAGGCGCCGACACGTCGTTTCCTTTGTTTGCATTCATATTTCTAGTGGCGCTAGGTATTGATTACAACATCTTTTTGATGACTCGTATACGTGAAGAGAGTGCGAAGATCGGAACACGTGCGGGTATTATCAAAGGCTTAACCGTAACCGGTGGCGTAATCACTTCCGCGGGAATCGTCCTTGCTGCAACATTTGGTGTTCTAGGTATTTTGCCACTCGTATTCTTAGCTGAACTTGGATTTGCAGTAGCTTTTGGAGTTCTATTAGATACCTTGATTGTTCGAACAATTCTTGTTCCAGCGCTAGCGTATGACATAGGCGGAAAAATCTGGTGGCCTTCCAAATTGCAGGATAAGTAGATGCGACTTCGCGTAGGAATAGCAGGCTATGGATTAGCTGGCCGCTATTTTCATGCTCCATTGCTAAAGGGTTGTGGTTTTGAAGTTGTAGCCATCGCAACAACTAACTCTGAAAGATCTGCACACGCACGAGAGGATTTTCCTAACGTAAATGTAGTTAATTCGGTTGAAGAGTTAGTTGAATTTCCTTTAGATTTAGTAGTTGTTGCATCCGCCAATCTAGCTCATGCGCAAGATGCAAATGCTGCAATAAATGCTGGGATCGCAGTTGTTATTGATAAACCTATGGGTCGAAGCTATGAAGAGACCAAGTCGATTATCGATGCAGGCAATCGTGCAGGAGTTCCTGTATCAACCTTCTTTAATCGACGGTGGGATAGCGATGCTCTGACCATTAAACGGGTCCTTGAATCTGGCGATCTTGGAGATGTACACAGAATGGATTCACGTTTTGAACGTTTTCGCCCAGCGGTAAATCCAGCGTCATGGCGCGAAAATATGAGTGCAGCAGATGGTGGTGGTCAGCTTCTCGATCTGCAGCCGCATTTAATTTCGACCGCAATAGATTGGTTTGGTTTCGCCGATTTAGTAACGGCTTCAGTCAAAAAACTGCGCGGAGGAGCCGATGATGACTCCGTCTTAGTTCTCAAGCATGTCACTGGTGTTACTTCATACCTATCAGCTAGTGCGGTCGTTGGTGCCCCTGGCCCGCGAATTCGTATCCTTGGGACTAAGGCCGCCTTAGTTATTAATGATTTAGATCCGCAGGAGAGTTTGCTCAAAAGTGGGCAGTATCCAGAAGGTGGAAGTTGGAAAGTTCCAACAGCATCCAAAGCCTATATTCATAGAGGCGAAGAAGTTGAAGAGATTGCCAGTGAAAATGGAAACTATGCTTTATTTTACTCAGCAGTTGCTGGCGCAATTAAAGGAGAGAATCCTTGGCCAATCCACAATGATGATGCCTTATTAGTGGCAAAGATTATTGATCAGGCCCGCCAGGTTTAAGGACATGTCTCAAAGTTTTGAACACGTTGTAATAGGAGCAGGCCTTGCAGGTATTAGTGCTGCACTGGCATTGCAGGAAAAAGGCTCTGAAGTCTTGCTGATTGAATCAAGTGATCGCACAGGTGGTCGAGTAGCCACAGATGTTATAGATGGTTTTATCTGTGATCGTGGATTTCAATTAATTAATGCACGGTATCCATCTTTAGTTGCACTCAATGTCATCGATGAGATTGATTTTATCGCAGCACCTCGTGTGATTGAAGTAGCGGTGGACTCGCAGCGTCACGCCATTGGAGATCCACGGGTTGCTCCATTATCAATATTGAACAGAGAGACAGGTTCGATTCCCGAAAAAATTGCACTTCTTAGAGTCATCTCCGCAAAACCTCGACCTGGTCAATCAATTGGAGATCTTCTTTCTGGAGCGGGGAGGAGTTATGTGCGAGTTCTACGTCCATTTCTTCAAGGAGTCTTTTTAGCCGATCTCGATAAAGTGGATGGTACGTATGGTCTTTCGATTATTCGCTCCTTTGTTAATGGTCTCCCAGGGTTGCCACGGTTGGGGGTGGGCACTCTGCCTGAAGTCCTCTCCCAGAGAGTTCGAAATCTGAAACTCAACACTCGCGTCGATCGAATAAAGGGCTTAGTTGTGGAAACATCACAGGGGGAGTTTGTTGCACAGAAAATAATCGTCGCCACTGATCCAACCACAGCTGCGCAACTTCTCGATCTTAGAGAAGGCTCTCCAATGGCCGGATGTATCACCTGGTATCACGCCACATCTGATAATCCATCTGGTACAGGTCGTTTAGTTGTTGACGGTCAAGAGCGTGGTCCCATCTTTAACACCATCGTCGTCTCCGATATTTCACCGTCATATGCACCAATGGGTCACCATTTAATTTCAACTACAACTGGTTTGGGTAGTATAGAATCTGAAGTCAGACGGCACTTATCAATTATGTGGGGAATCGATACTCGATCTTGGCACCTGATCGCCAAGTATGAAATTCCTGGTGCTCTGCCGATACATTCGATTGGTAAATCACTATCCCAACCGATGCAGGTAAGTAGCTCTATCTATGTCGCTGGCGATTATTGTGCGGTACCGTCGCAACAAGGTGCGTTATTTTCGGGAAAAATATCGGCCGAGTTAGCTTTGAACTAAAACCTTCAACGTCTCTGCAATGTGTGGATAGTCCCAAGTAAAGCCGGCATCTTGCAGAGCTTGAGGTAGTACGCGTTTGGATCCCAGAACCTCAGCTGAGAAGCCACCCAGGAGAGCTTTGAGTGCAAAGGCTGGTGCTGGAAAAACGGCGGGTCGATGAAGTGCTCGAGCCAAAGCCGATGTGAACTCCTGATTTGTAACTGGATTTGGTGAGGTGAGATTGACTGGACCAGAGATATTTTCAACTAATGCAAAATCAATTGCACGGATCACATCGTGCAATGTGATCCATGACCACCACTGTTTACCATCACCGAGTTTGCCGCCAAAACCCAGACGGAAAAGTGGAAGCATTTTCCCAAGTGCACCGCCAGTTGGATCTAATATCAGACCTGTACGAAGTTTCACGGTTCGAATACCTACAGCTAGATCTGCTGCGGCCTCCCATTCACGACATACGGCAGCTAGAAAATCATCACCGACGCGATCACTTTCAATCACTGCACGGTTACCGCTCTCGCCATACCAACCCTGTGCACTGGCAGAGATAAATACCGCCGGTTTAACCTCCGCAGCGGCTTTGGCAATTGTGGTGGTTCCCATTAAACGAGAGTTAAGAATCTCGGCTTTATATTTTTTAGTCCACCGTTTATCAGCCACAGGCACACCAGCCAAGTGAATAATTGCATCCACGCCTTCGAGTGCACTGAGATCGACATACCCGGAGTACGGATCCCAAGTAACTTCATCGACAGCAACAGGTGCACGTCGCACAAGGCGCTGGACAGTGTGACCCTCTGATTTTAAGTGACCAACGAGAGCGGTTCCGATTAACCCTGAAGAACCTGTAATCGCTATGCGCTCTGGAACTCTCATAAGGTATCTATAGACCTAAGTCGGATTCGAACGCTCCGCCTTCAAGGCGCTCTTTCAATGTGACCAGGAATCTAGCGGCATCTGCGCCATCTACGACTCGATGATCGTAAGAAAGACCTAGATAAACCATTGAACGAATTGCAATCGTTTCGCCGCCGTCTTCACCACGTACAACCATTGGTCTCTTCACTACTGCGCCGAGTCCCAAGATCGCAACTTGAGGTTGATTAATAATCGGTGTATCAAAGAGTGCACCACGACTGCCTGTGTTGGTCAGTGTGAAAGTTCCTCCCCCCAGCTCATCAGGGGTCACTTTGTTATCACGTGTACGGGCAGCGAGGTCTGCAATCTTTCGTGCGATACCACCAATGTTTAAATCGCCCGCATTTGAGATTACAGGAACAAGTAATCCGCGTTCGGTATCAACTGCAATTCCAAGATGTTCACTGCCATGATACGTAATTTGATCACCTTCAACCGAGGAGTTCAGAACTGGATGTTGCTTCAACGCTTCACAGACAGATACGGCAAAGAATGGGAGGTATGAAAGCTTTACACCTTCACGTGCCTCGAATGTTGACTTCGCACTATCTCGTAGACGTGCAATTTTAGTCACATCTACTTCTATAACAGTCGTAAGTTGGGCACTTATCTGTAGAGATTCAACCATACGTGCTGCAATAACTTTACGAAGGCGTGACATGGTCACTGTAGTTCCACGTAGTGGCGAAACGGCAACCGTCGAAGTTGCCCGCACTGCAGATGGCGCAATCACAACGGGGGCGGCAGTAGCAATTGGTGCCGCTGGTTTCGATAGCGACTCAACATCTTCACGACGTATACGCCCACCGACTCCCGTGCCTTTTACTAGGGCAAGGTCGACACCAAGTTCATTAGCTAACTTACGAACTAGTGGTGTGACGTAAGCATCGATGGGCTGCGCTGCAACAACAGGCGCTGCAACAACAGGCGCTGCAACAACAGGCGCTGCAACAACAGGCGCTGCAACAACAGGCGCTGGGCCACTCATGCCGATCAATGCTAAACGTGCGCCGACTGCAACTGTTGTATCAATCGGAACATCTATGGCTAGGAGAGTTCCAGCAACAGGGGATGGAATCTCTGTATCAACTTTGTCAGTAGATACTTCAAGTAACGCTTCATCTGCTGCAACTGTGTCACCAACATTTTTGAGCCAACGCGTAACAGTTCCTTCGCTGACGCTTTCACCAAGTGCTGGCATTGTGATTACCGTTCCTGCAGTGGGAGCAGCAGGCGTACTTGCAACTGGGGCCGGA
>Ga0114966_10005788_pt1 | contig 10402 bp, 9 predicted proteins | sample M_130207_XF_Meta_FD_87029 | JGI IMG/M metagenome (GOLD analysis project Ga0114966, IMG submission 87029) | Freshwater microbial communities from Lake Montjoie, Canada to study carbon cycling - M_130207_XF_MetaG | ecosystem: Environmental > Aquatic > Freshwater > Lake | place: Lake Montjoie...
GTAATTTAATATAAATTATATTACATAGTCTATATGGTTTCATTATTTAAAAATGCAGTTAATACTAAAGTAAAATTACAACATAGTAAATCTAAAACTAAAAAACATAATAATAAATCTGTAAAAAATCAAAAAGGTGGATATATATTTGATTTATCCTATATTAAAAAAATAGAAGGTCCAGTTTATGTAGGTGTATTAGAACCAACAGAATTATTAAAAACACTTTTTAACGATTCAAAAGATTCAGAAGGAGAAGTAAAAGCGAAAGAAGAACCACCAAATGTTTTATTATTAGGAGATGTTCATATAGGATCAGATACATGTAATGAAGGTTGTGATACACATAAAGATTGTTATAGTTTATATGAAGATAAAGATTTTTCATTATTTAAAGATTTAGATGAAAAAGCAAGATCAAATAGTGTAAAAATAGATATATTTGTAGAAACTTGGTTTGATGATGTAAATGAAGAATATGACTTATCAAAAAAACCAAAAAAAAAGTATAAGAATCATAATAAAAAATTTAAAAATGAACACAATTCTGCACTTACTGATATATCAAGACTGGCATTATTTTGTCATAATGAAAGAACCATAAATAGTAAGTGTCCATTTAAAAATATACGTATTCATATGTCGGATCCAAGAAAGAATATAGATAATATATTAGATATATTTAAATATGTATGTAATTATCTAAATGAAAAAAAGTTTATTAAAGATCTTACAAATATTAATGATGGAGATATTCAACTTATAACAAACACTTTTTATAATTATATGGTAATAAAATATAAAATTATTAAAAAAAACGATAAAATGAGTAAAGAATATTTATTTGATTTAATAATAAGAATTTTGAAAGGAGAATCTTTTAACTCTAAATATAAACCTATTGCACCATTATATACTATTAATTATTTTATAAATGAACCATTTTTTCAATTAACTAATAAAGCTTTAAAACAATATACTAAATTAATGAATCAATCACCTAAAATTGCAACTAAAATATTACAAAATGCAAGTGATAAAAATATATATAAAAATAAAGAAGACGAAAAACTAATTTTAGGTGATTTAAAAATTACAACTTTAATACAAACCTATATTAAAAATTCAAATCGACCATATTTTAATTTTTTAATATTTGAACATATAACAATATTTGAAGTTGATTTACATACAGTTTGTCGATTATTAAAAAAACCTGAAAAAAAAAATAGTATGAATAATAATATTTCTTCATTAAGTGTTATATATTTAGGTAATGATCATATAAAAAATATTAAATTACTTTTTACAGATTTATATGAAATAAAATTTGAAAATTCATCTAGGGATGGAAAACTTAATAATGATAATGAAAATATAAAATGTATTGATATATCTATAATATAAAAAATATAAAATACAATAATAAATAAATTCACCAAATCACACATTCACCCAAGCACAAATAACTCACCAACCCTATTTCTTTTTTTTTCATCTTCTGTAAATTGACACTCTTTTAAAAACTTTTTCACTTTCATTAAATCCATTTTATAAATAATAGGACTACATTCATAGTAATACCTGTGAAATGCCACATTTAATCCATATTTCTTTGGAAAATAGATATTCATAGGGGACTTTTCAGTTTCTAATTGCCTGGCCGCATCACCCACCATTAATTTACGGCTAGCAAAAGGCAAGACCATAAAGAGTAATGTTTGTTGTTCTACTGGTGCAGTTTTTCCAAACTGGAAAATTTTACCAGTCGTAGTAATATTAATATTTTTATGTTTAATAAGTTCATCATAGATATCACTAAATGTAGGTGAATATGCATAAGGATAATACCAATCCCAAGAAGGACATTCATCAAAATAATAGAGAAAATTCCAGACCAATGTTTTCAAATAAGTTTGGGTAATCATTTCTATATTCTTATCATTAGTATTCTTATCATTACTAGTATTCATATCATTACTAGTATTCATATTAAAACATATCTTATAATATCTCTCTGACCATCCATCCTTATATGGCTGAATTTCTTGTTCTACATAAAGGTGTTGAAGAGGGTACATATCCGTCAGTAATTGTTGCCTTTCCCGCTCACTCATATCCTCTTTTACACGAATACGCAATTTCTTTCGTTTTTCAAATAGATTACCAATAGCTTCTTTTTCTTGTTCTTTAACAATAAACCATAAATCGCATAACATTTCAGTATTAATTTGCATAGACTGACGATTAACCAAAAACTTTTCAGTATGATTATGAATTTGAAAATATGCTGAGAGTAACTTATCATTACCTCCTTCATGAATACTAAACCAATGTTGTTTAGGCATAAAATCATTTCCTAGAATCATTCCTAAAAATACATAATCATCAATATACTGATCAATTTTAGTAGAATCTACATTACCACAATAGACATTAAAATGCTGTATAATAGCATCTTGTAAAATAGTCATATCCATGAATAAATAAGGTTTTCCAGAATGAATAACTGCGAAGTTACCATATTCAGCAGCCTCTCGAAAAAGATAGATATTAGGAAGATGAGTAGTAAGTGATAAATAAATAAGATCACCATCTAAACCATAAATAATCGTATTATGATCTTTTCCATAAAGTGATTGTTCTTTTTCAGTACCATCAATAGCCAAACGAGCAGCTTCTTTAATATGGTGTAGAAGTTTATGTTCCCCTTCTTGTGGGATAGACGCATCGCTAAAAATGATATGGACACTCCCCAGTTTCTGTTTAAAGAAGCCATCACCTTTTCCACTCTCATTCTCATCCTCATCCATACCGGAAATTCTTGCTTTAATGGCTTCAGATAGTTTAGCCATAAAACGTGTTCCGGGTGTAATCATATTGGTATCGATACTGTTATTAACTGATGATTTATCAAGTTCTGTACCAAATTGTTCGTTAATTTTAGTGGATCGATTTTTACGACAAACTGAATGAAATCGCCTCTGTCTCTGCTGCTCCATTTTAGCCCGAGGACAAACCCCGTCAATTGCAATATAAATTAAGTCTAAATGAGGTATAATTTTACATAATGTTTCTAAATAATCGACAGCATGAATAATTAATGCCTCTTCAGTTTTAATTTCATCGCGTAATATTTGGTATATTCCACCATTAAAATCTAGGTAAAGATGATTAGGTAAATCATTGTCAATCTTTTGTTTAATAATTTTACGGTTTAGTTTATTGTAATTTTTTACTATGGATGCAAATAAGCCCGGGACACCCATCTCTAAGTTTTTAGAAAAAACTTAACTAAAATCACGAGCAAAAGATTTATAAGTTTTTAGAAAAAACTTAACCAAAATCACGAGCAAATATTTATATACTTTACTTAATATGTTTTAACTTTATACTTTAATTTTTATATTTCAATTTTATTATCAAAAATAATAATATTTTTACACTATATTTTGGTTAAGTTTTTAAGTTTTTAGAAAAAACTTAACTAAAATCACGGTCAAAATGATTTATGATAATTTGAATTAAGTTTTTTCTAAAAACTTAAAAACTTAGTTTTGTAAAAAAACCTTAAAAAATTGAATTTTTATTATTATAGTATAATTTTATAAATAACCTAACCATATCTTAAACCTAAAAATGAGTGAGTATAGATGCGAATTATGCTGTATGTCTTATGAATTAAAAGATAAAATTATGATTAATAAATATCATTGTGAATGTGGTCGCAATGTATGTAATATATGTATAGAAAATAGTAATGCTGAAAAAATAAAGTGTAATATATGTGCCAATATTCCATATAGTATTCGTGATCCTGATTTTGATTGTGTATGTGAAATATGTGGAGATTATAATGGCGATTGTTTTGGCCTTCAACATAATAAAGATGGAATTTTAATTTATATGTGTAGTTGTTGTAAAAATGGATGTTATGACAAAAACGAAGAAGACGAATGCCGCTGTAATGATATTCTATATGATAATGATAATGATAATGATGAAACTAAAAATAGTGATAGTGAATAAACTAAGTTTTTAAGTTTTTAGAAAAAACTTAACTAAAATCACGAGCAAATAATTTGAAAAAATAAAATTATTTGAAAAATATTGAATAAAAATATTAAATTAAAATAATAAAAAAATAAATTTTTTTTAAACTTAGCAACATTTGTTTTTAATTTTAGTTAAGTATGTATTTAATATATTGCTTACAAAATGAATCATTCAAAGACAATATTGTGAATGTTGGTATAACATCATCATTCATAAGGCTTAAACAAATATTAGAATATATAAATAATACATATTTACCTAGTCCATATACTATTTTTACAACAAAAATAGTGAATAATCCTAAGTGTATAGATATTATTTATTCTTTATTGTGTAAATTTGGAAAACATATTAAAGATTCTTTTTTTGAGATTCCAATAGAAATAATTAAACAATTATTTGATTTAATTCATGATGAAATAGTTGATACTAATAATGATAATGATAATAATAATAATGATAATGATAATGAAACTGAAAAATATATAGTAGTTCAGGGTGAAACAGAATATATTATACCAAAAGTAGATTATGGAGATTATGAAGAAATTATATATACATCATCTATACTATCTATGCCTCCTATTCTACCTTCAATAACAGCAATCATAGATAATCTAGATACACATTATCATAGATTAAAACCTAGACAAGATAGTATAAATAGTATAAATGATGATTTAGACCTTTAACTAAGTTTTTAAGTTTTACTAAAACTTAACTAAAAGGTAGGTGGGCTAAAGCCCACCACAATTAGTAAATTCTAATATTTAGTGAAAAAATTTGCAATATATTTTGGCACGGCTTTTTCTAAAAGCTGTTTAGTCAAATCTTCCAACGGTTGTTTCATAAACACCAGATTCTCCTGTTTCAGTATTAATAATAGTTAATGTATATAATGAATCACCACCATAAAGATCACCAGTATCATTATTTATAGTTAGACTAAATAAATATTTAGTATAGTTTAATTTAACTAATAATTCTGGATCATCACGTAATTTATACATAAAATAAATTTTATCATTAGCACTAAAATTAAATTTTTTTGAATGAGGTAATGTTTTATGAAATTGTTCTAAATCGGTAAATGCTTTATTTATAAATAGAGTATTGTATTCTTTTTTTGAAGCATCAATTTTTATTTTTAATTCATCTGGCAATTCATCTAGTTCTGTGTGCTCAAAAAGTTTATTATTTTTAGCAAGGTAATCTATTAATTTTTTATTAAGAGGTTCAATAGTATAATTACCTTTTGACATTTCTATTTATGTATCTAGATACTAGTTTATTTATAATTATTTTATAATTTATTATAAATATAAATAATATATTTATATTCAATTTTTTTAATGTAAATTTAGTTAATTTTTATTAAAAACTTAATCAATATCAGTTTCAACAGTATCATTACTACTATTATCACCATCATTAGAACTATCATCATCATTTTTGCGTGCGGGATTTTCTAAATCCTGCCCATCATTAGAACTATCATCATCATTTTTGCATGCGGGATTTTCTAAATATTGAACCCTCTTACAGACTGACTTATGTTTTGTATCCCAATCGCGAGATTGACAAGCAATACTACAATATCTAACATTATAACATTTGCCACATTTTTTTAAGTCTACTTTATATTTATACATATTACAATAATAACATGAATATTTAGTTTTAACTATTGTATCATATATTATATTGTCTATGTTATAGTCTTCCTTACTTATTTTATAAAATTTTTCTATATCTAAACATTTAGTATAATAATTTACATTCCAGATATTAAATGTCAATTTATGTTCTTTTATTTTTTCTATTATCATATATAAAACTTCAATATCACAATTATAATAGGTTTGCAATTCATATAATCCATAAATATTAAATGGTATTTGAAGAAGTAAATTTAATTCATGTTTAGATGATAATGATAGATTATAAATAGTATAAGATTCAATAGAATTAAGTGCAGTTTGTGGATATTCTAAACCTTTTATATTTATTATATGTAATGGATGTATATTACCAAAACAATAAGATATTTCATCATCACTACTATCATTATAGGGATAGTTGTAAAATCCCTTACCATATTTTCCATTATATGAATTATTAGCACAATTTATACATAAACCGACTAGAACATTTTTAAAGGTAGCATACGTTAAACAATTATTACATTCTAATACAGTATCTGTTTTACTCCAAACTAGTTCTAAAGGAAAGGTATCAATACATACAATACCTCTATATGTAATAGTCTTTCTATTTATCATAGACATACTTACAGGTAGATCCATAGGCATTTCTATAGGCAGTTCCATAGGCATTTCCATAGTCATTATTAATTATACTTATCAAAACTATATATTATATATTATAATGTCATATACTGTCATATACTGTCATATACTGTCATATACTGTCATATACTGTCATATACTGTCATATACTGTATTTACTAAAAAAATTATTTTTATATTAGGTTTTATGTATTTTATACTATTTTTTTATTACTAAAAATATCTAAATAAAAAATTGATTTTTAAATAATAATAATATAAATAATATAATTTAAGAGAATTTAACATTTAATCGAATATATTAAAAGCATTTAAGTTTAACTTAAAAACAAACTAAGTATTTAATACAATGTCTTCTACTAAAACTTCTAGCTCTAAAAAATCTAAGGAAACTAAGGAAACTAAGGAACCTAAGGAAACTAAGGAAACTAAGGAAACTAAGGAAACTAAAAAATCAAAAGACAAAAAAATAACTGATATTACTGAAGAAACTAATACTGAAACTATGGAAAATCATAGTATTTGGTATGGGCGTTTGAAAAAAAATCCTGGCGATGCTAAATTCTTTAAAGAATTTTTAACTGATTTATCTGTAAGATTTCTTGATGAAGATGGTTTTAATGATATTTTAAAGTGTTATTGGGGTAAATCAAGTGAAGAACTTGATGATTTACTTAAATCTCAAAATAAACGAGAAAAAAAAGTTAAGGATAAATTTACACCAGAAAATTTAGTTAAACCAAAAAATGCTAAAAATTTATTTTCTAAAGATTTTGTTGCCGAATGTAAAACTAAAGAAATTAAGTTTTCACTAAAAGGTTTAAGTGATGCTTGGAATGCTCTTACAGAAACTCAAAAGAATAAGTATATTAAAGCTGCAGCAAAAGAAAAACAAGAATATTTAAAACAATATGAGTTATCTAAAAACGAAGCTATTAAAAATGGTTCTCTTTCTGCTGATAAACCTAAAGGTCCAACTACACCATTCTTTCGCTACTTAGCTGATAATCGTGAAAAAATTAAACAACAATTAATTGACGATGGTGAAACTGAAGATTTAAATACTAAGGTTCCAACAAAAGGAGGTGAATTATGGAAGGTATTACCTGCAAAAATTAAGGAACCTTATGAACTTGCTTATAAAACTGAAAAAGATAAATATTCTGTATTACTTGAAGAATGGAAGTTGAAAGAAACATCTCGATTGAAGAAATTAGAAGGTAAAACTGAAGATGTCAAAGTTGAAGAATCAGGTGATAAGAATACAGCCTCAGTTGATGAAGAAACTTCTGAACCTGTTGTTGAAAAAGCAGCAAAGTCTAAATCTAAGAAATCAGCTAGTGTTGAAACACCCACTGCTGAAGTTGAAAAACCTGTTAAAGCAAAGGCTGAAAAGGCTGAAAAAGCTACTAAGGCTAAGAAAGTTGAAAAAGTAGTTGCCAAAAAAGTAAATCTTACTGAAGACGAAGATGAAGAAGATGATGAAGAATAAATATAACTATAACTATAAGTATATAAATTATATAAAATTATTATATAAAAATAAATATTAACTTTTTAAATTTTTAACTTAAACTTATTTTTTTATATATATTATAAATAAGTAAATATTATAACTTTACAATTATGTTTTTATATGATTGTATAGGTTTATCAATAAGTAATATAACTAACAAATTACTAGATATATTTTATAAATGTAATTATTTTATAAATAATTAACAAATAATTAGATGTCTAGATAAAAAATACATGTATGAAAAATATTGTAATATATCTTTAGAAACTTGCAATTGTATTCAAAATACTATATTATATAACAATTCAATATATAATATAAATTATAATTTACTTTTTGTTTATGTATTCATTGGATTGATACTTATTTTATGTTGTTGTAAAAAAAAAAGATTTATAATTATCAATAATAGTAATAGTAATAGTAATAGTAATATATCTCTACTAGACGAAGATGACACTACATCAAATATATTAGATACTGAATCAATAGACAATAATTATTATGTCATTCATAAAAATGATTCATTACCAAAATATAATGAAATTGATAATCAATTAAATAATATAAATAGTGATACTACACAAATAACTATTATAGAAAAATGTCCTCCTAAATATAATGAAATTAATTAAAAATAATAAATATTATAAATTATAAATTATAAATAATAAAAATAATAAATACTATGCGAGTAAAAATATAAAACAAAATATACAAAATATATAAATAATAATAATAATAAATATGGATATAATTGAATATGTAGAAAAATTAGATACTAGATTTAATAATATGTCAAAAGATTATAAATATATATATGAAAATATACATAATTATTTAAATGACGGAAAAATTTCATATAATCAATTAATGGATTTTGAAGTATCATTGGAAGATTTATCAATACAATTAAATTCATTAGTATTTTTATTTAAACAAATACAAATAGAATCAGTAGTATTTTTATTTAATCAAAAATCAAATAATGAAAAAACTAAATTAGATAAATTAGATATGATAGCTGAAAATACAATATTACATTATATACCATTATTATTTATATATTTTATGATTTTTGATAAAGAATCAATATTATATATTAAAGATTTTATTGAAAATAAATCTTCTAAAAATAATGAATCATATGATACTAAAAATACTGATTTTCATTATATAATTGAACCTATTGATGATTAATAATTAACTTATATAATATTTTTTGTTTTTTATTTTTCATCGTTTTATTATTAAATAAATGATATTATTTATTACTAGGATAAATAATATTTAATCATTAATAAATAATAATCTAATAATCTAATAATCTAAAAAATGAATATAGAAATAGGTCAATCATTATGTTTTGATGATGTTCTTATGGAACCATTATTAAGTAAAATTTCTACACGGAGTTCTATTAATTTAGAGACAAATATTGGTACAAATGGTAGAAGTTTAATTATAAAAACACCATTAATAAGTAGTCCTATGGATACTGTAACTGAAACTGATATGGCTATTAAAATGGCTTTAAATGGTGGTCTAGGTGTAATACATCGTTTTATGGATATGGATGAACAAGTTTCGCAAATTACAAAAGTAAAACGTTTTTTACAATATATAATACAAGAACCTTATAAAATTTTACCTAGTACAACACTTATTGAAATTGAAGAATTGCGTAATTTGTATAATGTATCATCTTTTTGTGTTGTAGATAATATGAATACTAATAAATTATTAGGTATAATAACAAAACGTGATATTGAATATATGAAACAAAAACAATATGATATAGAAACTACTATTCAAACTACTAATTATTGTGATGGTATGAATGGTGTGCATGAGATGAGTAATAATATGAATATTGATATGAGTAGTGATATGAGTAGTGATATGAATACTAATAATAACTATATTATTTTACAAGCCTATAATTTTATGACAAAAAAAAATATGATCACATTAGATGTAAGTATGACTATACATTCACTTGAAACTACATTAAGTATTGCTAAGGAACTAATGTTAGAAAAAAAAATAGAAAAAATACCAATTGTAAATAATGGTATATTAGTAGGTTTAATTACATTAAATAATATTAAACATTATGAAAATAATAAATCAAAAGCATGTATTGATACTAACGGAGCATTATGTGTTGGAGCAGCAATTGGAATAGTTGATGATTATATGGAAAGATTAGATAAACTAATAAATGTAGGTGTTGATTTAATATGTATAGATGTGGCCAATGGTTTTAATGAAAATGTATTTAAATCTATCATTCTTATACGTGAAAAGTATAAAGATATAGTATTAATGGTAGGTAATGTATGTAATTGGCAAGGTTATCAAGCTTTATGTAATTATGATGTAGATTGTATTAGAATTGGTGTGGGTAATGGTAGTATATGCACTACACGTCTGGAAACAGGTATAGGTAAAGGTCAATTTAGTGCCGTATCAGAATGTTTTAGATATAAAGTAGAATATAATGCTTTACCTCATA
>Ga0114966_10005791_pt1 | contig 10399 bp, 9 predicted proteins | sample M_130207_XF_Meta_FD_87029 | JGI IMG/M metagenome (GOLD analysis project Ga0114966, IMG submission 87029) | Freshwater microbial communities from Lake Montjoie, Canada to study carbon cycling - M_130207_XF_MetaG | ecosystem: Environmental > Aquatic > Freshwater > Lake | place: Lake Montjoie...
CCCACAACAAAGCCCAGAAGGCCTTGCGCGATGCTTGCGCCTTGTGTGTCATCGATAGCGTCCCCTCTCCACGCCTCGAGTTTCCGGCGGACAACGATGCAACATTGCGTCAAGTTCTCATCCAGTCGCAACGTCCGCTCACAGAATTTGAATACAAACTGGATGCCTTACTTCAGATTCTTGAGCCTGGCGAAAAGGACCGATCCAAGATTAAAGACTCACGTTCGCAAGCGGGATTTGACCTAGCCATGGGACGGGTTTTGGCGTTACGAACCCGAAGTCACGGTTACAACGTGATGCTGGCAGAAATGAAACTGAGCCCGAAAAGGTTTGAAAAAAAAGACAGCAATCTGTGGCGACTCGAACCCTCGGAAGAGATCACGACGGGCAGCGTGGCTAAAAAAATGGCGGAACGTGCCAAAAAATACCTCGATCACGTCATCGACGCTCATCCGGGAACACCATGGCAGTTGATGGCCGAACGCGAACGCAAAATACCCCTCGGATGGCAATGGAAGGAATCGAGCTACGTGCCGGTTGCCAAAAAACTGGCTGAGACACCGAAAAATACGGGGCCGAAGTTTGTTGATCCGAACAATGGATTGAAGGGAACGCGGAATAAACCGCAGAATGACAATGTGCTTATCAAACGGGAAATTTGAAATGACGGTGCTGCAAGTGAACGCTCAATCGAACTTTCTGAAGTTGACGAATCGATAGAAGCCGCGGTACTTTTGGCTGACTAGCGTGGCGGTCGGCGCAGTTCTGGTTGTCTCGGCAAACGACTTCCAAGTCCCTCGTCAAACGCTATGATCGACTATCCTTGTCCCGATTCGCCCCTTGGTCTTTTGAGCGTGATTCGGAGAAACCCGTCGCCTCAAGCCAATCCCATGTCTGCGGTCCATTACAATTCCACAAATACATCGCCTGAGTGGCGCCATGATTTATGATGCAAGCAAACAACGAAAACGTAGGATGGATGCCGCTCAAGGGTATCTCATCCTTGAGCTACCGGATTTGGCTTTGCGTGAACTGAATGCCTTGGCACAGGCAGAAAAAACGTCCTACGAATACTTCCTGTTACGTGGCGAGGTTTTGCGGGCAAAAGACGAGTATCACACGGCGCTTGAGGCCTACCTTCAGGCTCACACAGAGTCCCCTGAGGACCTCCATGTTCTGTTGGGAATGGCTTGGTGTTACAAACGCATTGACCGCGTGGATCAAGCGATTGAAACAATGCGACTGGCTCACGAATCCCACCAGAACGTTCCGATTATTCTCTACAATATCGCCTGTTATTATGCCCTCGCCGGTGAAAAAGAAAATGCACTCTCGTGGCTGGGACGTGCCTTGCGAAGGGATCCGAGCCTCTTAGATCTCATTCCCGACGAGACAGATTTTGAATCTCTACGTCATGATCCGGACTTCGCTCATTTGTTGACGCTGACTGCAAAGTAGCCCACGGGCCGCTTTTTTGGAATGGTCAATTTCTGAGCCGATTTGGGCCGGATTTCAATCGATCTGGGAACCTCCGAATCTGGCAAGCTTAAGACGAATTGTTTGAAGTCTTCCCAGAGCGATTCACCGATCAAGGCCGAGGATCAACGCCTGAAATGAGATTGGTACACAGACCAGAACTCGGGCAACGAGAGATCTGCGGGTGGCAGAGATCTGCGGGTGGCGTAGTGTGATGCGAGGGGAGCAGGCGCGATCAACCAGCGAGACATCACCACTCGTGATTGTGTTGAGTACATGAAACTACTTTTTGCCGGTTTTCTTTGTGCGGTACTGTTTCACAGCCGCGAGAACGCGTTCAAAATCGGATGGCATCGGGGCTTCAAAAACAAGACGCTTGCCTGTCACAGGGTGATCAAATCCGAGTCGGAACGCGTGCAATGCTTGCCGATCAATCAACACGGTGTCGTTTTCAGGTGGTACATTTTCGACCAAATCTGACAACGTTAGAGTTGCATGCCCTTCATAGAGTCGGTCGGCGACGACGGGATGCTGCAGATGATGCATATGGACTCGCAGTTGATGTGTTCTTCCCGTTTGTGGGCAGAGTCGAACGTAAGTGAAGCCGTCAAATCTCTCCAAGACCTCATAATAGGTTGCGGCATGCCGTGAATTTCCCCCCGGAGGGCAGACCATCATTCGTTCGCGATTGCGTTGACTCACGCGAACATGAGTCTCGATAAAATCACGATCGAAGGAGACTTCACCCCAGGTAATCGCTCGATATTCCTTGTCTACAGAACGCGCCTCAAACTGACTCGACAAATTGGCATGGACAGTGTTGTTTTTGGCAACCACGATCACTCCGCTGGTATCGCGGTCGAGGCGATGGACAATTCCTGCACGCAACTTGCCTGCGACATCACTGAGATTGTCAAACCGGAACTGCAATGCTCCGGCCAGCGTTCCAAGATAATTTCCCTTTCCAGGGTGGACGATCATGTTGGCCGGTTTATTGATAACCACCAACGCATCGTCGTCGTAAATAATGTCGAGCGGAATATCTTCCGGCGGTAGTGAGTGGTCTGGAGTCGTCGGCAAAAGGAACTGAATCACGTCGTTAACGTGCAGTCTCTTCGACATCTTTATCGGCAAACCATTAACGAAGCACCGGCCTTCGTTGATGACTCGCTGGAATGCCGCTCTACTAAAATTAGGATGCAGACGAGACAAAAAGTGATCGATCCGCCATCCATGAGCCCGATCATCAACCAAAACACGGATTGCATTGTCAAAGGAATCAGCGGCAACGTTGTCAGGCATGCGAGACGACTATCAAAAAAGAAAAGCTGTGGCAAATTTCAGGGAGGGACCATGATGCCGATTCGCCATGCCCCAACCACGAAGTTGACCACAACTCAGCAAGGGATTTTTTAAGGATGCTGCAGAGTCCTCTCGCGACTCAGGTCAACGGAAGCGAATTTTGGCAGAGTAATTCTTCACGAATGACGTGTGCGTTGCCCTTGTGATCTGGACTACTCGTCGACTTTGACGTCTGCGGGTTTATCGGATTTCAAAATGTCTTTTTCAGACTCGGGCGGGATACTACCGGTCGTCGGAGGTGGGTTGGTTAGTTTCGCATCAATCGGGTTCGCTTCCGGTTCATCTTTGGCCTGGGCATCGTTGTCAGAGGTCACGGACGGAATGAGGCCGGTGTTTGATTCGGACTGTTCATCGGTCTCGGTTGACGAGGGTAAGAGTGAGTCCAACCCGCCCTTGATAATTCCATCCCGAGGACGCGTCTCGACTGGTTGGGGATTTTGTTTGCTAAACCACGAATAGAACTCTTTTGCTCCTCCGGTCTTCAATTTTGCGACCCGGTCCTCGGCAAACACCTTATAAATTGTCTCCGGAAATTCCGTGATGAGCCGTTGGTAAGCATCAATCGCTTTGCCTGTGTCTGCATCACTGATCGATTCCAAACACCGTGCGATGCCCCACGCCGCCCGTTCGCGAATTGCTCCCTCGAGGTTGCCTGAGGATAACAATTTCTCAAAGCCTTCCACCGATCGTTTCAGGTCCGCTTTCGCCAATTCGCGGTCAGAAAACAAAACAGCGCTGCCGGTGCGCAGATACAATTCCGACTCGCGTAATTTGGCCCAGTGGCCAGGCAGTGTGTTTTTGAACTTTTCAGCCACGCTGCCGAAGTCATCCACGGTCTCCGCCGCCTCCAAAAGAGTCCAAGCTTCTGAACCCGTCGCCGATGCTTGGCGACCCCACCAAATGGTTGCCGCCGAAACAATCAGTACCCCACAAACGGCAGCGACGATGGTGGTCGCATGCCGCCCAAAAATACCGCCGGTAATTGCGACGGCTTTTTGAAGTTCGTTCGTTTTCCGCTGATGACGTTCATCTGTTTTCATACTAAATTTCACATCCTGTGGAACGCAAACATCCGAAAAACCAAGTCGTCGAAGAAATAGGACGATCACTGATTATTGACTCTAAACACCACTCGTTACTGGAAGACGAGGATCGAGTACCACAACGACTCGAAGACTTCCGGGCAGATTCGCAAGTCGCATTCGAAATCCGTTCTCCGACGCGACAGGGCGAGTATAGAAGTCCGTTTAGAGACCGTCAAGTTTCTCAAAGATCCGTTGGGACAGATAGTTGCGCGTGATCATCGCCAAAGTTAGGCCCACGGTTCCCCGAGTTTGAGCCACGATTGATTGACTGCGTCTTCGGTATCCGTGTGAGCCGCATCCTATTTCAAGCGACACGGACAGACGCCCAGTGCATCGTCGATTTGGTATACTAGTCGTGAGATCAAAACCGCGACAAGAATGGACCTCCTTGAGGAATACGAAGTGAAAGATTTTGATTGGCAACTCCTCTTGGCGGTTCACTGTGTGGTGTTGGCGTTCTCATTTGTGATCTGGCGAGGATGGTTTTTTTTTCGCGGGCCAGCACAGAACGGATGTGATTCCGGTTCCTGTACAAACTGTCTTTCTGATTCGCCAGCCAACCCACAGGAGAATTTGTCGTCTGCATTTGTACCGTTACAATCACTGATCGAGTCGGGCGAAAAATTCGCGGGCAGAAACCATTGAATGACATTTTTCGGAAATCTCAAATGCGGTCCCGAATCAGACGCCCGGCGATGCCTCTGCTGCGCATTTATCCCTGATTTTGGATACATTTCCGCTGTCCTCATTTTCTCTCACTCTCCCCCCTTCACTAGAGACGGTCATGGAAACAATTTCTGGGCATTTATATGACTATCCAAAATACTACGACCTGATCTTCGGTTCGGACTGGGCCGCGGAATTCAAATTCCTGAAGGCAGGCTTTTTAAAGTATTCGACGCGTTCCGTGCATCAGTTGTTCGAGCCCGCCTGTGGGACCGGACGTTTACTGATTCAATTTGCCAAGTCTGGATTTGAAGTTGCGGGAAACGATTTGAACAAACATGCAATTGATTTTTGCAACAGACGCTTGGAGCGGAACGGATTTAAGCCTTCGGCGTACGTCGGCGACATGGCCGATTTCAAGGTCAGGAAAAAAGTCGATGCCGCCTTCAATATGATCAACACGTTTCGACATCTGCCCAGCGAAACAATAGCGGAAGCCCATCTCCATTGTGTTGCCGACTGCCTCAAGAGCGGAGGCATTTACTTCCTTGGCCTGCATCTCACACCGCAATCACCGCCGAAATGCGCCACCGAGACCTGGTCTGCAACACGGGGACATTTGTCGGTCGTGTCGAACCTTTGGTCAATCGCCATCGATAAAAAGACTCGGGCAGAGCGGATCGGTGTCACGTACGACGTCTACACGCCCACCAAACAGTTTCGTATTGCGGATGAAACCGTTTTTCGGACCTATTCTGCAGAACAGATGTTCGATTTGTTGGTGAAGGAACCTCGACTTCGCCTGTTAGACATGTACGACTTTCGGTACGACATCGATTCACCAATTGACGTTACCGCCGATACGGAAGACATCGTCTATGTTCTGAAACGCGTCTGAGACGGCGTAACCTAGAACTTCCTCAATTTGTGGAACGGAAACGTTGAATGACCGCCACATCAAATCATCAGAGTCTGCACCGCTCGTTGTCGTTTTTTATCACAACATTGCTGACAGGGGCTTGGGCAGGTCTTGGCAACGGGCAAGAAACAGATTTTGCAGCGAAAACACCGATCGGACGATTTGTAACGGTGAGCAGTCCCATCAATGACACCGTCTTCACACAAGTGACAAATGCCGCGATCAAGCTGCAGAATGAATCGCTTCAAGACGGCAGACCGACGATTTTGGTTCTGCAGATTGAGTCTGGAACAAGTCAGTTCCATCACGTTCAGGGGTTGGCGAAGTTTCTGACGTCGGCACAGATTTCCAACGTCACGACAGTCGCGTGGATTCCACACACTGTCACGGGACCAAACGTTCTGGTGGCACTCGCCTGCCAACAAATTGTGATGCACCCAGACGCTGAGTTAGGGGACATTGGGCGAGGAAAGCTACCCGACCAAGACGAGCAACTGGCCGTATTGGCCTTTGCTCAAAAGCGGCACAATCCAAAATTAAGTACCGCGATCCTCCGGGGAATGATGGACAAACAGGTTCAACTGTTGCGTGTTCGCTTGCGATGGAATCAGGACGGCAAGGATCAATTAGAAACGCGAGTCGTCACCAAGGACGAGTTAGAATCCCTGCAGAAAACAAACGTGACGATTGAAGACGTCGACCACACACCGATCAAGGAGTCCGGTCAGCTCGGAATATTCAAGGGAAGTACTGCGAGAGCACTGGACATTCTGGTGGTTCAAACCGCCGACTCACGCGGCAGCGTTGCCGAACTCTACGGATTGCAGCGGGAGAGTTTGCGGGAACAATCGACCAACGCGGAGTCCGGAAAAGTGCGTCTGATCAAGATTGATGGTGTCATCGATACTTTACAGGAAAGTTTTTTGGTCCGGCAGATCGAACGGGCGATCTCTGATGGTGCCCAAATCATTGTGTTTGAGATCGACTCTCCTGGCGGATATTTGGGCGCGAGCATCAATCTGGCTCAGTCGATCGCGAGACTCGAAAGCCACAAAATCCGAACGATTGCCTATATCCCCAAAAAGGCCATCAGCGGCGCGGCGATCATCGCCCTTGGGTGCGACGCGATTTTTCTGCATCCCGATGCGCAGATTGGCGACGCGGGGCCGATCGAATTGAGACCCGGCCAGCCTTTTGAGCGAGCACCGGAAAAGATCCTCAGTCCTCTGCGCGCCTCACTCGCCGAGCTTGCCGAACGAAAACATCGTCCGGTGGCAATTTGTGAAGCGATGGCCGACCGAATGCTCAAGGTTCATCAAGTGACGCATCGAGACAACGGGCGGATTTGGTATATGAGCGAAGCCGAGGTTCATGCTTCCAATGGGGAATGGATTCTTGGTCCACAACTCCGCGAGACCAATGGAGAACTTCTTCTAACCGCCAACGGGGGACGGGCCAACGAACTCAAACTGGCAGAAGCTCCTATCGATGATCTGGACGATTTAAAGGGGCGCATTGGCCTACCTGCGGGTGCCGTCATCAAAGTCATTCAGAAGACTTGGGTTGACGATCTTGTCTTCACGCTCAACTCGCCTGGAATGGTCGCCTTGATGATTATCCTCGGTATCGCGTTAATCTACCTCGAGCTCCATTTTACGACTGGAATTCTCGCAATATTATCCGTGCTGTGTTTTGCCCTCTTCTTCTGGGCGCGATTTTTGGGTGGGACCGCTGGTTGGTTGGAGGTGACGTTGTTCCTTGTGGGACTGGGATGCTTCGGGATCGAAATGTTTGCGATTCCTGGGTTCGGCGTCTTTGGCGTTTCGGGAATCTTACTGATCGTTGCGTCTTTGGTCTTGGCCGGTCACACGTGGACTGTCGATTTAACAACCAATCTGGAAGAGCTAACATTTCTCACGGGTCAGGTCATGCTGTGTTTCGGAGTCGTGGCGATCATGGGGGTGGCAATCGGTCGGGCTTTGCCAAGTTTGCCGATGTTCGAATCGATGATTCTGGGGCCAACCAATGCCGACTCCGACACGGAGTTCCAATTGCGTCCCGAATCAACAATCGGAATTTTGATTGGCATGCCGAAACTGATTTCCATCGGCCTGCAAGGAACGACACTGACGATGCTCCGTCCTTGCGGCAAGGCGCGTCTGGATGATCGAGTGATTGACGTGGTTAGCCAAGGGCCGTTCATTGCTCCGGATTCGCCGATTGAGGTTGTTGGCATCAGCGGAAGCCGAGTCGTCGTGAGACGTTTCGAATCGTGACATGATTAGGAACGCGACAAAACAGCCAAGCCTCTGCAGGTGGCCTCTTTCACCGGTGCCGCACGGCGCATGACGGCCTTCATCAGCCTAGTGCAAATGCGAACACGATCTGTTCTCCCCTCGCCGTGTTCTCTGAACGGATCAGAAACTTTTCAAGCGATTTTGTGATCTTTCGACGGATCTTTTGTTCTGAAATCGACGTGCCAGCAGTTTTGGGACGAGTCCAACGCCTCACGATCGGAGGATGACGACAGGCCAATGCACCATGATCTGAGCCAACGTCACATCGCCACAGAGAATGCCTGCGTACGATTTCCAGACCCATTGTGATCACGGTTGGCGTTGTGTTGATGCGGAGACACGCGCATTTGACTCACGCGACAGATCGCCAACACTATTCGACAATTCGAACAGTTCCCGCGTAATGCCTGTGAGGACCGCCCGCATCCTCAATCAACAGTGCTCCATCGTCCGCAATTCCTCGACAGATACCAGTCATGGTTCCGTCTTCGGTGACAATTCGAATGCGTCGATCTCGCAGCGTGCAAAGTCGGCTCCATCGAGAGACAAGATCGAAACTCCCCGCAGCAAGCGTGGCAAGATTAAATTCCCATCGTTGCAGGAAGCAACGCACGAGATCTTCCTCGATATAGGCCTGACCGGATTCCTCTCGCATCGAAATCGCGATTGCAGAGATCTCTTCCGGCGCCGTGGCGAAACTGGTATTTGCATTCCAACCCAATCCGGCCACCAGTCGGCCCTGCGGCCGCTCTGGCTGCTCAATGAGAATCCCACAGACCTTACGTCCCGCAAGACACACGTCGTTTGGCCACTTGATTCCGATTGAGGAATAAGGCAGAAACGTTTCTAAAGTCTCTGCCACTGATAATCCTGTCACGAGTGAGAAGAGCGGCCATCGAATTTGATTCAAGCCCAACTGTGACATCTCCAAAAGCACCGAGAATACGATCGTTCCCTCGCCACTCCACCACCGGTTTGTTCCACGCCCACGACCGGCGACCTGCCGATTCGTTCCGATCAAATAAGGTAGCTTGATCAATGGGTCGGCAGCGAGTATCAATGCTCGGTCATTAGTCGAACCAATTTCATCGTGCCATTCTCCGTCACGAACAAACGTCGAGGCGACGATATTCTCGATCTCAATCACTGTGAAAGTTTCCCGTTGTCTTACTGAGCCGTAGAGTGGAAGTGGGCCTAGAAGTCTTTTGATTTCCCATTCTGTTTCGCGTCACAAACTAGCAATGCGACGCAAGAATTGCATGCCCAGTTGCGAATTGGAGAACCAGACAACGCTCACAGTCCTGTGGAGCAATACTAAAGTCATTCGATTCCGGAGACGACTTTCCACGGAATTCAACGAACTCACAGACACATCGGAGGGATCACATGCCGGGCTCCCGTGAAAACGAATTGCAACGACATTTTGGCCTGATTGGTGTCGGACTTGTCGGAATTGCTCTGGCGGAACGCTGCCTAAAATCCGGTTGGGCGGTGTGCGGACACGACATCTCGGCAGATCGAATGAACGAGTTTCAGGGGTTGGGAGGTCGAATCTGCTCCAATGCGGACGACGTTTTCACGAAATCCAAGACGATCGTCGTGAGCTTGCCCACATCTGAAATTGCGGCCACGGTTTTAGATAACATTCACGGATCGCTGCACGGAAAAACAATCATTGACACAACGACTGGAGCTCCAGAGCAGATGATTTCTCTGGGTCAGCGTCTGACAGAGCGAGGGGCAACGTACCTTGATGCAACGATTGCCGGATCGAGTGCGCAGGTGCGTCTGGGAGAAGTGGTCGTCATGATTGGAGGCGACGATCAAGCTGCCGCTGAATACCATGATTTTTTTGGTAGTTTTGCGTCGCGATCTTTCCACGTCGGTCCAATCGGAGCAGGAGCCAGAATGAAACTGGTTGTCAATCTTGTGCTCGGGTTGAACCGTGCAGTGATCGCGGAGGGACTCTGCTTTGCAGAACGCTTCGGCGTCGATCCACGGAAGGCACTCGAGGTCCTCCAAGCCAGTCCCGCATACTCACGCGTCATGGATACCAAAGCGACCAAGATGCTTGATGGCGATTTCACGCTCCAAGCCAGGCTCGCGCAGCACTCGAAGGACATCCGACTGATCTTGAATGCAGGAAAGCAATTCGGAGCGAAACTTCCCCTTTCAAATCTCCACGAAATGTTGTTGAGCAATCTCATTCAAGAGGGATATGGCGATCTCGACAATAGTGCCATCGTGAAAGCGTTTCAGTAAACCCGGGCTCACGGCGAAATTCTCTGACAATTCATCGATTGCCGCAGATCAAGACGCCTCCGTGCCTAGCAATCATGATCCCGGTCCTCAGACGCCTTCCGGTACCCAATCGAAAGTCGTATCGATTAGGATACGGGGGTGGCGTTCGATTGATAGACTTCGCATTTTTTTGAGTAATGTTCCGCCGACAGCATCTCCGCTATATTGGCAGCCTAACGGCCGAGGTAGCTTCTTTCCCGTGTACTCGTTGACGAGCCAATTCATGTACCACACTATTGTGATCTCCCAGAAACGCACCGTTCTCGTTTTCTGCCTCGCGTTAGTTGCTTTCC
>Ga0114966_10005794_pt1 | contig 10393 bp, 7 predicted proteins | sample M_130207_XF_Meta_FD_87029 | JGI IMG/M metagenome (GOLD analysis project Ga0114966, IMG submission 87029) | Freshwater microbial communities from Lake Montjoie, Canada to study carbon cycling - M_130207_XF_MetaG | ecosystem: Environmental > Aquatic > Freshwater > Lake | place: Lake Montjoie...
GCGAGGTACGACGTGTCCCACGTGGGGATCCAGTGCTCCGCGAAGCAGTAGTTGCATGCCAGCACGGCCACGATGGGCATGACGGCCAGGCCGAAGGAGGGGAGCGGCCGGAGGTCGTCCGCGTCCGTCCGGCCGGCGCGGCCGGACGCGGCCTCGCCCGCCGCGCCATAGCCCTCCGCACGCCGGGCCGCGCTGCGGGCCCGGCGGTTGAGCCAGGCCATGCCGAGCACGAAGATGCACGATCCGCCGATGATGCCGAGGCCGGGCGCGGCAAATGCGGTCGTCTTGAAATACGGCATGGGGATCAGGTTCTGGATCTGCATGGTCCCGGGGAGGCAGGTCATCGTGAACGTGCAGGAGCCGAGCGCGATCGCGCCCGGGATCAGGCGGCGCGGAATGTCGGCCGCGCGGAACACGGACGCCGCCAGCGGGAACGTGGCGAACGCGACGACGAAGAGCGAGACGCCCCCGTAGGTGAGGGCCGCGACGCACAGCACGACCGCCAGGATCGCCTGGCGGCTGCCGAGCGTCCGGCTGATGCGGTCCGCGATCACCCGGGCGGAGCCCGATGCGTCCATCAGCGCCCCAAACACCGCCCCCAGCAGGAAGATCGGAAAATACCGCGCCAGGAACCTGCCCAGCGCCGGCATGAAGATCTGCGTGTAGGCGGCCAGCACCGGAACGTCGCCGCTGATCGCGACGGCCAGCGTCGCCAGTGCGGGGGCCAGCACGATGACGCTCGCCCCGCGGTAGGCGAGGGCCATCAGCAGCAGCAGCGAAAGCACCAGGCCGACGAATCCGATCATGCTTCCATGCTCGCGGTACGTGGACGGCGGTACGGTCGGGACAGCCGCGGAAAAAGTCGCCCCGCGGTTTTTGGGCGCGGTGAAAGCTGCTCAGAAGTTCCGGAACGTGCCGTCTTCGTCGGCGTCGGACCGCGGCGTGGCGGTGCGGACCGCCGCGGGACGGGCGGGCACCGCGCGGCCGACCGCCGGGGGCCGCCGTCGCGTGTCGCCGCCGAGTTCGTTCTCGGCGGTCGTGATCAGCGACCGCAGGTGTTCGACGTTGTCCTGCAGGCCCTGGGCCTGGCCGGTGAGCTCCTCGGCGGCGCTCGAGGTCTGTTCGGAGCTCGCCGCGTTCGCCTGCGTCACCTTGTCGATCTGGGACATCGCCGTCCCGATCTGCTGGATGCCCTGCGCCTGCTCCTTGGCCGCCATGGCGATCTCGGCGACGAGGACGTCGGCCGCCGCCACCTTCTCCACGATCTGCTCGAGCGACTCGCCGACGTTGCCGCAGCACTTCGAGCCGCGGTGCGTGCTGGCGATCGCGGTCTCGATCCTGTCGGCCGTCTCCTTGGCGGCCGTCGCGCTGCGCTGGGCCAGCGAACGGACCTCGTCGGCGACCACCGCGAAGCCCGCGCCCGCCTCGCCGGCGCGGGCGGCCTCGACCGCCGCATTGAGGGCGAGGATGTTCGTCTGGAACGCGATCTCGTCGATGTTCTTCACGATCTTCGAGACGTCCATGCTCGACGTCTCGATCGACTGCATCGCCGCCACCATTTCGGCCATCGTCTGCCGGCCCGCCTGGGCCGCGGTGCGGGCCTGGTTCGCGAATTCCTTCGCCTTGACCGCGTTGTCGGCGGTCGAACGGATCATCGCCGAGATCTCCTCCAGCGACGCGCTCGTCTCGGCGACGGACGCACCCTGCTCGCTGCAGCCGGACGCGAGCGTCCGACTGGCGGTCGAAAGCTGGCGGGAACTGATCGCCGTCTGGTCGGCGCCCTGCTGGATCGAGTCGGAGATCGCCTCGAGCGTCTGGTTCGTCCGCTGCGTTCCCGCGCGGATCGCGGCGGCGACCGAGTCGAACGCCGCCCGCGTCATCCGCACGGCGTTCCAGCCGATCAGCCCGCCCGCCAGGCCGGCCAGCGCCAGGAGGGGCGGCACGAGCAGGTAGCTCCAGGCCACCTTGGCGCGGGCCGCGTCGCTCTCGATCGCGGTGAGCTTGATGTTGTGCTCGATGTCCTTGTCGAACCACTCGACCGACTGGTTGAGCAGAGGCTCCACCTCGAGCCGGAAACTCTCGCGGGCTTCCGTCCCCTTGCGGTCCTGGGCCAGGGCGATCACCCGATCCGCCGCGGTGAGGTAGGCCATTCGTGACGACTTGGCCTCGCCGAAGAGCCGGGTGTCCTCGGCGTCGGAGAGCAATGCCTCGTATTCGGCACAGAGGCGGTCTCCGGTCGTTCGCGCCGTCGTGAACGCCAGTTCCCCCGTCCCGGCGGTCCGGCCCGGGGCCGATCCGCCGTCCGCGAGGTCGTCGATGATGTTCCGCAGGGCGCGCACCGTGTCGGCGTTGGAGCGGATGATCTTGTTGAGCGTGACGACCGAGGGAACGGAGTTCATGGCGAGCTGTGAGACGTTGCCGTTGATCCCCACGATCTGCCGCATGGCGAGACCGCCCAGCAGGAGGGAAATGCCGACGATCGTGGCGAAGCCGATCGCGATCTTGCGGGGCGTGGAGGCGGCGCTGGAGTCCATGCGTGAAACCTGCTGAAGGAGAGGAAGAAGGAAGCGGAAAAACGGCGGGTCTGCCGAGGCCCCGCCACGGCGATCGGCCTGAACCCACGGGATGACCCTAGCTTGCGGCGGGGGGCGGGGCAATTCCGTGCCACCCGCCGGACGGGTGGTCGTGCTTTTCGGGGCGGTGGTGACGGTCGTGCGGCCCGTTCCACGGCCGATTTCCCGCCGGCCGGCGCACCGGGAAAATCTTGGGACTAGGCTTGTGGCCGGGAGGCGGGCCGCGGACACGGGAGACCGGCGCCGCGACCGACGGTAGTTTCCCGTACTCGCGTGACTCCACATCTCCAGCCCGCCCCATTCATGAACGACGCTTCTTCGAACGCCGCCCGCCTGGCCGACGCGCTCCTGCAGCAGGTGGCGCTCGACCTGGCGTTCGCGCAGCCGGGATCGACGCGGGTGACCGATTCGCTCGGCGATCTGGTCGATCAGATCGCGGCGGCCTGCGACGGGGCCCCGGAGCCGATCGGCACGGCGGTGGCCGCCTGCCGGCATTGGCTGGCGGCGTGCGCGGCCGCCGACGGCTGTCTGACGCAGCAGGCGATCGCCTCCCTGAGCGAGTGGCAGCCGTGGATGGCGACGGCCGTGCTGGCCTGGGGCCGCGGCCAGCCGATCGCGCCGCCGCCGCCGGAATGGTCCGTCGCTCCCCCGGCCGTCCGCGCCGAGGCCGAGCCAACGCAACAGGTCAGCGTGCTTCCCGACGGCGTCGACGACGACATGCTCCAGCTCTTCTGCGCGGAGTCCCAGGACCTGCTGCAGGAAGTGGAACAGGCGGTGCTGGTCCTGGAGCGGAATCCCGCCGACAAGGCGATGATCGACACCGTCTTCCGGGTGTTTCACACGTTCAAGGGAAATGCCGGCGTGATCAAACTGGCCGTCCTGCAACGGCTGACCCACGAGCTGGAGTCGCTGCTCGATGCGGCCCGCCGCGGGAAGGCCCAGCTCGGCCGGGACGCGATCGACGTGATCCTCGAGGGGGCCGATGTCCTCAGGCGGTACGTCGGCGAGATGCTGGGACAGATCTCGGGCGTCGAAAAGGGCCGCACGATCCCCCTGCCGATTCCAGCCCTGATCGCGCGCGTGGACCGGCTGCTCCACGGCGGCCCGGCCGTGCCCGCCGCCGCGGCGGTTTCCGTCGCACCGCCCGCCCCTGCGGTCCCGGTTGCCGTCCCGTCCCCGATCCTGCAGGCGGCCGCGGAACCGATGGCGGCTCCGGTTATCTCGTCGCCGACTCCGCCAGCAGCGGCCCAGTCTCCCGCGGAGCCCGTCGCCGCGCCGGCCGCGGCCGTGGCCAGCGGCATGGTCCGGGTCGACACCCACAAGCTCGACGGCCTCATCGACCTCGTCGGCGAACTGGTGGTCGCGCAGTCGATGGTGGTGCAGAGCCCCGAGCTCAAGGGCATCGGCAATTCGCAGCTCGCCCGCTGCCTCGGCCAGCTCCGTGGCATCACCTCCGACCTGCAACGGACCGCGATGTCGCTGCGGATGGTCCCGATCGGCGGCACGTTCCGGAAGATGGCGCGGCTCGTCCGCGATCTCTCCGGCGAACTCGGCAAGGAGATCGACCTGAAGCTGGAGGGGGAGGATACCGAGCTGGACCGCAACCTCGTCGAGGAACTGAGTGACCCGCTCGTCCACATGATCCGCAACTCGGTCGACCACGGGATCGAGATGCCCGACGTCCGCGCGGCGGCCGGCAAGCCGCGGACCGGCACGATCACCCTCCGGGCCTTCCATCAGGGCGGTTTCATCGTCATCCAGATCGGCGACGACGGCCGGGGGCTGAGCGGCGACCGCATCCTCGCCAAGGCCGTCGAGCGGGGGCTGGTGAAGCCCCATGACCGGCTCGAGCCGGCGGACATCCGCGGCCTGATCTTCCTGCCCGGCTTTTCCACGGCGGAAAAGGTCACTGGGCTCTCCGGACGCGGGGTCGGCATGGATGTCGTCCGGCGCAACATCGAGAAGATCCGCGGCAAGGTGGGGGTCGATTCGATCGAGGGCAGCGGTTCCACGTTCACGATGTACGTGCCGCTCACGCTGGCGATCATCGAGGGCCTCATCGTGGGGGTCGGTCAGGAGCGGTACATCATCCCGACGCTCTCGGTCCGCGAGTCGTTCCGCCCGCTGCCGGGCGCGGTGACGACCGTACAGGGCCGCGGCGAGGTGGTCCGGGTCCGTGGGAAGCTCACGCCGCTTCTGCGGCTGGGACGCTTCCTCGGCACGCCGGCCAAAACCGACGATCCGACGCAGGGTATCGTGGTGGTGGTGGAGTCGGGGCAGGACTGCCGCTGCCTCCTCGTCGACGACCTGATCGGCAAGCAGGAGGTCGTCATCAAGAGCCTCGGCGAAATGTTCGGCAGGCAGAACGCCTTCGCCGGCGCCGCGATCCTGGGGGATGGCCGCGTCGGCCTGATCCTCGATGTCAATTCCCTGGTCAAGATGAAGTCCGCGACGGGCGACGCCGCCTGAGGCACGTCGCGCGGGGCGGGAACGCCCACCCACACGAACACAGGCACACGAAAAGGACGAGCCCACCGCCATGCAGCCATCCGCCCAGCAGCACTCCGCCTCGATCTCCGCGCAGCCCGGCAAATACCTGGTGGTCACGCTCGGCCACGAGTCGTACGGCATTCCCGTGCTCAAGGTGCGGGAGATCATCCGACTCTGCCCGATCACGCCGGTGGCCAACATGCCGCCGCATGTCCGTGGCGTCATCAACCTCCGCGGCAAGATCATTCCGCTGGTCGATCTGCGGGCGCGATTCGGCCTGCCCGCCGGGGAGGACCATGATCGCAACTGCATCGTCGTCGCCCAGTTGGCGGGTTTGGGGGGCGTGACCCGGCTCTACGGCGTGATCGTGGACGGCGTCGAGGAGGTGGCGAATTTCGCGGCGTCGGACATCGAGCCGACGCCCGATTTCGGGGGCGTGATCGACGTCCGGTTCATCACCGGCATGGCCAAGTCGGGGCCGCTCGTGCGGACGCTCATCGATCTCGACCGGATCGCCGCTGCCGACCTCGCGACGACCGCCGTCGAGTCGAACCCCGCGTCCCCTGCGGCATCCTGACGTCCGCCGGACCGGATCGGCCTCCTCCACCCTCCACCCTCCGCCCCACGATCGACCATGCTCATCCGCACGCTGCCCGGCCGCATCATCCTGGGGTTCGCAACCCTGCTTCTCCTCACCGTGCTGCTGGGGGCGATCTCGCTCTGGCGGGTCTTCGACATCAACGGAATCGTCGCGAACCTCGCGACGAATTCGGTACCCTCCGTCGTCACGCTCAACCGCATCGCCCAGTCGTGGTACGAGACCCGTGGCGCGGTGCGCCGGCTGCTTCTGGCGTCGGCGCAGACCGCCCCCACGGGCGTCGACGATGCGGCCTTTCTCGCCGCGAAGGCGGCGGGTGACAGCCAGTGCGCGGAGTATGCGAAGCTGCTGTCGGACGCCGAGGAGGAGCGGCTGTTCGCGGTGGCGACGACGTCCCGGGAGCAGGCCCTGCTGCAGTTGGGGCGGGTGGTGGCGGCCCTGCGGGAGGGCAGGAGCGACGCTGCCCACGCCATCATGCCGGAGGCGGATTTGCGGTTCGATACCGCCAACAAGGCGTTCAACGATTGCGTGGACCACAACTGCCGGCTGGTCGAACTGCAGATGGAGCGGGCGGAGCGCAACGTCACGACGGGTTTCCGACTGATCGGCGGCATGCTCGCGCTGGCCGCGGTGCTGGGGACCCTGCTCGGCGCCGGCATCATCCGCGGCGCGAGGCGGTCGCTGGGGGACATCTCCGACGCCCTGGAGGCCAGCGCCTCGCAGACGTCGATGGCCTCGGGCCAGTTGGCCTCTGCGAGCCACTCGCTGGCCGAGGGTTGCAGCGAGCAGGGCTCCGCGGTGGCCGAGACCAGCGCGGCGCTCGAGCAGATGTCGGCCATGATCCGCGGCACCGCCGACAACGCCGAGAAGGCCAAGGGCTTCGCCGGCCAGGCAAGCGCGGCGGCCGGGACGGGCGCCGGCACGATGGCGGAGATGAACGAGGCGATGCGGTCGATCGAGACGTCGAGCGCCGAAGTGGCGAAGATCGTGAAGGACATCGACGAGATCGCGTTTCAGACGAACATCCTGGCCCTCAATGCCGCCGTCGAGGCGGCCCGGGCCGGCGAGGCCGGCGCCGGCTTCGCCGTGGTGGCCGACGAGGTCCGCTCGCTGGCGCAGCGGAGCGCCGCCGCCGCTCGGGAAACGGCCGGCAAGATCGAGGCGGCGATCACCAACAGCCGCCGCGGCTCCGCCAGCTGCGAGCGGGTCGGCGAGTCGCTGCAGGAGATCGTGAGAAAGGTCGCCGCGGCCGATGCGCTCGTCGCCGAGATCGCGACTGCCGCGAAGGAACAGGCGCAGGGCATCCGGCAGGTCGGGACGGCGATGACGGAGATGGACAAGGTCACCCAGGGGAATGCGACCAGCGCCGAGGAGAGCGCCAGCGCCGCCGAAGAGCTTCGCGCGCAGGCCCTCTCGATGCAGGGGACCGTCGATCTGCTGCGGCGGCTCGTCGGCCGGCAGCCCGCGGCGACCGGAAAGGCGACGGGCGGGCGGAGGGCATCTCCGACCGCCATCGGCACGCGGCCGCCCCCGGCCCTCCCGCGCCGGGCTCCGGCCAACGGAATGCGTTCTCGCGACCGGATTCCCATGCCGAAGGACGCAGCGCCGGCGACGGCCGCCGTGGATCATGAGGACAAGCACTTCACGAACTTTTGACGCTCGGCAGCGCCGCGTCGGAAAATCCGACCAGACAGGGACGTCCCATGCTGATTCCGCCGGATCCATCGCTTTCGCCGCAGGCCTACGAGTTTCTGGCGCGGCTGGTCCACGAGCGGAGCCGCATCCGGCTGGGGCCCGACCGGCAGTCGCTGGTCGCCGGCCGGCTGGGGCAGCGGCTCCGGCTGCTGGGGCTCTCCGGCTTCGAGGAGTATTGCCGGCTGCTCGAATCGCCCGGCGGCGAGGAGGAGATCGGCCGGCTCATCGACCTCATCTCCACCAACCACACCCACTTCTTTCGGGAGTCGGCCCACTACGAGATTCTTTCGGGCAGCGTGCTGCCCCGGCTCGTCGAGCGGCGGGGCATCTCGTGGAGACCTCTGCAGGTCTGGTCGGCCGCAGCCTCCTCGGGCGAGGAGGCCTATTCGCTCGCCATCGTGCTGGCGGAATTCTGTCGCCAGCGGCAGTCGCTCTCCTGGCAGGTCCATGCCTCCGACATCTCCCGCCGGATGCTCGACCGCTGCCGTGCCGGAATCTACGAGGCCCAGAAGGTCAACCTTCCCGACGAGACGCTCCTGCGGCGGTATTTCCAGCGCGGCTTCGGCCACCGCGAGGGCTTCTACCGCGTCAAGACCGAACTGCGGCAGAACGTCACCGTGCAGCACGTGAACCTTTTCCAGCCGGCGTATCCGTTGCCGGGCGGGCAGGACGTGATCTTCTGCCGCAATGTGATGATCTATTTCGACGCCGAATCCCGCCGCGAACTGATCGAGCGGCTCTCGGCGGTTCTCGCGCCGGGTGGCTACCTGTTCGTCGGTCATGCCGAAAGCCTGCTGGGCATGCGGCACGACCTGCGGCCGGCCTGGCCCGGCGTCTACATGCGTCCCGAATGACCTTCAGCGAAGCGGCCCGGAAACCGGCAGTCGAGGTGACATCATGACAGCGCCCCCCCGCGAAAGAATCCGCGTCCTGATCGTCGACGATTCGGCGCTCGTGCGCAAGTCGATCACCGACGCGCTGTCGCAGGATCCCGAGATCGAGGTGGTGGGCGCTGCGTGCGATCCCTACGTGGCCCGGGAGAAGATCCTGCGGTTCGATCCCGACGTGCTCACGCTCGACATGGAAATGCCCCGCATGGACGGCCTCACCTTCCTGAAGATCCTGATGCGGCACCATCCTCTCCCGGTCGTCGTGGTCAGCTCGCTGACCCAGGCGGGATCGCAGGCGGCGCTCGACGCGATGGAGGCCGGGGCGGTGGACGTGCTGGCCAAGCCCGACGGCACGATGTCGATCGGATCGCTGGGGGCCAGGCTCGCCTACCACGTGAAGGCGGCCGCCGCATCGAACCGGTTTGCCAAGCGACGCAGCGGGGCCCGCAGGAGCGTGGACCTGCCGATGGAGCCGGATCCGACGGCGGCCGCTGCGGCGGTGCGCGGCGGCGATGCGCCGGCGGCCGCCCGCATCCAGTCTCCGGCGGCGGCGTTGCCGCGGCTGGCGGCCGTGGGCCGCGTCGATCCGCGGCAGTTGGTCGTGATCGGCGCGTCGACGGGCGGTGTCGAGGCGCTGCGGACGATCCTGCCGCGGCTGCCGGCCGACCTGCCGCCGATCGCCGTGGTGCAGCACATCTCGGCCTACTTTTCGCAGGTCGTGGCGAACCGGCTCAATGCGATCTGCGGCTACGAGGTGCGGGAGGCCGAGGACGGCATGGAGCTTCGTCGGGGCAGCTGCGTGATCGCCCCCGGCGACCATCACCTGGCGGTCGTCTGGCAGGGAGGCGGCTACCGCGCCCGCCTCCTGCAGAGTCCGCCGATCCACCATTGCCGTCCGGCCGTGGACGTGCTCTTTCGCTCGGCGGCCGAGGCGGCCGGGCCGCGGGTGGTCGCGGCGCTCCTCACCGGCATGGGGAGCGACGGGGCGATCGGCATGCAGGCGATCCGTGCCGCGGGCGGCCGGACGATCGCGGAGGACGAGAAGACGTGCGTCGTCTACGGCATGCCCCGCGCGGCGATCGAACTGGGCGCCGCGGAGCAGGTGGTGCCGCTGCCGGGGATCGCGGAGGCGATCGTGAAGGCCGTCGCCGGCAAGGCGATCCTGCCGGCGGTGTGAGGGCCGAAGGGCGGGATCCGAAGGACGGGGACCGGGCTCCGCCGCCAATCCGCGGATCACGGCGGTGCAGGGGCGCGTGTTCCACTCTTTCGACGATTGTCCTCCCGATCCGGCGCCGCCCGGCGGGCGGTCGCGTACAGGAAATACGCCGCCTCGTCGGGCCGCCGGCTGCTGGCCTCCCGCTCGGTCGTCACGTCGACGTCGCCAAACCCGGCCGACTCGAGCAGCGCCGCCAGTTCCGCCGCGGTGAAGTGGTGCGTCAGGTAGAGAATCCGGCCGTCCTCGTCCCGTGAGTAGTAGCTGTGCCGCTCGCCGGTCAGCGGGAAATCGTCGGCGTACAGGCGGGCGTAGCCGGGGTTGATCGCGTCCGAAACACCCGAAGCCGAGAGGGAGAGCCAGCCCCCCGGCCGGAGGTTTTCATGCACGTGACGCAGGAGATTGTTCCGGTGCCGCGGGCCGCCGATGATCGACAGGACGAGCTGACAGACGACGAGATCGAAGGGGCCGCCCTCGATCCGGGGCGGATCGTCACCGGCGACATCGGCCTCGCGGAATCGGAGCGAATGGCCCGTCGGATCGACGCAGCAGGCCAGTTCCGTCGCCGCCCGCACGGCCGCCGGGCTGACGTCGATACCGACGACGGAAAAACCCATGGCGTGCATCCGGCCGGCCAGCCGCCCGTCGCCGCAACCGACATCGAGCAGCGTGGGCGGCGCGTGCCCTGCCGCCGCCTCGTGGTCTGCAAGAAACCGGTCGAGATGGGGCGTCGATCGCTTGCTGGGAATCGCGCCGACGTCGAAGCGGCGCCAGTCTTCACGCGGATCGCGGTGTGGCATTGCTCTCCTCGTGCCGCGGACCAGGTCACATCGACCGTCAAAACCAGCAGGTGGTTGTCGCCTCCAGCGGCCGCCTTTATGATCGGAATCGCCCGACACGGCAATCGTGACGCCGGAGGTCCCGCGGGGCGGAA
>Ga0114966_10005797_pt1 | contig 10392 bp, 12 predicted proteins | sample M_130207_XF_Meta_FD_87029 | JGI IMG/M metagenome (GOLD analysis project Ga0114966, IMG submission 87029) | Freshwater microbial communities from Lake Montjoie, Canada to study carbon cycling - M_130207_XF_MetaG | ecosystem: Environmental > Aquatic > Freshwater > Lake | place: Lake Montjoie...
AAATTTCCAACTCGGGGGCAATCACAGCACTACCGCCAACGATAGCCAACGCTGAGGACAGGAACACTGCCACGATACGACCGAGGATGTCTTGTGCTTTTTTCATTCTGATTCCTTTGTGCTAAGAGTTAATGCTGCGTGTAATACCAATGATACACCAACCACCCAGATCGCTTGCCGGAGTGTTGGGCCTGACAGGGTGATCAAGACTAGTCCTGTGCCTGCGTATGTCCATGCGTTGTCTTTGAGTAAGTCAGTGAGGCGTTTCATTTCCGTTTTATCTTACTACCTGCTGCTGTGAGGGTTGTTCCTGCTGCGATGGCGATAAGGGTTCGGCGTTCACCTACAGGGATGTTTGAACCTGTTGGCACGTAGTCGTCAAATCCTCCGAAGATGTCTATGGTGGCTTCAAAGGCTTTTTGTACGGCGAGTGGGGCGTTTTGGATTGCTTCTGTGAGTTCGGCTATTTGTGTGTCGTCTAGTTGGTCTACTTCGATGGTGGCAAAGATTTCTTCAGCCTGGTCTGAGGTGATAACAGCCAACACGTCAGGGTTTGAGGCTAGTTCTGTGGCTTGGTCTGCTGTTACATCTGTGGCTAGAAGTTGGTCTATGAGGGCTACGGCTTCTTGTTCGTTGAGGTCGCCGAGTGCTTCTACGGCAGTGGCAAACTGTTCATCGGTGAGTGGTTCACCACTATCTATAGCGTCTAGGAGGGCTTCTACGAGTTCGGCTGGTATTTCCTCGGTTATGTCTATTGGGAGTGTTACAGGCGTTTCTGGTGCGTCTGGCAGGGTGTCAGGTGGCAGGGTGTCAGGCACCGTGGTATCAGGAACGGTGGTGTCGGGGATGGTGGTATCGGGAACCGTTGTCGTTTCCAGAACTGTTGTTGAAGGTTCAAGAACCGTTGTTGTTGACGCTTCTACCGTTGTTGTCGACGCTTCTACCACTGTCGTTGTTGTTGCTTCTGGAACCGTTGTGTCTGGGGGCAGTGTGGTCGTTGTTTGAAGTGTCGTAGTAGTTGATTCTTCTTCCACAGGCACAGTCGTAGAGGGTGCAATAGTAGTAGTGGTCGTCGTTGTAGTCGTGGATGTTGTTGTGGTGTCCCATGTTGTTGTTGTTTCCTCAATAGTTGTAGTAGTTGCTGGACTGTAAGTGGTGGTGAACGCTTCATCGGGAACCATTGACCATCCCTGATTGTTGATGTTCCAAGCCAACATTACACAAGTGTTTCCGCCATTCTCATACATCCACAAGTCAAGTGGTTGGCTGCCTGCACTAATGTCTATCTGTCCTGACTCCATCCACGTACAACCCTGGTCCCACCAGTTGCCCCACTCAAAGCCACCGATACTGATTGTGCCACCGTCATCTGATGCAAACCAAAACTCTATGGTGTCATGTGCTGGTATCTCGATAAAGCCTGTCATATGCACCATGAACAAGTCGTAGGTGCATTCCCCAAACGGTTCACCGTCATAGGAACGGTTGATGTTGTTTTCCACTTCACTACCGCATTCGGTATAGATGTTGTCTGACCGTGTTGGCGGTACAGCGTCAATCGTGTAGTAGGTGGTTTGTAGCCCTGCTACTGGTTCAGCGTTAGCAGATGGTGCGAACAACGCCAGGATTGCTACAGGCGCAAATATCAGCCAGCGGCTAGACCGCATCTCTAAACGTAGTCGTGTTTAATGATGTAGTTTACGGCAACAAACGGCTGGTTGTAAGCAGTGCCACTACCAGTTCCGCCACCACTGGTAACAGCATAGTTGGTCAGAGTGTTTGCGTGTTGGTGTGCAGAACCAGCAACATTTGTAAGGGTAACAGTTGCACCAAGACTGGCAGGACCCGTTGAAACGTCTTGGTTTGCAACCGAACCACCGTTTGTGTATGACGAACCATTATTCGCTTGATAGGTACTTGTATAAGCATGAGTTTGTATATGACCGTGACTTGTTGTAGCAAAACTTGTTGTCCCACCCAATGTGTTTGCGTGAGTGTGAGCAGACTCGTCAACATTCGTGATAGTGACGTTGGATGTAACCGAGTGAGTGTGACTTGGCAAGTTCGCTTCAGCAATAGTTGTCGAACCACCAGTACCCAACAAAGTGCTACCCGTACCCGATGCTGTTTTACCTAGCGCAAAACGCCCACGCAAATCAGGTGTAGTGGCACAAATCGCATTAAGTTCAGGGTAGGTTCCAGCCGACACAGCAGTACCGTTACACAAAATCCAACCCGCAGGAGCAGCCGAATCAGCATAAGCACTAATAGTTCCAACAGGACAAAGCAATTTCAACAACGTCAACGCCAAATCACCCTGCACAATAGTCGCATCAAGAATTTTGGCTGAAGTCACAGCACCAGTAGCAATACCAGCAGCAGCCACCTGACCCCACGCAGGATCAGTGCCGTTAGAAATCACCGCATAACCAGATGTACCAATTCCCAAACGGGCAACAGTCGGACCCGCACCCATCGTCAACAAATCACCGCGAGTAGTCATCGTCGAAGTAAACAAGTTTGCCTCATCAGCCTCATCAGCCGAAAACACCGGATAGATCGCTGCACCCGAACCATGCGAAACAGCAGTCGTATCATCGGCTCCGCGAGTCAATGTCAAAGTAGAACCCGAAATAGTTGCAGAACATTTTTCTTCAGCCGAAGTACCAGGCTCAATTACCACCATAAACGGAACAGAAGCAGTAGAAGGCCACCCAGTAGTAGCAGCCAACGAACAGGTCAAATCCGAAGGGTTGATACCAGCCGTAATTGTTGTCGCAGCGGCAGCACCCTTGTATTGTCGTCTAGTCACAGCAGCCATAGTTGTCCTTTATCTTACACTACGCATAATGATCGTACATGTGCCGTTCCAATCCCATTCGTTGCTGGAATGTGCCGCATCCACAGGCTGCCAGCGTACATCTTCAACAATCACCGAATAGGTTTCCAAGTTTTCTTGATAGGTGATAACCGAAGGGGTTTCCACCAAAGCCCTTAAAAGGGAAAGTTCTTCATCCACATCAAAAAAGTAGTCTCGACCACGAATGTTTACCTGATGATGCAACAACACTGGAACACTAAAAATTTGTGAACGCAACGGTGCCGCATACGCCCGACCCATCCACCGTGTCAACACAGGACCAACGGTGGCAGTAGCGGAACGTGTCAAAGTGAGCCGAACCTCAGCCTCAAAAATGCGTGTCTCAAACCCATCAAACGTGGATTCCAAACTGTCAGCAACAGACTGAGAGCCAACCGTTTCAAACGACCCACCATCAGAAGCAACAGCCAACGCAACTGTGCCATCTAACTGTTCGGTACGCAAATCCCATTTAGGAACAAACTTGCTGTCTGGTACACCCCAACGATAAATACCTGAATCAATCGTTCCAGAAGCAACAAGATCGGTGGCATGTTCGCAGTACACACCTAAGCCTGTAACCGTGAACACTGGTCGTGTGCCGTACAGGTTGATTGAAGGCACAGCACCTTGACAGGGTGCAGCAACCGTACCTGTAACCATCAAATCTGCCGCCCAAGCAGGTTGATTAGTGGCAATCTGTGAACCAATGTCCATACGACCCAAACCTGTAGATATGGTGTCAATGTTCTTGTATGAGAACCAAACAAACCGACCTTGTGAAGCAAACGCATCCACCTGACCAACCTCAATCAACGGACCTACAACAAGGTTGCCGTTGTCATCCGATGAAGCAAACCTAAACCCTGTGGTTGTACCGATCAGCACATAACCTAAATACGAATCTAATGCTGTAACGATTTCACCTTCAGGTAGTTCGGCTGCCACAGTTGGAGCATCCAAGGCCGTACCATCTGTTTTGATGGTGGTCTTGTAAATCAACGATGTTTGACCTGCGTAACCTGCCGCATAAATGTGGTTTTGTCCACCAGCAAACCCAACCCATGACCAAGTGCTGTTCCCGTGAGTAAACAACCCTGCGCCTGGACCACCACCAGAAATAAAGTTGTAGATCGTGGCACCAGCAGCAGCCATCAAACGGCCTTTGGTGTACTTAATTTTAGTGAACGTGTCTGTACCTGTGATGTAGGAACTGAACACGCCCGTAGAAGTGTTCGTGTAATGAATGCCGTGAGAAGCAAACGAAGCCCACACGTTGTAACCGTCACTTGTCATCGAGCCAACATCCCCACTGGTGGGTTCGCCTGTGCAGTTGGTTGGACTGGCGGTAAGGCTTGTGTAGAACGTCACGTTGCCACCCGAAGCCACATACAGGCGTGTGCCAGCAACAATAGATTTTAGTGTCGCAGTAGCATCAGACAGGATTTGAGTGGTGTCTTTCAACAACGACAACTTCCCACGATCCCAAACATTCACACCCTTGTTAGAACGAAAACGGTACACCTCAGCATCAGCAGTATCCGAATAATCCTGTCCAGCACCATAATGCCAAGACGACTGTGAACGCCTCCACAAACCCTGTGGGTTGATAGCAGCCTCACCAGGTTCAGCCGACTGGTCAACCGAATCACGAACACGAGCATCAAACTGGCGTGTGAACTCATTAGATTTTGTGTCAATCAAATACGGTCGACCGTTAATAGCCACAGGAAAAACATACGGAACAAGTTGTGTCGTACCTGTACCCGTAAAAAACGATGCACCACCACGAAACGGGCTACTAAAATCTAAAAGATATGTCACATTAAACCCTGATAGTTAATGGATACTGCCGAGCCAACTTAGAAGCCTCAGCAATAATGCGATCACGACGCAACCTCAAAATGTTTGTAACCGAATTAGACATAGAACCAGCAGGAACCTCATCCGACCTACGAGTATCACCCTGTGATTCAATAAAGTTGCGTTTCACCTCACGCACAGCCAACATACGAGCCATCACACCCATCTCAACAATGTCTTCCATGGTCAAAGGCAACAAACAAACCGACTGAATATCTGATGCAGTAGTAGAAGCCCGCACAAACGGTGCCTTATATCGAACACGCAAAGTACCTGCCATAGACAACTCATCAAACGTCAAAGCAAACCCTGACGCAAAATCTGCTGTAGGCAAATCCCGTGACAACCTCACCCCACGCAACACCGGATAATCAGAAGCCAAATACTTTAGACGCACATCAATCAAATCAATCACCGTAGAAGCAGACGTAATATCAAGTTGGCGGTCAGAACCGTTGTAACTTAGATCGGCGTTCACCACCCGAAACAGACCGTTAGACGGGCTAGACAAATCATCTAACTCTTGGTTGAACGAATCCAACAGTTGTTGCTGTGGGAAACGAGGGTTCAAAATGGCAAGTGCGCCAGCCGTGTGCGCGGCTGCCGTAGTACCTAGATAGCCTCGTTCGACAGTCAAAGTCTTAGAACCCGACTCAGCAACCCAGATATACATGAGTTCCGAATCAATCTCAAACACCGATCCGCTACGCAAACCAGCCAAGTCGTAAGACATGACAATAGAAGTATCTGCCGATGTAACGGTTGTTGCTAACTTGTTCCGTTCCTCAATCGTTCCAGATAACAGTTGCCGTGACACCCTGTTAATGAGCGCACCAGCAGTAGACATTTACTTCTTTTTCTTGGCCTTCATTTTAGGTTTGCCGTATTCCATCATCTTCTCTTTTTTGCCTTCGCCTTTTTCGTGCTTTTTCATAGCACCCTTAGACTTGTACTTTTCGCCTTTAGCAGACATGATGACTTACCTTTCGTTCCAAATGAGTAGGCATCAGATTACCACACTTCAACAATCCCATTTGAGTAATCCTGCCTTAAATAGAACGTCACGTACATTCAACACTACACGATGTTTCACACCAGGTAACAGTTCCACCCGATGTTTACCAATGTCAGCCTGCACCCGTTTAGACACCTCGATTTCGCATGTTGGTTCAAACGGTTTCCACGCGCCAGTAGACCTGTTGGTGCTTGGTTTGACGATCTGCAACAACTGATCGGCTGCTGTGTCCCAGTTAAACGCTGCTGTTTGTGGGGCTGTCAGGGTTGCCTGACGACGGTACTTGTCACGTTTGTTATATAAGTCTTTGATGGCTTCAGCCAACGCTTCACGGTCAGGTTCATCCCAGTCACCCATGTTCTGCCAGTCACCTTCGCTTGTGGGAACACTTGTTGTTGGTATGCGATGGGTGGCAAGATCAGCGAACTCTCGATGCCCATGAGCGTTAGACAGGATCGTAGGGACACCCGCTGAGACAGCCTGCAACGGCATAAGACCAAACCCTTCACCACGGGACACCGACACAAAACCATCCATAGATCGCACCAAGTCACGTTCCTGTTCAACAGTTAACCATTCACGATGCACTACAACATTTGGATAATCCAAGTTCTTTGGTGCAGACAGGTGAGGTGGCACAATCTTTATGTGTAATTCTGCGTCAGGTAACTGCAACTTGTTGAACACTTCCAGAACCACATCCAATCCTTTGCGATACCACTCTGAACCACCACACATCAACCGGAACTTGCCATCAGGTTTGTCCTCGGATGGACACCAAATCGTACGGTCAACACCCAACGGGATCATGTGAACATCATCGTGGAATTGGGAGAACAGTTCCCAGTTGTGTAGCGACGGAACAATTACTTTGCTAAAGGGTTGCAGATATTCGGAGAACGCTGGTGGCAACCAGTTTGTTTCCCACATAGTCAACAAATGCGGTACCTGATCGTGCTTCCAACCTTTAATCATGTTTGGTCGTAACGCAAAAACCGTATGTTCAGCATCATCAGCAAGTGTTACCTTTTCCGATAACGCACCACGCAACCCTGCAACCATTTTGCCGTAACCGATATTTTCGATGTTGACACCAACAAGATTTAGAAGTCTGGAAGTATCCCTGTTTCGACTTGCCATTTTTCGTTTGCTCTCGCTTCCACAGTTGCCGAACCATCAATGTTTTTTGGTTGCAAACCATCGTCACGTAAACGCTTGTATGCTGCCAAGTCCTTGTCTAGCACACGATCCTTCTGTGCGATCACAGCCGACCGTGAAGAACCAGTACGGGTAGGCATAAGTTCTGCGCTGAATCCGACTGCTGACACTTTGCATCCGAAACAACCCTCAACATCCAAGCCTGGATGTGTCTCTTGATGTTTGATCACGTTATGTAACTCCCGTATCCTGCTGCTGTTAACGATGCTACCTCGGTAGCATCCACCTCAATGTCGTGTCCACCAAGATACGTTTTTATGACCGTAGACATGTCTGACGGTTGGTTCTCCGTGTAAGACAGATTAGTTAACTGGAACACGTTGCGGCCTCTGGGGGTGGCTGCGTAATGTACGGCAAGTCTGTTGGCGAGGCGTTGTTCTTGGGATAGGCGATCACCTTTGATGTTGAACTCTGCTAACCGTGGGGTCACAAAGTTGTCGGCTGGTGTTCTAAATATGCTCATCAGGTGATACTAGCCCCAAAGCCTGCTGCGGTCAATTCGGTTACTTCGTCATCGGTTAGGAAGTGGTCGTGACCACCATGCCACAGTTTGAGTACTTGTCCCATGTCGCGTTGTTCAACAGTGGTGTAACTGTCATCTGTGAGGTGGTACAGGTTTAACGCTCGGACACCGTGCCGGTTGTAGGATTGCAAACGGTTTGCTGTGCCTTCGCCACGGAATGTTCCTTGCGAGTAGGTGATTGTGAATGGGACACGGAAGATGTGGGATTTGTCCCATTGTGCTGTTTGTGTTCCTTGACCGCTACCTGTGCCTGTTCTGATGGCAACGGCGATGCTTGTCGATGTTTGCGTTCCCGTTCCCGCACCCGACGCTGTACGGATATTCTTGATGAGTCGTATCGCGGTTTGTGTGCCCTGACCAGACCCAGTAGCAGTTCGTGGTGCAACATGTAGTCCGAGTGTAGTGGATGTTCCTACGCCTGCACCTGTTGCTGTGAGGGTGAGGATGCTAAAAAAGTTTTGTGTGGCGGTTTGTGTTCCTGTGCCTGACCCTGTGGCGGTTCTTACGGGGTTGATGTTCCATATGGCGGTGTCTGCGGCTGTGACTGTTCCTGAGCCGAAGGCTGTTCGGACTAGTCCGTGGATAATGCTGTTGTTGGATGTGCCTGTGCCGTTTCCTGTGGCGGTGCGAAGTTTGACGATTACACGGGTGGCTGTTTCTGTGCCTTGTCCTGTGCCTGTGGCTGTGCGTTCTACGTTGGCTTGGTTGTAGATTGCGTTTACTTGGTTGTAAACGTATCCTGTTTGGTTATAGGAGGTAGCCATTTGCTACCTATGCAGGTCCAATATCTTCAATGACTATTTGGGCTATTGCTGTTGCGGCTCTATACCCATTACCAGTACCACCACCAGTAGCCAACAAGTGACCCGTTATCACGGTTGCGCCTGCTGTAAGCGTACGAGTTGTTGTCAAAATACCGCTGTTATCGGTTGCGCTAGAAATCTTAACCTCACTAAAAACAAAAGCAACACCACCGATTTTCATTGTCATTTCAATGACATTTACCGTTCCTGAAATGTATTGCAGAACTGGCTCATAATAACTAATGCGATAATAACGGTTAGCAATAGCGGTGAACGATGGGGCTGTAATTGTTGTAACCTGAGTTGTAAAGGTACCTGTTGCAGCCGTAGCAGATGTAACGCTGACCAATCCCCACGGCAGGTTCCAGTTCGCATACCAAGCCGACCCGTTATATACCAACACCTTGTCCGTGTCAGTCTCATAAATCATTTGACCTTCAAACGGCACAGCAGGACGAGTAGACGACGTACACACACCAGGTTTAATAATTGATTGCGCACCAACAACAGAACTAAGAGGCATCAGACTCTCTTAACAGTAGTGTTGGTTCAGGTAAAGCAGCGATTTCTTCGGCTGTCAATTCCCGTGTAACAGTAACGCCTGTGGCTGCATCATGGAAAGTTCCTAGTAGTGGTTCCATTGTTATGCCTTTCGGTATCCGTAAACGGCGATAGTTCCACCTGTCAAAGTTCCCGATGACGGCAAAATTGTGAACCCAGTATATTGAGTTGAGTTATTTAGTTGACCAGTATAAGAACTGTTCCATGTAATTGAACTATTTAATGCTGAAAAAAATGTTGCTTGTGCAAGATATGGAGATTTTACTGTGACATCCACGCTTACCCGACCATTACCAGCAGTACCATTACCACAAGAAGCAAGAGGAATATATGTTGCTGTAGTTGAAGCATCTCCACTTAATGTTGTAGATGTAAAGGCTTGATAAAAACCTGCATAATAGTAACCTGATGTAGTACCTGTTAATTGAATACCCAAGTTTGGTTGGTTGGCAGAAACAACGGTGCCAATTACTTGAACTAAATAGTTGTCGTATGTAGTGGAAAATGCGTTAGCAACAGGAACAGTAGAAACTCCTGAACCGATAGTTGCACTAGTTATATATACCAGCCCTGAGTTACCGACAGCGGTACCACCCGACACCTGCTGCCAAGCCGACCCACCATAAATGTAAGTTAAATCGGTATCAGTCTCGTAAATCATTTGACCTTCAAACGGTGTTGCAGGTCTGTTAGACGAAGTTGTTACGCCTGGTCGAAGCCCTTGTGTAGTAGCAGAAATAGTCATTACGGAATCCCAACAACAGTTATAGAACGCTGAGTAGCATACAACGCTCCAGAACCAGACTTGTGCTGTATTTTGAAAGTATTAACACCAGCAGTTAAACCAGTTTCCATATATGTAAAAGAACCAGCACGGTCATTACCTAAGTCTGCTAAACCAAAATAGTTTTGGACTGCTCTAGTATCGCTAGCAGCCAATGTTGTTGCCCCAGATATGACGTAAGCGGTTTGACAGTATCCCGCCCCACCCCCCATAATAACGTGACGAACAGCAATAGTTACTAATGCTTTAGTGCCTGTTTGTATAGATACTGACGGGTCGCTAGTCAAACTTATGTAAGTTGCAGACGTTGTGTTTTCTTGAGTTGCTGCATAACCAGATTTAGGTGTGATGCAAACCCAAGCAGAACCGTTGTAAACAAGAAGTGTGTCCGTGTCGGTCTCATAAATTTGCTGTCCCTCAAACGGAGAAGCAGGGCGAGTTGAACTAGTACAAACCCCTTGCTTCAAAGAACCAATACCGTAAGCAGAATCCAAACCCATCAGTTGGTCTTATCCCAGCCAACAACCGTAACATTCACCTTCGACGCAGTATCAGACAAACCAGTCAAAGTTTCTGTAGTCAACAACACAAGTGCCGTATCCCAAACCATCACATCATTCGCACCAATAGGCAACGCCGACATAATCCTATTCGCAGCCGTAGCCGAAGTACCAATAGCCAAAGTCACAGTACGGTCAACCGTATCCGTATTAGCAATAATGATTTGCTTCACCACAAACGTATGACCAGTAGTCACCGTAAACA
>Ga0114966_10005801_pt1 | contig 10389 bp, 10 predicted proteins | sample M_130207_XF_Meta_FD_87029 | JGI IMG/M metagenome (GOLD analysis project Ga0114966, IMG submission 87029) | Freshwater microbial communities from Lake Montjoie, Canada to study carbon cycling - M_130207_XF_MetaG | ecosystem: Environmental > Aquatic > Freshwater > Lake | place: Lake Montjoie...
AAAAAAATGATTTTTCTAAAAATATTTTTCAGTTTTTTGAATAAATATTTTAATTTATACAATAAAATATAGTGAATGAATATATCAATAAATATTTTATTGTAAAAAAATCATAATTTTTTCAATAAATATTTTTTCATCAAAAAAATCATTTTTAAAAAAATTATGGTAATGATCGTCATGTATGAAAAAAAATTCATTACGCTTATCGTAATGTTTTTTCATACATGTTTTATAGCAACTACGACACTTTACATGGATTCATTCCCAAGCGTTTTTCACCAAAAAATCGATTGACTACGCTTAAAAAAATCAGCATGGGGAAATTTGGAGACTACGCAAAAAGCTTGACTACGCAACTTTTTCAAAAAATGAGGCGCCTACGCAAAAATGAAAATTGCGTAATAAAATTTAAAAAACTGAAAAATTGAAGAAAAAATGTGAAATTATTGAAAAAAAATTTAGCGTAGTTGAATTTTTTTTTCGTTTTTGGAAAAATGAAAAAGCATGATGATTTTTGAAAATCGTGGTAGTCATTGGAAAAATAATAGAAAAAAATGGTGAAATTATGGTAGTCTATTTTTATTTTTATAAAAATATGTAAAAACTGGTATTGATTTATGATGTCATCTTATTTTGTTATAAAAATTTTAATATTTGATTGTAAAAAATATAATTAGTTATATTTTTATAAAATGAAAATTTTCTTTTTTGAATTATGTTGATAAATATCGCCCAACATCAAATACAATTCCAAAACCAATAAGACCACCTACAAGCATCCACGCATGTTTCCTATCATCTTCTTGTTTTTTATAAACTAAATATAACATATATCCTTCCAATAAAAGACCAATAATGTTTGATAGTATATAAAAAGTTGGACTAAACTTACCATGAAGAATTCTACTTCTAAGATAAAGTAATTGAAATGGCAAAGCAATTATTATAACAAAAATTAAATAACATACAAAAGGTGTAAATTCCATGAATTATATTATATTATAATTTAAAAAATTATACAACAATTTTAGGAACAAGATTTCTATATCTCTCTTTAATATTATCCGCGTGAAAAAATCCAGTCTTTTTTTCCTTCTTAAAATCATCATAAATTATATTTTGTATATTTGATTGTATCATTATTTCAATTTGTATATTATCTTTTCCAACAAAACTTTTCATTAGTTCCACATTAATCTCATATTTGTCTCCCTTGATGTGAATCAGTTTCTTTTCATCAAGAAAATACATAATATCTTTCCAATTATTCTCCCATGAGTTCCCCATAAATTCAATAACAAATTTATGTATATCATCAACTTTTGTAGATGTCGTCATTTTTTGTAAGAGCCTGACAAAATTTCCATAACACGCCTCATCTTTCAGAAGTTTAAGCATAAAAGAAAAGTCCCAACTGAACTTATTAATCTTTGGGATTTGTGGGGGATGCTGTGGGCCATACATTAAAAATACGTAATCGCTTGATTTATTAACTTCATAAAGCTTCTCAACAAATCCGCACAATACATCAAACGCCTGATAAGATTTAAATTTAACATCATCTAGTTTCATTATTTTCTCCAATTTTTTGACATAAGTCGGACTCACTTCTGCCTTCCATCCCTCTAACATAATCTTACGTATAGTCGCAATCCAGTCATCATCCTCATAAACAAACTGGTCCACAGTCGCTCGCTGACTATTTGACGCAACCAAAATAATTATTTGTAGCAAACTTTTAAGATAAAGAACCGGAAAATGGTCGAAAATGCGAATTTCCATTCCATTCGGGATTGTCATAGGGGCTCCCGATATCCTTTCCTTCGAGATCACATTCTTACTTGGCGCAAACGTCCGGATATTGCTACTAAAAGAGGACATCGCCGTTTCTTTATTCGACTTGAATGGAACATTACAATAATTAATGATGTTGCTCTCATAGAAATCGAACCCCTCGCGCCATTTCTGATTAACATCCGCATATCGCCCAACTCCTTTCGTCTTCTTTCTCATATCGCTCCCAGCAAAATTACCCCAACCAACACGCGCCACTCTGAAACTCCCGCGAATCCTTTTTTCGGTTGTTCCGACAGCATCTTGGTCGCATGAGAAGTAGGCCGCTAAAAGAAGAGGTTCTATCCACTGGAACATTGCCCCAAAATTATAGTGGGTATCTACGAACTTCTGCTCGTCCTCTTCCGTATATGTCTCTTTATTCTCGTGGGGTAGTGTAATTGTGTAATGGAAACTCCCACAGTAATCAGTATATGTTTTTTTTGTTAATTTATTGCTCCCATTGAAATAATTATCAAGAACTCTGATATTAGAAGACATACCGAATGGATATTGAATCATTTTGAGGTCATAATTTTTCAAATATCGCTTTAACATTGGATGTTGAACGATGTATTCTTCAAATACTTTCTCTGTAGTATCTAATTGTTTGACATAGTGTTCAATATCTTTTCTATCATTAAAAGTGGAGAATGGTTTGTTTGTAATAAACTCCGGCATTCTTAGAGGCTCATATTTATTTTTGAGTTTGTAGTATAATTTATTCAATACGGTTTTACCTCCACAACGTCGACCTGTCTCTTCATAAACACTATCTCTCAATCTATTATATTGCTCATCATCTGATTTAATTTTTTCGAATAAATCATTGATTTCTTTTATATCTCCTGCACTTAATTCTTTATAATATGGTTTATCAGTTGTATCATCTCCGAGTATATCCAATAAATATTCTCTAGTTAAACAAACAACTGCGTCAGATTTTACTGAATGTGGGTTCTTGTTTATAAAATAATATTGTGTTTCATGTTCTAAACCCATAGCCCACCTCATGTTTTTCAATTTTTCTTCTTGCGTACTCAATTTCTTTTTTTCAATAAGAAGTTGACGAATTGAAACGCCGGCGCGATTCTTTTTCCCATCTTTTCCATTATTTTTGACCATAATATATTATAATAAAATAATATAATATATTTTTAAAGTCTTCTAATATGACTGTTTTTTGACCTCTAACCTCGGTTTTCTATTATTTTTACTATTATTATAACTTGATAGAAAATCCGGATTCTCATCATCGCTATCATCATTCAATACCATTGATGAGGACTGTTTCCATAATATGTCTGCACCAAGACGAAAATCTGGATGAGGCTCTGCCTTGTACCAATATGCCTGTTGCTCGAGCTTACTACTCTTTGAATTATTATCTATGACCAGACATTCGAAGTTTTCCGTACATTGGTCCATAACCGTACAAAAAAACTCGTAAGTTGGAAACATACCGCAATATTGCTCATAAAGCCTCCTACGATTGCTATGAATGGTTTCTCTTAAAACAAAAACGTAATCGACATTTGTGCGTAAATTTGGTGGAATTCCCAAAGAGTATTGACTTGTTATGATAAAAAAGGCCTTAAAATGGCGTCCGTTCATAAATAAAGACCGGACATTTTTATCCTTGACCCATGTGTTATCATATAAGCAATCATCTAAAATTAAGAATGCGCGGGGGTCAATATTTTGATATTCCGCAACTCCACCAACCTGTTTCTTTATCAAACGGCCCTGTCTTTTAACAAAATTATTGATAATTTCTGGCGTATATTCATCGTGTATAAAAATAGAGGGAATCATCTTCGAATAAAACTGGTTGGCGCCTTCGGTTCCACTAATAACTGTCCCTACTGGTAAATCACGGTTGTGCCATAACAAATCGCGGACCAAGAATGATTTGCCGGTCTCGCGTTTCCCTATAAAAAGAACGACTTTATCGCTTTTAATAGAACTCATATCAAATTTCTTTAATTTCAGATTCATTATTATATATCATAAATATATTTTATATTTACGTTTTATCCTAAATACCGAAAGATTTTTATTATTTATACAATAATAATAGCGAGTTCCAAGAAGAATCATTGTATGAAATCAGGTTATGTAGTCGGATTTGTTTTTAATTAAATATATATGGAGTAAATTGTATGGAGAATTAATGATTATTACAAGAAATATTACGGGGAGTTATTGCTACTCGGTGAAGACTTTTTGCTATTCGGAGGAAATTCTTTGCTCATCGGAATATCAAAAATTTACGATTGTTTATTAAAAGCAAACGCAAAATTTTATTTTATTTAGAACAAAATAAAATTTATAAAAAAATTGAAATTTTTATTTGCGTAAAATAATAAATATAAAAGTCTTATAAATAAATATGAATACGACAAGCGTCAATATTGTTAATCTTATTGAGAATAATCCAATCTCAACATTCAATACAACAAAATATCAATCAAAATTGATTGAAAAACTACAAAGTAAATTTACAAATTACGAACAACAACTATTTTTATCAAGTTTTTATTGTTATTTGAAATACGATAAAATAAATGATTTTATAATTAATTTGGATAATGTGTGGAAATGGTTGGGGTTTTCAACAAAAACACATTCAAAAAGATTATTAGAAAATAAATTTATCGTTGGTAAAGATTATAAAATCTTGCTCTCCCGAAAAGGAGAGCAAGATTTTATGACAAATAATGATGAAGATGAAATAGTTCCACATCCGAAGAAAGAATCAAAATCATTACATGGTGGTCATAATAGAGAAATTATAATGATGAATATTATGACATTCAAAAAATATTGCTTGAAAGCAGGAACAAAAAAAGCAGATGAAATACACGATTATTTTATCAAATTGGAAGAAACTCTACAAGAAATTATAAATGATGAATCAAATGAACTCCGACTACAATTGGAAGAAAAAGATACAATAATCACTAAAAAAGACTCAGAAATTGACAAAATCAACAATCAGAAAATGAAAGAAATAGAAGCCATTATTATTTCAAATTTCCCACTGAATACAGAATGCGTTTATCTTGGACGTATTGATAATCTCAATTCAAAGAATGAATCACTCATCAAATTCGGTCATACCAACAATCTTGGACATCGTGTTCTTGACCATCGCAAAACATATAAAAACTTCATTGTAATTCATGCCTTCAAGGTCATCAACAAAGTCGAGATTGAAACCGCTATCAAAACACATCCCAGAATTTCAAAACAACTCCGCCAAATAAATGTTAATGGTTTGAATAAAACGGAAATGATAGCATATGATGAAGAATCATTCACGATTGATTCTCTCGTATCACTAATAAAAAAGATAATCCATGACAAAACTTACAATGAGAAAAACTTTGACAGGCTCGTTGAAGAAAACAGAGTCCTCAAACAAGAAAACGAAACTCTCAAAGAAGAAAATGCTAAAATAGACAAAATCATTGAAGAACACAAGAAGGAAACACACGATTACTTACTTGAAATCAATGAACTCCGTGAAAAATTAGACAACAAAATAAAAATAATTGACTCTATCAACAAAGATAATGAGTCCATTTATGAAACTGCTATTGTTCCAGAAGAAGATAATCATCCCAAATTTAATGAGACCCCATTAAACGATGAGCAAGAAACCGAAGAAGAAAAACTAAATAAAAGGTTCGATGAGTTCATTGATAAAATGTGTATTGTTGACCCCAAACTACACGAAAAATCAGTCAATCTGGAATGTCGCTTCCGTCTATGGAATCACAAGAAGCCCGAAAAAGAAGTATTTCATGCTTTGAAAAGCTATTTGGAATTGCGTTTTAAGCCTAAGCGCATAGATGGTTCTCATTCTTTTTGTGGTCTTAAACTAATTGAACTCGAATACAAAAAGGTTCGAGTTAATTCTTCTGTTGAAACATTTATCTTCGAGAATTGTCAGTTCTCAGATACAGGAAAAGTATTAGAATCAAATCTTCTCAAAGAGTACCAAAAATGGAGAAAATCAATAAATCTAAATACATCAGATAATGATATTGTTGATATGAAAGGCTACCTTAAAGAGAATAAAAATGTTATTCGAGCAGTTATTTGGACATCAAATGGTTCGAATAATGGATATTACGGCATATCACTTCGAAAAGAAGAATCAGATACTATTAGTAAAAAACTGACATCATCAACTGCTAAAAAAGTGGAAAAAGTGGATTCTATTACGGGTGAAGTCATTGGAAGATGGGACTCTGTTGCTCAAACCGCAGATTTTCATGGTGTCTGTACAGCTAAAATAAGCCGTCTGATTAAAAGTGGAACCACTGTTTCTAACCACTTTTTTCGCTAACCCCTTTTTCCCGCGACACGCGGGTAAAGGTGCTAACCCCCAAACATGAATTATTAATAAAAAAATCTAAATTGAGAATCGATAAAAAATATTACAGCTATTTATAATGAATATTTTTCTTTATAAATATAATGATTGAAATTCTTAAAAATTCTATTTCGAGCGATGTCATATACGATGAGTGGGTTCGAGTATCAAAGGAGACCTTCAATAAAATGAGCGACAGTGATTTGTATTCAGACAAGGTCCAGCACATTTATTTCTATTCTGATATTCATAATGAATCCGTTGGTAATTTACAAAAGCTTCTGATGGAGGCTTCAAAAACGGTCGTTTCCGAATCCGGAATTAAAACAACTCCAAAACCGATTGTTATTCATTTGAGTTCACCGGGTGGATATTGTATTTCAATGAATTTATTCAATGTGTTTAGTCAAACGCAACGCTTACCATTATGCGTAATTATTGAATCTATGTGTGCTTCCGCAGCAACTGAATTTCAATTACTTGCTCCATATCGAGTTATGGTTGATTATTCAAAGTATCTTATTCATGACGCAGCGGGAGGAACATTCGGTAAAATGGCAAATACAGTAAAAACTCAAACATATTTTTATAATCAATTCATAAATTACATTGAACTACTTCGCAAACGGACTAAATTGACAAATGAAGAGATTGATAAATTCATTTTGCGCGATTTGCTTATAGATTCCAATTATTGCTTAAAGCATGGAATTATTGATAGAATATTGCGTTTTCCAAAAATAAACAACCCATCTCATTATTCAAACAGTTCAAATCTAAGTTTATCTATTCACACATTCTTAAAGAAAACAAACTTGAATCATATTTATATTGATTCAGATGAGATGACTTCAAATGAATTGATTACTTCAACATCGGTTCCAACAAATTTATCAGAAATAAAAGACTTGAATCTGTTGTGTTTGGAATTAGACAATAATTTTTTACGGAAAGATGAAAATGTGAAGCCACTAATAATTCATTTTAGACCACAATCGATTTGGGTTTTTTCTGAATCGAATATGGTCCGATGGTTTAATAAACTGAATATTCGTTTGTCTCTAATCCAGAAGAAGATTCCAGTGATTGCGTTTATAGAAGGTTCGCAAAGCCTTGATATTCTTGGATCAATATTGTGTTGTCCGATTCGTGTAATGATGACGCCGAGTATTGTATCAAGCGTATTCACTTATTCAATGGATATGAAAGGTTCGGGCTGGAAAGTAATAGATATAATGGAGAACACTAAATTTTACATGGACCAAGTCATAAAATATTTGAAGGAGAAGTCCAAATTACCAACCCAATTTTACAAAGATATGCGGACTAAAATTATAAATTTGAGCCCAGAAACACTTTTGAAGTATGAGATTGTTCATAAAGTTATGAAATTACATACAAAAGAGATGACGTCGAAGAATATAATAAAATATTTACATATTGATGAAATGACGAATGATTACGCGCCTTCTGAAAAGAAGACCAGAACAAAATCTAAACTGAAACCAAAATCATCTTAGTTTTTATATTTCAAATGTAAATAATAGTTTATTATTTTACAACAAAATTCTGGTTGTAGTTATTTTATTATCTGTTCGCACCTTTTACTTCTACAAAAAAAACAGAGAAAATTGGTCTTTTTTGGGAGTTCGCACCTTTTACTTCTACAAAAAACAGAGAAAATTGGTCTTTTTTGGGGGTTCGCACCTTTTACTTCTACGTAGTAGAAGAAAAAAGGGGTGTTTTGAGGGGTTTGCCCCTTTACCCGCTTCGCGGGAAAAAAGGGGTGTTTTGGGGGTTTGCCCCTTTACCCGCTTCGCGGGAAAAAGGGGCATTACATATTAGGAACATCAGTGTTCATTGTCTTAAACCTGCGTCCATTTCCACCACTGCCACCACCCCCACCTCTTTGCGCCGAGGAAGATTTACCTCCCCCCACTTTCTTTGCGACTTCTTCAATCACTTCCGAAATGGAATCGGACGATGATGAAGATGATGTCATTTCAACATCGCTCATGGCGCCTCCTGAAACTGATCTCCCGCTTCCGGCCTCAACTTCTTTGAAGCTCAAATCGCGGTTATACAAGAGGAATACAAGAGGAGCAGATATGATGAACCCAGCAAAAAAGAGCTTGAAGTAGGTTCCTAAACTACTCTTATCTTCTTTGCTTTTGGCTAAAAACTTATCGTGAAGGAAGAGCAATATACACAATAAAACTCCAACAATTGCTCCAAATACGAGTGGATTTTTAATTAAATGACTAAGTCCCATTATTTTTTCACAGTAAAAAAAATAATGAATTGAACGAAATCACTTAGTTATCTGAGTTATCAGAAATATATTCTTCTTGGACGTAATCTTGGAGGTCATAAGAGATTATTTCATCATTATCTCGTGTTCGCTCCACTTTTTCGACGATCGGTTCTCTTTTCTTCTGTTCTTGCTCTATCATTTTGCGCCGGTCCTTATTACGGATTATACTGCTTGTTCTTATCTTCTTAATAGTTGGATTCGTTTTTTCACTTGTCTTGGAGACATTGCTCATTTCGGACCGATGAGAGACAACACTTGTTTCCTTATAAGATACCACACTTTGACTCTCTTCTTTAAGTGAAACTAAACTCTCCTCTTTTTGTTCAGGAAATACTGCGTTTTCCTTTTTTAATTGATGTTCCTTCTCTGGCGCTGAGCCTATTTGTTCCATTTGAGAAGAAGAACGGGTCGACTTCTGAGAAACAACACTCTCCTCTTCTTTCTTCAAAGAACGAGTCGACATATGAGAGACAATACTCTCCTCTTTTTTAGAAGAGGAACGGATAATGCTCTCATCTGATTCTCCTTGCACCATAGACACTGCCGTCTCGCTATCCTCTTCAAAAAGTCCTTCTGTTTCACTATGTATTTCTTCAATCCCCTTTTTAAGTTTATTACTACCAGTAAATTTTCTAAATAACTCTTCTGAGTCCCCGCCATCACCAGTGGTCTCATTTTGAAGGGTATTTTCGCCACCAATGTTTCCAATACAGTCTTTAAGAATATCTTGAATGGGTAGTAATTTTCGGACGGCCTCCACAACTCCTTCACGAACAATTGAGTTAATATCTCGAACGTTCTTTTGTTTTTCTATGCTGGTTATGTCCTCATCGTCAAACAAATACGCCACTTTATATAACTCGCGCCCACATTCGACGTAGCACTTATGGACAAAATTACGGAGCTTCGGGATTTTTAGTTTCATCTTGTCATCCTTCTTGGGTTGAATTCGGACGATGGATAAGACTTTCGCGTTGCTAACAAAGACTCCGTAAAGTAGGCGTTCGAGCCAGTCGCATTTTGACCTCTGGATAATTCGTTCGCTCTCTTTATCAATTATATCTTGATTCCATTTGGGTATTTTTTTGATAAAGTCTTGAAATATTTGTATCTCACTGTAATCATCATAGCGAGAATCATTCCTCTTTTCTTCTTTTTCATTTTTAGCGTCATCATAAAGGCTAATGAAGCCTTCTGTAATACATGGAGTAAGATAACTGGTTAGAAGTTTAGTGTATTCATTTTTAGCATCAACGAGCGCATTTGCACTTAATTCTTCCTCAGCCATTTTTATTTATTGAAATGATAAATAAAATCAATTTTTTACTCACAAATTTTTTCTAAATATGATATAGTAAATGTCAAATATATTGTTTAATGAACCAATAACACAGAATGAGTCCCCAGCAAATTCAGGTGCGAATCTAAGTTTCGCAAATATGGGGGCAACTAATCAATATGCTACAAATAATGGGGCCACTTTCCCCAAAGAGATGAAAATTACATCGTGGATATTGTTCTTTATTTCAATTATATTTTCGGTATTATTTGCTTAGCCTTAGGATGGAACGCCTTTATATAAAAATAAAACTTCTACTTTACCATTTACGACGATAAGTTTACGAACGGGGTATTGATTACATACACATAGCTCAGGAATTGTTTCACAAGTAGGATATGGGTTCAGCATGATATATAAAAATAAAATGTTTTTATATATATGTAAAATAAAATATGAATATTTTATAAATTAAATAATTCTTTTATATTTAAATTATATTCTACTTGTGAATATTGATGATATGTATTAAAGCAATTTAATTGTAAATTATTATAATCATTAATATCTATTTTT
>Ga0114966_10005803_pt1 | contig 10387 bp, 13 predicted proteins | sample M_130207_XF_Meta_FD_87029 | JGI IMG/M metagenome (GOLD analysis project Ga0114966, IMG submission 87029) | Freshwater microbial communities from Lake Montjoie, Canada to study carbon cycling - M_130207_XF_MetaG | ecosystem: Environmental > Aquatic > Freshwater > Lake | place: Lake Montjoie...
CACGACCACATCCGATCACCCGCTGACAGATGCGTGCCATGCAAAGCGCGGGTTTTGCCGGAAAAGAACCGCTCTGACAGGTCCTGCGCCGCCCAAAGGTTCAAATCGCCAACCTGCGGGCCTTGCACGCTGGTGATGCGAAAGAAATGCCCCGCGGGCACATCAAAACACCGCGCCTCACGCGGGGGAACCAAGGCCTCACTCACCCTCCGCCACCCTGCCCGCGCTGCGTGAAAGGGCGCAAGATCGGGGCGGGCCAAGCCGTCCGTCGGATAGCAGATCACAGGTGTGACAGCTTTGCGCGCAGCGGCATCGGTCGGGGCATTGTGCAAGGGGGTGTCGGGCTTCATGGCGCTCTCCTAAAGATCCGCGTGATCATGCCTATGTTCGGCCCAACCGCAAGCAAAGGGTCAATCAACGGGGCAGGAAAAGGTCTGCCCCGCGTCAAAGGCCGGAACGTTGGCAGGGATCGGATACCACTCCATTGCACGATAACTCCACCCCAAGCGTTGGTCTGGCAAGGCGGCGTGGAGGGTGAATTGAACCTCGCGCGGGGCTTGGGCGAGGCTCGTCAAAAATGTATTGCGCTGAAAGGTTGTCACGCCGCGCCAAGCCGCCGTCTGGCACATAGCGCCTTGTGACACGCTGTCGCCCACAAAAATTGATGCCACCAAACTGGACGTTAGCGTCACCCCAAAGGCCCAAGCCCGCAGGGGCCGCCAGATCAGGCTGACGGCAAGGGCTGCGGCCCCGTAAGGCAAAACGCCCCAAGCGACAGAGACTAAGAAGGCGCTAAAGTTGGCAAACCCTAGCAGATCCACCAGTGCCAAAGGCGGAAAGCTCGCCAGAAACACCCCGTTGATAGGCTGGCCGCGCACAAAGCCGTAGACCAAAGCCAAGGCCGAAAGTTGCAGCGCCAAGTGGCCCAGCGCACCGCGCCAGCCCCCCGTGCGAAAGCCCGCACACAGCCAAAACCAGCCGAAAACGCCAAGACAGGTCAGGGTCAACCCGCCAAGGATCAACCCCAAAGTCATGGGTTAAACCACCCGTTCCACCATCATATGCTTGATCTCGGCAATCGCTTTGGCCGGATTTAAACCCTTGGGGCAGGTTTTGGTGCAGTTCATGATCGTGTGGCAACGATAGAGCTTGAAGGGATCTTCCAGCGCATCCAACCGCTCGCCCGTCGCCTCATCGCGGCTGTCGACCACCCAGCGGTAAGCGTGCAGCAGGGCTGCGGGGCCAAGGTATTTGTCGCTGTTCCACCAGTAGCTGGGGCAAGATGTCGAACAGCACGCACACATCACGCATTCATAAACCCCGTCCAGCTTTTCGCGATCTTCAATCGACTGCCGCCATTCCTTGGCAGGGGCATTGGTTTTGGTTTCCAGCCACGGCATGATCGAGGCGTGTTGGGCGTAAAAATGCGTCAGGTCGGGGATCAGGTCTTTGATGACAGGCATATGCGGCAGCGGGTAAATCTTCACATCGCCGCGCACTTCATCAAGGCCATAGATACAGGCCAACGTGTTGATCCCGCCAATGTTCATCGCACAAGACCCGCAAATCCCCTCACGGCACGAACGGCGGAAGGTCAGCGTCGGGTCAATCTCGTTCTTGATCTTGATCAGCGCGTCCAGAACCATGGGGCCGCATTTGTCCAAATCGACAAAATAGGTGTCGACCCGCGGGTTTTCACCGTCATCCGGGCTCCACCGATAAATCTGGAACTTGCGCACATTTTTCCCATCAGGCCGCGGCCAGGTCTTGCCGGTACGGACCTTGGAATTCTTGGGCAAAGTGAACTGGACCATTTGTCAGCCTTTCAAGTCGCGCGCCATCACATCCGAGAGTCGGGCATGGCAGAGAAGGGGCGCGTGGGCGCTTGGCCCGCGCGTTGTTGAACACAAGCAGCAAACACCTGATCAGGGTCGCGGTGCATCAGATAATCGCTGGAAATCCCAATAGAAACAGCAGCACCCGTCTGCCCGCCCGAGCCCATGCCCAAGGCCACAGTCCCCCGCGGGCGCTGCGCCAATTGGGCATCAGCCACGCAAGAGCGTTCCGCCTGTTCCAGCGGAACGGGGCCGCAAGCGGCCAACAGTCCCAAAGCAACAAGGGCGGCACAGGGGCGGATCATGACAAGACAGGGGCCGTCAGATTGGCACGCGTCAGGCATTTTTGCGTATCGGGCCTATTCAGAATGCCCTGAATGATGGCCACGGTCCGCGTGCCTGCGCGTACACCCACATCACGGGCCAGAACCTCAAGCTCAGAAGGATCGGCGTGATCAACCACACAGCGCGCGACATCTGGCCCCGTGACCGGAGAGATCACAGTTTCAGCCGTGCGCGCCACGACCTTATCCACCACCTTTTGCGGGCTGCAGGCCGTCAAAGCCAGACAGGCCAATCCCAAAACGATGAAATGCTTCATGTCATACCCCTTGCGATTGGAAAGGTTATAGGGCCGTGGCCTTTGGATCGGGCCAAACACAGTCATCAATACACCCGCGCCTTGGGTGCAATCTTTTTCATATCAATCCCGCCCTGCGCTTCGGTTGTCAGGGGTTCCAAATGCACGGCGCGGTAATCCATCCGCAGCTTGGCCCCATCCACATAGGCCAGCGAATGCTTGCGCCAAGTGGCGTCATCACGGGCGGGGTAATCCTCATGCGCATGGGCGCCACGCGATTCCTTGCGCGCTTCGGCGGCCACGATGGTTGCCATAGCGTTGGGCATCAGGTTGGTCAGTTCCAGCGTTTCCATGAGGTCAGAGTTCCACACCAAGCTGCGGTCAGTGACCTTGATGTCGGCCATCTTGCCCGCAACACCTTCCATCTTGGCCACACCTTCGGCCAAGGTTTTATCGGTGCGAAACACTGCCGCATCGGCCTGCATGGTCTTTTGCATCTCCATCCGCAGATCGGCGGTGGGGATGGCACCCTTGACAAAGCGGAGCGCATCAAAGCGGGACAGGGCGCGATCAACCTCGGCCTTGTTCACGGGCGACACTGACTCTTTGGGGTTCACAATTTCGCCCGCGCGGATGGCGGCAGCACGACCAAAGACCACCAAGTCGATGAGCGAGTTTGACCCCAACCGGTTGGCCCCATGCACCGAGGCACAGCCCGCTTCGCCCACAGCCATCAGGCCGGGGAAGATGGCGTCGGGGTTATCAGCGGTGGGGTTGAGCACCTCGCCCCAATAATTCGTTGGCACACCGCCCATGTTGTAATGCACGGTCGGCAGAACGGGGATCGGTTCCTTGGTCAGATCAACGCCCGCAAAAATCCGCGCGGATTCCGAAATGCCCGGCAGGCGCAGATCAAGCGTGGCCTTGGGCAGGTGCGACAGGTTCAGGTGGATGTGGTCTTTGTTCGGCCCGACCCCGCGCCCTTCGCGAATTTCAATCGTCATGCAGCGGCTGACCACATCGCGTGAGGCGAGGTCTTTGTAATGCGGCGCATAGCGCTCCATAAACCGTTCGCCGTTGGAATTGGTCAGATACCCGCCCTCGCCCCGCGCACCTTCGGTGATCAGGCAGCCTGACCCGTAGATGCCGGTGGGGTGAAACTGCACAAACTCCATATCCTGCAAAGGCAGACCCGCCCGTGCAACCATGCCGCCACCATCGCCTGTGCAAGTATGGGCCGAAGTTGCGCTGAAATAGGCACGGCCATAGCCGCCGGTCGCCAGCACCACCATCTTGGCGTTGAACACATGGATCGTGCCATCGTCTAGCTTCCACGCCACCACACCGGTGCAGCGGCCCTCGGTCATGATCAGATCAATGGCGAAGTATTCGATGAAGAATTCCGCGTTGTTCTTAAGGCTTTGGCCGTACAGCGTGTGCAAGATGGCGTGGCCCGTGCGGTCAGCCGCCGCACAGGTGCGCTGCACGGGGGGGCCTTCGCCGTATTCGGTGGTGTGGCCGCCAAAGGGGCGCTGGTAGATCTTACCTTCTTCGGTGCGCGAAAACGGCACGCCGTAATGTTCCAGCTCGTAAACCGCCTTGGGGGCTTCGCGCGCCAGATATTCCATCGCATCGGTATCGCCCAGCCAGTCAGACCCTTTGACCGTGTCATACATATGCCACTGCCACGAATCCGGCCCCATATTGCCAAGGGATGCCGCAATGCCGCCCTGTGCTGCCACAGTGTGCGAACGGGTGGGGAAAACCTTGGTCACACAGGCCGTGCGCAGGCCCTGTTCAGCCATGCCCAAAGTGGCCCGCAGCCCAGCGCCGCCCGCTCCCACCACGACAACGTCATAATCATGCACTTCATAAGCGTAAGCGTTCATTTTAACCTCACAACGCGATGCGGATCAGGGCGTACAGCCCGGTGGTCGCAATCACGGCGGCCAGCGCCGAAACAAAGATCAAGCCAGCTTTGCGGGCTGTGCCATGGGCATAGTCTTCGACCATAACAGCCGAACCTTTGGCGAAATGCCGCATGGACACCACCAAAACCAAAGCGGTTAGGATGGCGGTAAAGGGGTTGGCAAAGGCCGCCACCACGTGGTCGCGCGTCCCGCCGATGGCCGCACCAAAAAGATAGAGCCACACCGGAAGCATCACGGCCAGCGCCACCGAGGACATTGTCATAAACCAATGATGCGCCGTGCCCGTGTGCGAGGCCCCTGCCCCTACGGCGCGTTTGCGGTCGGTCAAATAGCTCATCGCAACCTCACACGATCACAAGGGTCAGCACGGTCAGAACGACCGAGCCGATGATACAAGCCCAGCCCAGACGCTCGGCCGTCTGAATTTCAAGCCCAAGGCGCGCGTCAAACAGCAAGTGCCGCAGACCCGCGAGGTAGTGATACCACACCGCCCAAAGCGAGCCTGTCATCACCAGTTTGCCAAACCACGATGTCATCACCGCGTTGGCTATGGCAAAATACTGCTCCGACACCGCCGCAGCCAAAAGCCACCACACCGCCAAAATCACACCCACCATCAAAGCGTGCCCCGTGATCCGCGTTAAGATCGACGAGACTGAGGTCATCTGAATGCGGTAGATTTGCAGGTGCGGCGACAAAGGCCGTTCGACCCGCTTGGAAGACCCCGTTGCTTCGGCCATTGGGCGCCCTTTCCTTGAGTGTCCATTCGTTTGCACAGCAATGCTGCAGTGCAGAGTTCTATGCCATAGATAGCGCCGAAATTGGCGCTGTCACGCCCTGTTGTGGGGAAAGAGCCCCTTCGTTTGCGCAATCAGGCGAAAAACTTGGGTTGTGATCACAACCTGGGCATCACGTGCCTGCCTGTCTTCGTGGGTCTGCATGCCTCGACTACTGAGATTCCCACAGTTGGTTTAGATCTTGCGCATATTCGTTGCACATGACGATCGTTTTGTCGTCTGGGTGGTAAAACGCGTTGGCCTCGCCACAATCTTGCACGACCACATAAACAGGTTCCGGCAGGCCGAAGTGTGCGTTGATCGATTCCACTTCCGCAGCCAAGAGATCTGCGAGTGGCATGCCTTCTTGCCCCTCGACCATGACCAAACCATAAGTGTCGGGGCCAGGTTCTGTGCCTTGCAGCACTGTATCCCAAGCACTGCGGGCGTATTGATATTCATCGGGGCACGAGTCTATTTTACCTTCGGGCAATTCCAAATCGATCGCCAGTTGCTTGCGCGCTTCGGGATTGGCCCCGTAAAACAGGCAGACCACGGCGTACTAGCGCTGGATGTCCAAAGAATGCACATCAGCATAAGCGCTTAGGTCGAGGGCTTGTGTGGTGTCACCCGCCCGCCACGCATAGGTCAAAGCATCGCTTGCCAAGATGGCGGAGGCCGCTTCTTCGACCCAGATGTCATGCATCAAGATGACCGACATTGTATCGGCGGCATCTTCTTCTTTGCCCAAGACGGGAATCTGAAGAACATCGATCAGGGCATGGCCCATTTCATGGTAAAAGGTGGCAATCACCTCATTGGCGATGAAATCTGCCTCGTCCGGGTCGTCGGGGAATAGATAAGCCTCTTCGGCAGCGACAGGGCCGATCATTCCAAGCAGACAGCAACAGGCCATTATAAAGCGCATCATGATCTTTCCCCCTTTGTTTGGCGAAACTGTGCCATGGCTTCACAAAGGGATCAACGCCCAGTAATCCAAATCGAGCAAAACATCCGGTGCATATTTGCCCGCTGCATCGCGCAATTCAAACGGGGTGGCCCCCTGCCGCGTTGCCACCAACCGCAGGCGTAGGGCCCCAACACCTGGGGCTGTCGTTTCGGTCTTATCCAGCACCTCAGACCACGCCCGCACCGTATCGCCGGCAAAACACGGGTTCGCATGGGCTCCACCGTTCAGCGCCACCATCAACTGCGCATTGGCCAAGCCGTTGAACGATAACGCGCGCGCCAAACTGATCACATGGCCACCATAGATCAGTCTTTTGCCATCGGGCCGCTGCGTTGCATCGAAATGCACCTTGGCGGTGTTCTGCCAAAGGCGAGTGGCCAGCATATGCTCGGCCTCTTCGATTGTGACGCCATCCACATGGTCGATCACCTCGCCCACGGCATAATCGCCAAAGCGGTGCGGCTCGCCCGCGCGGGTGAAATCATACCGCGTGAAATCTAGGCCCTGCGGAATGACCAAATCTGCCGCCGCCACTGATTTGGCAAGATCAGGCACGACGGCCACAGGCGCAGGCCCAAGCGCGCGCGTTTTCACCATCACCCAACGCACATATTCCAGCACCTTGACCCCGTGCTGGTTCACCCCCGTCGTGCGCACCCAAACCACGCCCGACGCCCCGTTAGAGTTTTGCTTGACCCCAATCACTGTGCTTTGCGATTGCAGCGTGTCACCCGGCCAAAGGGGGGCCAGCCAGCGCCCCTCGGCATAGCCAAGATTCGCCACGGCGTTCAGGCTGATGTCGGGCACGGTTTTGCCAAAGACCGCGTGAAAGGTGATCAAATCATCCATCGGGCTTTGCGTCAGCCCACAGGCACGGGCAAATTCGTCTGAGGAATGTAAGGCCCCGCGAGCAGGATAAAGCGCGTGATACATGGCGCGCTCGCCCCCGCTTAGGGTGCGGGGGACAGCGTGCAAGATCACTTCGCCCACGCGGTAATCTTCAAAAAAACGGCCCGGATTGGTCTTCATGGCATTGCCTGCGTTTGGGGACAGGGGGCAAGACTGCCCCCTATTGCTCGCCCAGTTTCAGATCAGGGTGATAGGTTCCGGGCACCTCTTTGACGACCGCCTGCCCGCAGCGCATCACACCGCGCGCCGCGTCAAAGGCATAGGTCGGCCCGCCATGCAGCGCCCAACCCTTTGCCAAAGCGTCTGAAACGCGGTGGCAAAAGGCCGAGGTGTCGTCGTCACTTAAGAAACGATACAAGTTCATCGCTTACCCCACTGGCGGATAGCCAAGCCATGTGTGCAGCCAGACAATGCCCGCATAAACTACGGCGCAGACCACCACATAGATCACATCATTGACGACAGGCCCCTTGGTCGGGCGCGGCCCCCGCGCTTCCATCTTGTTGATGAAAATCACATCCACCACCGCCCAAGCCAGCAAACCGCCGAACAGGATGATCGAGGCCAGATCCCCATTCACCAGCAAATGCGCCAAGGCCCAAGTTTTCACCGCTGTCAGCATCGGATGGCGCAGATAGGTCTGCAAACTGCCACGATTGGCTTTCATAAACATCAAGATCACTGCAATCAGCATCAGCAGGTTGTTGATGTGTTTGAAGAAATCGGGCGGTGTCCAAATCACGATCACATCCGCCGCGCGGTAGCCTGTGATCATCAAATACAGGGCCAGAACGGTCAGCACCGTTGCCACGCCCTTGCCCGGCCCGTCGCCCAACTTGGCCCGAAAGCCAGGCGTCACACGTTTCATCAAATGCGAATAGGCCCAGATCAGAACCCCGAGGATTAAAGAGAACATAGTCACTCCTGCATAGCTGCAATGGCACGGGCTTTGGCAATCAAAGCCTGTGAAGATAAGATATGCAGGTTCTCGACGATCTTTCCATCCAGAACCGCAACGCCCTGCCCTTTTGCGAGCGCTGCGTTAAACGCCGCAATCTGGCGCTGCGCCAAATCCAGTTCTGCGGCCGAGGGGCCAAAGACGCGGTTGGCCACCGCCACCTGATCGGGATGGATCAGCGTCTTGCCATCAAACCCCACATCGCGGCCCTGCAAACATTCCGCCTCAAACCCCGCCACATCGCGAAAGGCGTTGAACACGCCGTCCACAATCATGCGCCCGTGGGCCTTGGCAGCCAGCAAACACAGCCCAAGGCTGGTCATCAGAGGCGCGCGGTCAGAACGGGGGCGCGCCCCCAAGTCCTTGGCCAAATCATTGGTCCCCATGACCATCCCGTGCAAAGCGCCAAACCCCGCAATCTGTGCGGCGTTCAGCACGCCCAGCGGCGTTTCCATCATGGCCCACAGCGGTTTTTCGGGGGCCAACAACGCCACTGCGGCCAAATCCGCCGCCCCATTTACCTTGGGCACCAAAATCCCATCCACCGCCGAATGGGTGGCTATGGCCAAGGCATCCTCCCGCCCCCAAGCCGTGTCTAGCCCGTTGATCCGCACCAACTTCAGCCTGCGGCCATAGTCCAGCTCGGTCAAAACCGTGATCAAAGTCGCCCGCGCACCCGCCTTTTCATCGGGGGCCACGGCATCTTCCAGATCAAAGATGATGGCATCGGCTGCCAAAGTGGCAGCCTTTTCCAAGGCCCTGCCCTTCGAGGCGGGGATGTAAAGGATCGATCGCACGAGATTTGTGCTGTTCATAAACTCACCAAGCAATAATCTTGCGCCAATTCGCATTGCCAAGACATTTCGCACAAGCAGCAATCTGCTGCAATGCAGAAACCCGCGCCGCGCGCTGGGTTAAGGGTGTTTTTCCAAAAGCATGGCCAAATCTGCCCCAGACCCCAACCCCGCAAAGGCCCGCCATGGAACGTCACCTCTTCGCCCTGTCTTTGGGCATCGCGGGCATGATCTTGGCCGCAGGGCTAGGACACAGCCAAGCCCTGCCGCCTTACGCAAAAAGCTTAAACAGCGCCATGATCGGTTCCACACCGGTCAACCCGCGCCCGATCAAATCCGCCCCAATCACCAGCAGCGACCATGTGACGATGCGAAAGAACAAAGCCTCGGGCAAGCGGCGCACAGCCCAAACCCCAAAGTAAACCGACGCCGCCGCCACAGGCATCAAAACCGCCGCCGTTTCTAAACTGCTCAGCGTGATCTGGCCCAAGAAGTAATAGGGCACCAGTTTGACCGCGTTGATATAAGCAAAGGCGATGGTCGAGGTGCCCGCAAACACCGCTTTGCGTAAGCCCAAAGGCAGGGTCCAAACCTGATAGGGCGGCCCACCAGTATGGCTGACAAAACTGGTGAACCCCGCAATCGTGCACCAAAACATCCCCTTGCCGACTGTGGCCTGTTGCGGGGACGCAGCCTTTGGCTTGCGCAGCAAAGTGTTCAGCGAAAAGGCCACCGCAATCGTGCCGACCAGCGCTGTCACCCAATCTTCCGAGATATAGCGCGCAATCGACCAACCCACGCCAACCCCGACCGTCATCCCGACACAGGCAATCGCCAGCACGCGTTTATCAAATTCCTTGCGATAAGCGTAAAGCCCGAACCAGTCCGACAGGACATAGACCGGCAACAACAACCCCGCCGCCGCCACCGGCGAAATGGCTAAAGACATCACGGGCACCACCAAGGCCCCCACCAAGGGCAAGCCCCCCTTGCTGACCCCTGTTAGAAAGGCCGCAATCACCGCGACGGTCCAAAATTCCCAACCCTGCATCCCGCCCATTCCTTCATCTTGGCCCAAAAACGCGCGGCGGGTCTGGGGGGCAGTAGGCCCTCCGGCCTTGGCAACAGGCACGCTTTGCGCTTTGCTAGCGCAATCATCGCACGGTGACCATCCCGCAGGCATTGCTGCGCCGCAGCACTCTTGTGCTGCACAAAGGTTTGGGATTATGCCACGCCATCCATTTCCGCTTGCAACCCAAAAGGGGATTCGCACATGGCCAGACCGAAGATCGCGCTGATCGGCGCCGGGCAAATTGGGGGCACGCTTGCCCACCTCGCTGCTCTCAAGGAACTGGGCGACGTCATCCTGTTTGACATCGCCGAAGGCACACCGCAGGGCAAAGCGCTGGATATCGCGCAATCCGGCCCGATCGAAGGCTTTGACGCCACGCTCAAGGGCGCCAATTCCTATGCCGATATCGCAGGCGCCGATGTGTGCATTGTCACCGCCGGCGTGCCGCGCAAACCGGGGATGAGCCGAGATGATCTTTTGGGCATCAACCTCAAAGTGATGAAGTCCGTGGGCGAGGGGCTAAAGGCCCATGCTCCCGGCGCATTCGTGATCTGCATCACCA
>Ga0114966_10005804_pt1 | contig 10387 bp, 6 predicted proteins | sample M_130207_XF_Meta_FD_87029 | JGI IMG/M metagenome (GOLD analysis project Ga0114966, IMG submission 87029) | Freshwater microbial communities from Lake Montjoie, Canada to study carbon cycling - M_130207_XF_MetaG | ecosystem: Environmental > Aquatic > Freshwater > Lake | place: Lake Montjoie...
GAGGCGGCGGAAGAGCGGGGTGAAGACATCGCTCTCGTAGTTGGAGATCACGCCGGAGAAGTCCTTGAAGTTCTTCGTGCATTGCATGATGCCGGCGACGCGCTCGAAGCCCATGCCTGTGTCGACGTGGCGGGCCGGCAGCGGGCTGAAGGTGCCGTCCGGGTTGGCGTTGAACTGGATGAAGACCAGGTTCCAGATTTCCATGCAGCGGGCGTCGCTGCCGTTGACCAGCGTGCCCTTCGTGTCGCCTTCGGGCGTGAGGTCGACGTGGAGCTCGGTGCAAGGACCGCAGGGGCCGGTCTCCCCCATCATCCAGAAGTTGTCTTTCTTGTTCCCGTTCACGATGTGGATCGCCGGATCGAGGCCGGCGGCCCGGAACTTCTCCGCCCAGACGTCCCAGGCTTCCTGGTCAAACGCCGACGGGTCGCCCTTGGACGGGTCGGGCTGATAGACGGTGGCGTAGAGGCGGTGCTTCGGGAACCTCCAGACCTCGGTGATGAGCTCCCAGGCGAAGTCAATCGCCTCGCGCTTGAAGTAGTCGCCAAAGGACCAGTTCCCCAGCATCTCGAAGAACGTGTGGTGGTACGTGTCGAGGCCGACATCCTCGAGGTCGTTGTGCTTACCGCCCGCGCGGATGCACTTCTGGGTATCGGCGGCGCGGCCGGGGGTGTACGGGCACTTCGTCTGACCGAGGAAGATCGGGACGAACTGGTTCATCCCGGCGTTGGTGAAGAGCAGGTTGGGCGAGTCCGGCATCAAGCTCGACGACTGAACGATCGAGTGCTGCTTCGACTTGAAGAAATCGAGGAAGGATTGGCGGACTTGGGCGGAGGTCATGGACGGGAAAGCGCAGAGGAAAGGGTCGTTTTAACCCCCCCGAGGGGGAAAAGGGAAGGGGAAACGAGGGCAAGCCCTCGGTGGTTGGGGCCCGGGTGGGGTTGGGGCTGGTTGGATTCCATAAACCAGGTTGATGATTGTTTGGGGCAACCTTGGAAGGTCGCCGCACAACTCCGGGTCGCCCAAACTCAAAGGTGAGATCCGTTCAGCCCAAGCCCGACTTCACTTCTTCTTCGCCAGGATCCAGCTTTCGAGCTCGGGCTCCGTGTAGGCCTTGCCCCAGGATTGGTGTCCGACGCCGGGGTAGATGGTGAACTTGGCGACGGCGCCGGCCTGCTTGGCCGCGTCGATCATCGCCTGACCGGCGGTGAGTTTTACCGCGGTGTCGGCGTCGCCGTGGAAGCCCCAGATGGGCATGCCTTTGAGGCTCGTGGCCGTCTCCGGCTTGCCGCCGCCGCAGACGGGGATGAGCGCGGCGAAGCGCTCCGGGTGTTCGGCGCCCCACTTCCAGGTGCCGTAGCCGCCCATGCTCAGGCCAGTCAGGATGACGCGCTTCTTGTCGATGCGGTAGTCGGTGAGCGTCTGGTCGAGCAGTTTATCCAGCGCCCCGGTATTCCAGCCGCCGCCGAGCGGGCATTGCGGCGCGATCATCACGTAGGCGGTGGCGCCGCGCTGCTCCAAGGTCTGCGTCAGCCCGGTCTTGCGGACGAGCTGCACATCGGCGCCGCGTTCCCCGGAGCCGTGAAGGAAGACCACGAGCGGCCAGAGCTTCGCCTTGTCCTGATCGTAGTCAGCCGGAAGGTAGACGAGGTAATCGAGGCCTTCTTTGTCGCCCTTGTCGCCGAGGCGTTTGACTGCCGGCGCGAGCTTCGTGGCGGGTGCCACGAAGGCGGTGGCCTTCCCTTTGGTGGGGGTGTCGGCGGCGAAGAGGGAGGGCAGGCAGGCGAGAATCCCGAGCAGGGCGAGGCGGCACATGGTGAGTTCCTAGCCCGACCGCTGAAGGGGTGCAAGCGTCCGCTGGCGGGCTAGGCGTCGCGGTGGACGATGATCCGGCCGTGCAGGCGGAGCAGGGAGCGGGCGGCGTTGGCATACCAAACGGAGATCCGGTCGACCAACTCATCGCCGTGCCGCGAGACCACGGTCGCCTGCAAGCTGATCCGGGCCGCCCCCAGGGATTCGGCGCGGGCGTCGTCGATCGTCTGCTGGAAGTGGATCGGCTGTGCGAGTTCCTTGGCGAGGGTCGCCTGTTCGGCAAGAAAGTAGGCGATGGCGCCCATCTCCGACCGGCCGTCCAGCGTCAGGCTGGCATGCCCCTCGCCGGGGACGTCGCCCTCGCGAGGCTGATAGAAGAGGCCGAGGCGGGCGGTCGAGCCCTTGGCGCGCAAAGTCGCGTTGAAGTCGTCCTTGGCGACGAGCTTTACGTCCGGGTGGGATTCCTTCAGGTTGTCCGCGACGGCCTTCCAGAGGGCAGGTCTCATGAAGTCAGGCTGGTCATGCGGTGGCGGGGTGGCAAGTCGGACGGCACGTTGTGAAGAACTCGCCGACGGCGGCACAAAAAAGGGCGCGCCGGCAAGGCGCGCCCTTCGTAGGGCCGTTGAGGTCGGCGCTTACTTGCCAGGCTGGAGCGGGTGCTCCTTCAGGATTTCCTCGGGCGTGTACATCGCGGTACGCGCCTTGTTGGCGTCGCGGACCTTCTTGACCTGCGCGGCGGTCACCGGGGACAGGTTATTGCCCCAAGACTGGCGGACGTAAGTCAGGACGGCGGCGACTTCCTCATCCTTGAGCATCTGACCGAGGGGCGTCATCGCGGCCTGGCCGGCGGTGACGTCGCCGTATTGCTTGCCGTCGAACGTCATCTTGCCGTACATGCCGTTGAGCACGAGTTTGATGGCGCGGTCGGGTTCGCCCTGGATCCAGGGGTTGTTGGGGTAGCCGGTCATGCGGGCTAGGGACGGGTAGCTGCCGAAGGTCGGCTTGGACTTGTCGGGGAAGCTGTCGATCCCCTTGCCGTCGGCCTGGTGGCAGGTGACGCAGAGCGCCTCGCGGTGGTAGACTTCCTTGCCGAGGTCGTAGAGCTTCTTGTCGGCCTTGGAGAGCTTCTTGTCCGACGGGCCGTACTCGATGTCCTTGGGCTTCTGGAGCGCCTTGGGGTCGACCACGCCCTTGCCTTCCGGCAGGGAGCCGAGCTGCTTCATGGTCTCGCGTAAGCAGTACGAGATGTACTGGTCCTTGGAGTCCTTGAGCGTCATCGCGGCGGCGATTGCCTTGGCGGTGTCGGCGCCGTTGAAGAAGCTCAAGGCGCGGACGGCCTCGAGTTGGACGCGCGGGGCCTCGTCCTTGGTGCCGGCGACGACGAGGTCGATGGCGTTCGGGATGCGGTCGCGCTGGTAGCAGACGACGCGGATGGCCTGGGCCCGGGCATTGTATTCCGGCGACTTTAGGAGGGCCTTGATCAGGTCGAGGTTGACGACGTCGTGCCACTGGTGGACCCAGAGGGCCTCGAGGAGGTGGTGGGCGTCGGCCTGCTTGGAGGCGTCGAACTGCTTGGCCCACTTCTGCGTGGCGGCGATTACCTCGGCGGAGTCATGCTTGTGCAACTCGACCTTGGCGCGTTGACGGACGTTGTCTTCCGGTTCCTTGAGTAACTCGAGGAGGGCGGCGATGGGCTCGCCGTCGATCTGCTTGGGGGTCAGCAACGGGCGGGACGGGAAGGTGATGCGGTAGAGGCGGCCGTGGGCGTGGTCGCGGTTCGGGTCACGCAGGTGGTGCTGCAGGTGACCGATGAGCATCTGGGACCAGTCCATCACGTAGAGCGAGCCATCGGGGGCGACGGCGACGCCGGACGGGCGGAAGTTACCAGCCTTGGTGTTGTCGGTCTTGACCAGGCCAGGCTCGACCGTTTCGCCGCGGATGCCGGAGGCATCCTTGGTTTTCTCGGAACCCGGGCTGAGCTTGGCACGGAAGATCCCCTGGTAGGTGATCACGTTCGTGTTGAGGAAGGTGCCCTGCCAGTCCTCGGGGAAGTGGCGGCTGCTGAGGATCGCGGTGCCCGGGCAGGGGCGCGAGGGGCGGCTCCACATCTGCGGGTAGCCCGAATGGCTGCCGCTGTCGAGGTGACCGGAGAAGCCCGGGCCGAAGTAGTTGGCGTTGCCGGTGGCGTCCGTGATGATGTCGTTGCCCCAGTAGTCGAAGACGCGACCGTGCGGGTTGGCGAAACCATAGGGGACATAACGGGAGAACTTGCTGGTCGGGGGTTCGAAGCGGTAGATCGCGCCGTTCGTGTTGCGGATTGGCCCGTTGAAGGTCTCGACCTGGGTGCGGTGGAAGACGCCGTCGGAGAAGTACATCGCACCACCCGGCTCATAGCAGATGGAGTTGGTCTCGTGGTGGGAGTCGGCCGCGTCCATGCCGGTCAGGATCTTTTCCTTCCAGTCGGCCTTCTCCATCTTGCCGGAGGTGTCGCGGGCGAACCAGATATCGGGGGACTGGATGAGGATCACGCCGTCCTTGTAGAACTGGAAGCCGGTCGGGCAGTTGAGGCCGTCGAGGAACACGTGCGATCGGGCGACCTTGCCGGTCTTCGGGTCGAGGTCGAGGACGAGGAGCTTGTCGAAGTTCTTGGTGGTCGGGTTGGTCTCGGGGTAGTTGGGCCAGACGGCCAGCCAGAGGCGACCCTTGGTGTCGAAGTTCATCTGCACCGGGTTGATGAGTTCGGGGACGGTCGTCTCGTCCGCGATGAACTCGATCTTGCAGCCTTCCGGCAGGGTCAGGTGCTTGAGCTGTTCCTCCCCGGAAAGGTAGGGGACCGGTTCCTTGCGGTTCGGGGGGACGGAGAGGTCGGGGAGGAGGTTGGCGTCATCCGGCGCGAGGTCCTTGCCCTGGGCGGCGGCCCAGATGGTCTTGTCGCGGTTGGCGGTCTTGATGTCGCGGTTGGCGAGTTCGCGCCCGATGACGGTGGCGTTGTCGATGCCCTCGTACTTGATGCGGGAGCGCTGGCCGTAGATGTTGAATTGGTCGACCGTGCGGTAGCGGTGGTGCCACTCGGTACTCTTGTCTTTGACGGCCGCGAGGACCTTGGCGTCCACGGGCGGGGCGGTTTTGCCGAAGAGGCCTTGGAACTGGAGCGCGGCCACGGCCTTGTCGCCTGCGTCGTTCAGGTGGATGCCGTTGATCGTGAGGCGGGTTGCCGAGGCGGCGAAGAGTTGGGCGGACGGGTGGAAGAGGTCGACGAACTGCACGGCGTTGGCCTTGGCGACCTCGGCCATCGCGGCGGTGTAAAGCGCGAGGTTCTTGTTGTTGCGGGCGGCCACGGCGGCGTCGAAGAGCGGCGACTTCATGTCCTCATGGGCGAGGGGGGAGAACAGGACCACGCGGGTCTTGCCCTTGCCGTAGTCGGCCGCGAGGTGCTTCTTCAGGAAACCATCGAGGTTCTTCTTGAAGTCTTCGAGCCCTTCAGCGCCGCGGAAGGATTCGTTGAAGCCCCAATAAGCGAAGAGCACGTTGGCGTGGAAGTGCGCGCCGGCATGGTAGGTGACGGTGGTGTTGCCGGACTTGGTGGTCAGGTCGCCCGGCTTCAGGTCGAGGAAGTACTCGAGCGTGGGCACCTCGTCGGAGCGGTGCCGGGTGTTGATCTCATCGCCGGAGAAGCCGAGGTTGCGCACGACCAGCTCAGTGCCCGGGTTGGCCTGATGGATCAGGGCCTCCAGGTAGCCATAGTGTTGTTGACGGTCCGCCAGGCCGCTGCCGACATAGGCGATGTTATCGCCCTTCTGCAGTTGGAGGGTCTGGGCCGGCAGGACCGCGGAGAGGGTCGAGGCCAGCAGGAGGGTAAGCAGCTTTCGCATGGTTATATTTGGGTAGTAGTAAGGGGAGGGCCAAGCCGGGGGGCTTGGTCGGGACGGGGAGGGGGTGAACCTGTCGCTCTTTCAACACCCTGCCAAGGGGAATGTTCCTCAGCCGGATGGCATTTGACCGCCAAAGTCGGTCAAATATGGCGCCACGGTCAGCGGCTGGCGGAGGACTGGGGCCGCGGTGTCCAGAAGGGGGTGCCTTTAGCCGCCCCTGAGCCTCCGAGCGTCTTCCATCCCTACTTGCCCAATTCCTTCTGCAGTGCTTTGACCACGGCTTGCGCCAGCACTTCGTAACCGGCCGCGTTGTAGTGGACGTCGTGCGGGTTCTGAAGCTTGGCGAGATCCGGGGCGACCGCGGTGTTGAGGTCGTCGATGGTGACGCCGTTCTCCTTCATGACCTTGAGGGCGATCTCGTTGTAGGTAGCGACATCGCCGAAGGTGCGGGGTGGGGTGAGTTTGCCTTCCGGGACCGGCGTGGTGGTCGCGAAGATCAGCTTGGCGCCGGTTTTCTTCAGGTCAGCGACCAGCGAACGGAGGTTCTGCTCGTAGGCGGCGGGTTCGACTTGGCGCGAGCCGTCATCCATGTGCCGGAGGTCGTGCAGGCCGAAGTTGAAATGGATCACGTCCCACTTGCCGTCGCCGAGCCACTTGGCTAGGTTGGCGGTACCGTTCTTGGTCGGTCCGCCATTGGTCGGAATCCGGTGCACGTTGGCTTTGCCCGCGAGCAGTTTGCGGACCGGCAGGGTGTAGCCGATGGAGATGGAGTCACCGATCAGCAGGACGCGCGGTAGGCCGGCCACGTCTAGGATGGGGAGCATGACGGTGTTGGGTGCCTTCGCCTTGGCCGTCACCGTGACTCTCTCCGCCGGCTTGGCGGCGGGGTCGGCTTCGGCTGACCGGGCGAAGGGGGCGAGGGCGAGCAGGAGGCCGAGGGGCAGCGTCTTCATGGGGGTGGCCCCACCTTGGCCGACCCGATCCCGCTGGCAAGCGGTCAATCGTCTAGCGGTTGAGCAACTGCTTGGTCGTCTCGACCATGTCGACCTCGGGCTTCGCCGTCCATCGCTGCTTATAGCCGGCCGGCGCTTCGACCTTGGCGCGGAAGAGGACGGTGTTGTCCAGGTCGAGATCCTCGGACCAGATAAACTTGGCGCCGGTGAAGCTCTCGCGGGCTTGCTGGAAGCTCTCCTTTGGGCCGACGCGCTCCTCGGTGAACTCGGTCGCGAAGGCCCAGCCGGAGTCGTCGAATTCGACCGCATACCAGTTGGCGGGGAGCGGGTCGTGTCGCACCTTGGGGTTGGCGGTGTCGCGATTGAGCGGACCCTTGAAGAAACTCTTCGCCTTCCACTTGGCGTTGGTGACGGTGCCGTCGGAGAACTTGATGATGAGGCCCGCGTCGCCGATGTGGTTGCCGTACTCGAGCCCGGTCTTGGGGTCGGCGTTGTCCATCGCCATCACCGCGATCGTCATCGGGTATTCGGGCATGATGTCAACCGAGACGACGTTGTGCGGCATGTATTCGATCGGGTCGACCACGCGCAGTTTGCCGTTGATGAAGAGGATGAACCAATTGTCGGCGTAGACGTTCAGTTTGAGCGCGTCGGTGGGGGCAGGTTTGATCAGGCCGGACGGGTCGCCGGGGCCACCTTTGCCCCCCTTGCCTTTGCCCCCTTTGGGGCGTTCGCCCTTCGGGCGGTCGGCTTCGCCGGAGCCGGGTGGGGCCTGCTCGCCCGTGACGCCGACCTCCCCCTTAGCGCCGTCCGGTTCATTGGGAGGTGGGCGTTTGCCGCCTTTGCCCTTGCTGTCGCCGCCCTTGCCGCCCTTCGGGCGTTCGCCGCCCGGGGCGCCTTGACCGCCAGGGCGACGCTCGCCTGGCTTGTAGGTCTCGGTCTCGGTCGTGCCGTCGGGCTTGGAATAGATAAAGGTCCAGGTGCCGTCCTCGTTGGCGGTGTATTTCACGCTGAGTGCCTTGCCGTTGAGCCCGTAATTGAGCGCGTAGCTCTTGCCGTCGGCGCCGACCACGAAGTCCTTGATCAGGGCACCGCGGAGGGGCGACTGCGAATAAGCCGAGCCTTCCTTGCGGACGTGGCTGGCCGAAGGCTGCGGGTCGACCTGGCCGCCGACCTCGGAGACTTCGCCGTGGAAGCCGCCGTTGATGTAGGGGTAGACCTTTTGCGCGTGGTAGTGGTAGCCCAGCGCCTTGGTCTCGTGGCCGCCGAAGTCGTCAAGCTTGCCCGTCGCCCCGCCCTCGGGTTCGTTGTAACCGTAGATGGGGTAGCCATCCAACGCGACCGCGATCGGCTTACCCTTGCCGAGCGTCTTCTCGAGGAAGACCGGGGCATCGTGGTAATGGTAGTCGTCGCCTTTGCCGCAATGGCCGCCGAAGTCGTCGAGTTCGCCGAACTTTTTGGCGTCATCGCCGCGATTGTTCAGGGCGTTGAAGATCGGCACGCCGTTCGCGGCCAGCGCGATCGCCCCGCGCATGAAGTGTGTCTTGGCCGTCATCGGTTCTTTCGCCGGCACGGGGTGGAGCGGGATCTTCCAGGCGCTCTCGCCGGCGTAAGTCTGCGGAATCGGTACCTGTTGCTGCCAGGACTTGATCCCGGCCATCAGCGGGTGATCTGGCAATCCCTTCGCCTCGACGTAGAGGTATTTCTCATCCCAGCGTACCCCGACCTTCGGGGCGAACGCGGCGAAGGGCGCGGCCAGCGGCGGCGTCGGCCCGGTCGAACCGGCAACAGCCGGAAGGAAGAAGTTTAAGCGCGTCTCGAAGGCCACGGGCTCGCTGCCGAACTTGTACTTCGCGTCGAGCGGAGGGAGGTGGGCCCGGGCGGTAGCCCCGGCGAGGGTCAAGGCCAGAAGGGGGAGGAGGCGCGAGGGTTTCATGATGAATGAAGTATAAGGCGTAAGGGCTTAATGGAAGATTAAGGGGGTAGGGATTAGGGAGTAGGATTTGGGTTGGACCCAACACCCAACACCCAACACCCAACACCCAACACCCAACACCCAACACCCAACACCTTCTCCCTTCCGGCTAGCCCTTCAACAGCCGATCAATCTCCGTCAACGCATCCGCGGGGATGGTCAGACGGCCGCCACCGATGGTCTCGGCGATTTGTCCCGGGTTGCGGGCGCCGACGATCGCGGAGGTGACGCGGGGCTGGCGCAGGACCCAGGCGATGGCGAGTTCGGCGGGGGTGGTGCCGAGGTGGCTGGCGATGGTGCGAAGTCCGCCGTTGAGTGTGATGTTCCGGGCGAGCAGCGGTTCGTTGAACTGGGGGTCGGCCCGTCGATGGTCGCTGACTGGCAGCGCATCCACCCAGGTTTGTGTCACCTTGCCGCTGAGCAGGCCTTTCTGCATCGGGCTGTAGGGGATGATGCCGATGTCGTGCGCCTCGCAATAAGGGATGAGCTCCGCCTCGATGCCGCGGTTGAGCATGCTGTAGGGCGGCTGCAGGAACGCCACCGGGTGGATGGGTTGGAGTCGCTTGAGCTGGGCCACGTTGAAGTTGCTGACGCCGGCCCAGCGGACCTTGCCCGCCTGCACCAACTCCGCGATGGCGGACCAGCCTTCCTCGATATCCTCGTCCGGTTGGGGCCAGTGGATCTGGTACATGTCGATGGCGTCGACGCCCAAGCGGCGCAGGCTGTCCTCGATTTCCCGGCGGATGCTGGCCCGCTTGAGGCGCGGGATGATCTGACGCTCCTCGTCCCAGCAGCGTTCGCACTTCGTCGAGAGGATGGGGCGGCGGCCCTTCAGCTCCCGGAGCGCCCGGCCCACGACGTCCTCGCAGTGCCCGAGTCCGTACACCGGGGCGGTGTCGAGCCAGTTGATGCCGAGATCGAACGCCGCGTGGATGGTGCGGATCGACTGGGCGTCGTCCTGCGGACCCCAGCCAAACTTCCAATCGCCTCCGCCCATGGCCCAGGTGCCCAGGCCGACGGGGGTGAGGTGGAGGTCGGAGCGACCGAGTTTACGCAGTTTCATGGGGGTTACTTGGACTCCTTGGCCCGGGCTTTGTTCGCCTCACTCATCTGCTTCTGCGTGCGCATCGGCCAGTCGGGGTGGTCGACGTGGGCTTCCTGGAAGATCGCGAGCGCCCGGGCGACGAGGTCGGGGCGCGCCGCGGCGAGGTCCATCTTCTCCGCCGCATCGGCCTTCAGGTCGTAGACCTCGACCTTCGCCGCCGGGCCGTTACGCACCGCTTTCCAGTCCCCCCAGCGTGCGGCCTGCAGCGACTGTGCCTCGTGCAGTTCCCAGTAGAAGTAGTCGCGTTTGGGCGCCGCGCCACCCTGCAGGAAGGAAGCCAGCGAGAGGCCGTCCGTCTTCAGTCCCGTCGGGGCGGGGGTGCCGGAGAGTTCCAGTGCCGTCGGGAGGAAATCCCAGAACGCCCAAGGCTCATCGCTCACCCGGCCGGCAGGGACCTTGCCTGGCCAGCGGGCGATCGCCGCCTGCCGGAGCGCGCCTTCGTAGAGACCGCGCTTGTAGCCACGCAGTCCGTTCGAGGCCTGCTCGAAGAGCTTGCCGAGCTCGGAGCCGGGCGCGAAGGAGGACCCGTTGTCGCCCGCCGTCATCACCAGCGTGTGCTCGTCGAGCCCGAGTTCCTTGAGTAATTTCAGCACGCGACCGACGTCGGCATCGAGGCGCGTCACCTGGGCGGCGTAGGCCTTCTGCGTGGGCGTCCACGGCTTGTCTTTGTAGA
>Ga0114966_10005807_pt1 | contig 10384 bp, 10 predicted proteins | sample M_130207_XF_Meta_FD_87029 | JGI IMG/M metagenome (GOLD analysis project Ga0114966, IMG submission 87029) | Freshwater microbial communities from Lake Montjoie, Canada to study carbon cycling - M_130207_XF_MetaG | ecosystem: Environmental > Aquatic > Freshwater > Lake | place: Lake Montjoie...
GACCGATGAGCCGCCCAGCTGGCGCATGGCCGCATCGAACGAAAAGCGGGTGCGGGTCGAGTTCTTTTCGAAGATCAGGGCAAGTGTTTTGTCACGGCAAGGCGCGTCAGCGTCGACCTTGCCCTTCGGCCAGCCGGCCCGCGCCTTCTTGCGGGCGTGGGCGTCGTCTATGATGGCGCGCAGGGTGACCGCGTCCAGCTTCCACAGATCAACGAAGTGGCGCGGGCTCATGCCAAACCTCCGATTGTCCCCACGCAGGCGGGGACCCATGCGAGCGTGACCTCATGCTGAGTGGTCGCAATCCCAATCTTTGGTTGGATCCCCGCCTTCGCGGGGACAGTCGGAGCACAGCGGGTCATGCGGTGGCCGCCTTCCTGGCCCGATCGCAGGTCGCTTCAAAACGCGCGATCAGTTCACGGGCTTCATCCAGGGTGATGTTGAGCGGCGGCAGCATCCGGACGCAGTTGTCACCGCCGCCGGCGATGAGCAGGTGTTCGTCGCGGGCCATCTGCATGAATTCACGGTTGTTCGGCTTGATCTTGATACCGATGAGCAGGCCCTTGCCGCGCAGGTCCTCGATGATGTCGGGATAGCGGTCTTTCAGCCCCGAAAGCTGCTGGGTCAGGTAGCCGGCGACGGATTTGACGTGGTCGAGCAGCGCCTCGTCGTTGAGCAGATCAAAGGCCGCACATCCAACGGCCATGGCCAGCGGGTTGCCGCCATAGGTCGAGCCGTGGGTTCCGAACACCATGCCGCTGGCCGCCTCGGTGGTGGCCAGGCACGCGCCAACCGGGAAACCGCCGCCCAGGGCTTTCGCCACGCACATGATGTCGGGCTCGGAGCCAGGGGCCCAATCATGGGCGAAGAGCTTGCCGGTCCGGCCAAGACCGCACTGAATTTCGTCATAGATGAGCAAGGCGCCGGCGTCGGAGCACAACTGGCGGATTTCGCGCAGCTGGCTGTCGGAGAGCACGCGGGCGCCGCCCTCGCCCTGCACGGGCTCGATGATGACCGCGCAGGAGGTCGGGCCAAGCGCGGCCTTCAGCGCGTCCATGTCGCCGAACGCGACCTGCAGGTAGCCGGGAAGCCGGGGGCCGAAGCCTTCGAGGTAGCTCGCGTTGCCCGAGGCGTTGACCGCGGCATAGGTGCGGCCGTGGAAAGAGCCGTCAAAGCCGATGATGTCGATCCGCTCAGACTGGCCCTTGTGCGCGAAGTATTTGCGGGCGGTCTTCAGGGCGCACTCGACGGCTTCCGTGCCGGAATTGGTGAAGAACACCACGTCGGCGAAGGTGGCGTCGGTCAGCCGTTTGGCCAGCGCCTCCTGTTCCGGAATCTGGAAGATGTTGGAGACGTGCCAGAGCTTGTGGGCCTGGGCGGTCAGGGCCTCGATCAGCACTGGATTGGCATGGCCCAGCGCATTGACCGCGATGCCGGCGACGGCGTCGAGATAGCGCTCGCCGGTGGTGGAGGTCAGCCACACGCCCTCGCCGCGTTCAAACGCCAGACCCGCGCGCGAATAGACACCCATGATGTGGGATTGCGAGGACGAGGGTGAGGGCATGGCGCGCCTCCCGAAAAGTGAAAGCCCCGCAGGTTGCGGGGCCGGGGAAGCGTCGCCTTGTCGTAAAAACAAGGCGAAAAGTCAAGGCGCGCTCAAGCAGGCGCGGCCTGTCCGCGCCGATAGCGCAAGCTAAAATGCCGCAGGAGTCAGCTCTTCAGCCGGTACCCGGTGTGGAACAGCGCCCAGCAGGCGACGGCGAGGATCAGGTTGATCACCGCGACCATGACCACGCCAATGGTCAGCGAGCCGTCCGCAAAGCCGATGAAGCCGTAGCGGAAGCCGTCGATCATGTAGAAGAACGGATTGAAGTGCGAGGCGCTGCGGAACGGCTCGGGCAGGTTGTCGACCAGGTAGAAGGTGCCCGACAGGAACGTCATCGGCATGACCAGGAAGTTGGTCACCGCCGCCAGATGGTCGAACTTCTCGCTCCACAGGCCCGCGAAAGCGCCCAGCAGGCCGAGCATCATGGCTGCGCCGAGGCCGAAGTAGAGAACGGCCCAGACGTGCTCGATATGATAGTGCGTGAACGGCCAGACCGAGATCGCCGTCACCAGACCCACGAACACGCCGCGCGTCATGGCGCCGGCCGCAAACCCTGCCGCCAGCTCGATGGCCGACAGGGGCGGGGTCAGGAAATCCGGCGTCAGCCCCATCATCTTGGCCTGCAGGATCGATGACGAGGAATTGGCGAAGGCGTTGTTGAGGATCGACATCATCACCAGGCCCGGCGCGATGAAGGTCGCGAAATTGACCCCGCCCGCCCCCGCCCGCGTGCCGCCAACGGCGACGACGAAGACGAGCATGTAGAGCAAGCTGGTGATGACGGGGGCCAGCACCGTCTGCATCCCCACTTTCCAGAAGCGTTTGACCTCGCGGAAATAGAGGGTTTTCAGCCCGATCCAGTTGACGCCGCCGTAGCGGCGCGGGGTCAGGGAGGGCGCGGTGGTCTCGGTCATGGCCCCAGAAATGCGCGCTGCGGCACGTTGGCGCAATACCTCACAATATCTGGATTCTGTGGATGAAAGGCATGGCGCCTATTGTGGCTTGTGACGTTTTGACTACGATATGTTGTGGCGGGTTGCTATTCGGAGACCTGCGGCACACAACATCTGGTAGGTCTGGAGGCGGGACATGGGCTGGACTGATGAACGGGTTGAATTGCTGAAGAAGCTCTGGCTCGACGGCCTGTCCGCCAGCCAGATCGCCAAGCAGCTGGGCGGGGTGACCCGCAACGCCGTGATCGGCAAGGTGCACCGCCTGGGCCTGTCGGGCCGCGCGACGCCAAGCCAGCCCGCGCGGGTCAGCTTCAAGACGCCCCGGCCGCCGCGCCCCTCCGTTCCGTCGGCCCCGCGCCGCATGGAACCGCGCGAAATTGTCCGCGCCGAACCCCGGCCGATCCTCCGCGACGAGGAGCCGGGATCAGCGACGGTGCTGACGCTCGGCGCCCACATGTGCAAATGGCCGATCGGCGATCCGTCGGCAGACACCTTCACCTTCTGCGGCAAGCGCACCGACGGCGACATCCCCTATTGCCAGCACCATGCCCAGGTGGCTTATCAGCCGGCCCAGTCGCGCAAGCGTTCCAGCGCCAGCGATCTGGCCCGCAGCCTGCGGCGCTATATCTAGCTAGAGCATTTCCCCACCACAGGCGCCGGCCGTTGTGCCGGTTTCCTTGAACGCTTTGATGACATTGCGGCCCGTGGTCCAGCGGTGGACTTCGTCTGGCCCGTCGACCAGGCGCTGGGAGCGGATGTGGGTGTACCACATGGCCAGCGGGGTATCCTGGCTATAGCCCAGGGCGCCGTGCAGCTGGATGGCGGTGTCGACCACGTGGTGGACCATATTGGCAAGATAGACCTTGGCGATGCCGTTTTCCTGGCGAAGGTCCATGCCGTTTTCCGCCTTGTAGGCGATGTGCAGCAGCATCAGCCGGGCGATGTAGAGCTGGCTGGCGCATTCGGCGAGCATGAACTGCACCGCCTGGCGCTGGTCGAGCTTGGTCCCGAAGGTCGTACGGTTCGTCACATGGGCCGTGGCCATGTCGAGCGCGCGCTGGGCCATGGCGACATTGTGCATGCCGTGGCGCAGTCGCCCGTAGGCCAGCCGGTGCTGGCCCATGTTGAAGCCCTCGCCCTCGCCGCCCAAGAGGTTCTCGGCCGGGACTTCGAGGTCCTTGATCTCGATCTCGGAATGGCCGCCGCCGAGGATGTGGGTCAGCGGGCCCTCGATGGCCATGGTCGGGATGTCGCGCTTGATATTGTAGCCGGGGTTGGGCAGCTCGACGAGGAAGGTAGAGAACTGTTTGTGGCGGGGCGCGTCCGGGTTGGTCTTGGCCATGACCAGCGCGATGTCGGCGACAGATGCGGCCGATGAGAACCACTTTTCGCCGTTCAGCAGCCAGGCGTCGTTGCCCTTGCGTACGGCCATTGTCTGCATGCCGGTGGCGTCGGCGCCGGCCGCCTTCTCGGTCATCGAATAGCAGATGCGTTTTTCGCCGTTCAGCAGCGGCTTGAGGAACCGCTCCTTCTGATCCTCCGTGCCATGCTGCAGCAGGGTGAGCATGGTCGCATCGTCGGGGCCTTGCGTGTTCATGGAGAGGGCGCCGAGGTAACTCTCGCCGAGCTCCATCTGCACCAGGGCATTGGCGAGGGGTCCGAGACCCATGCCGCCGTGTTCCTTGGGGATGAAGGGGCACCACAGGCCCTGGGCGCGGGCCTTGGCGCGGAGCTCACCCAGCGTGGTCTTGTAGTCGGCCCCGGCCAGCAGCTTGTCCTCTGCGGGACGGCATTCGTCGTGGACCCATTTGCGGACGCGCTCGCGCACCGCCTTGGCCGCAGCCGGGATTTCAAAATCGATCGCCATGGTGGGTGTCCTTGAGGGCTTTTTCCCTCCCGCTTGTCGGGAGAGACAGGCCGCGCAGCGGCCAGGGTGGGCGAGTCTAGCCAACGACGCGAACGTTGCCCACCCGTCTCGGCGCGGTGCGCCGATCCACCCTCCCGACATGCGGGAGGGAAAGAAATTCTAGCTTTCCATATCCAGCGAATAGCCCGCCGACCGCACGGTCCGCACCGGATCCGGTTTGCCACCCTGCATGAGCGCCTTCCTCAACCGGCCGACGTGAACGTCGACGGTGCGGGCTTCGACGTAGATGTCGGCGCCCCAGACGCTGTCCAGGAGCTGTTCGCGGGAAAACACCCGGCGGGGGTTCTGCATCAGGTGATCGAGCAGGCGAAACTCGGTGGGGCCCAGGTGAACTTCCTGTTCGGCCCGTCGCACCCGGTGGGCGACGCGGTCAAGGGTGATGTCGCCGTGAATGACGACATCTTCGGCCAGGCCCGGGCGCACCCGGCGCAGCACGGCGCGGACGCGGGCCACGAGCTCGGTCATCGAGATCGGCTTGACCAGATAGTCGTCGGCGCCGGTGTCGAGCCCGCGGATGCGGTCGGTTTCCTCGCCGCGGGCGGTGAGGATGATGATCGGGGTGTTGCGCAGCTTGCGGTTGGCGCGCAGGCGCCGGCAGACCTCGATGCCCGAGAGCTTGGGCAGCATCCAGTCGAGCAGCACGAGGTCGGGCGCGGCCTCGTCGGCCAGCAGCATGGCTTCCTCGCCGTCGGCGGCGCGGGTGATCTGATAGCCTTCCTTTTCAAGGTTGTACTGGAGAAGCTGGGCCAGAGCCTCTTCGTCCTCGACGATCAGGATCGAGGGACCGGCCATCAGACGGCGGCTCCCTTGGGCCTTGGCGTGTTCAGCGGCGTGCCGGTCAGCTCATAATGGATGACCTCGGCGATATTGGTGGCGTGATCGCCGATGCGCTCGAGATTCTTGGCGACGAACAGCAGGTGGGTGCAGGCGGTGATCATGCGCGGATCGCCCATCATGTAGGTGAGCAGTTCGCGGAACAGGCTGTTGTAGTGTTCGTCGACCTCATGATCCGAGGACCAGACGGCGACGGCGCGATCGACGTCACTGGAGGTGTAGGCGTCGAGCACCTGATGCAGCCGCCCGTTGACCAGTTTGCCCAGCCGCTGGATCGGGCCGGTGAGCGGAGTGAGCGGTTCGGTCTCGGCCAGTTGCAGCGCCCGCTTGGCGATGGACTTGGCCATGTCGCCGCAGCGCTCCAGATTGCCGGCGATCTTGATGGCCGCCAGGGTGCGGCGCAGATCGTTGGCCATGGGTTGGCGCAGCGCGATCAGCCGGGTGCAGCGAGCGTCGATCTCGATCTCCATGGCGTCGAGGCGCTCATCGCGGGCGACCACCGCCTCGGCCAGTTTCACGTCCCGCTTGGCGACGGCCTCTATGCAGGATGCGACCTGGGCTTCGGCGAGGCCCCCCATGCGGGCGACTTCGGCGGCGAGCTGGGTGAGTTCTTCCTCGTAGGACTTGACGATGTGCTCGTTCATGGCGGGGTCTCCTAGCCGGACCGGCCGGTGATGTAGTCCTGGGTGCGCGTATCGACGGGGTTGGTGAACATGGCCTCGGTCGAACCGCTCTCGACCAGTTTGCCGAGGTGGAAGAAGGCGGTGCGCTGGGAGACGCGCGCGGCCTGGGCCATGGAGTGGGTGACGATGACAATGCAGTACTGGCGGCGCAGCTCGTCGATCAGCTCCTCGATACGGGCCGTAGCGATGGGATCGAGCGCCGAACAGGGCTCGTCCATCAGGATGACCTCAGGATTGACGGCGATGGCCCGGGCGATAACGAGGCGCTGCTGCTGGCCGCCGGAGAGACCGATGCCCGGAGAATTCAGCCGGTCGCTGACCTCGGCCCAGAGGCCGGCTTTCTTGAGGGCTGCTTCGACCCGGTCGGCAAGCTCGGTCTTGTTTTTGGTCATGCCGTGGATGCGCGGACCGTAAGCGACGTTGTCGAAGATCGACTTGGGGAAAGGGTTGGGTTTCTGGAACACCATGCCGACCCGGCTGCGCAGCAGCACCGGGTCAACCGAGCGGTCGTTGACGTTCTCGCCGTCGATCTCGATCAGGCCTTCGACGCGAGCGCCGACGATGGTGTCGTTCATCCGGTTGATGCAGCGCAGGAAGGTCGACTTGCCGCAGCCCGACGGGCCGATCAGGGCGGTGACCGCCCGGTCCAGCATATTGAGCGAGACGTCGAACAGCGCCTGCTTGTCGCCATAAAAGACATTGACGCCCGCGGCCTTCACCTTGATCGGCGCGCCTTCGGGCACGGCGTCCGCATGGCCGAGCGTGACGTGGCTCAGGGTCATGTTCATCGTCTCTCTCACCGCGCGGAAAACTGGCGTCTCGCGGCGGAACCATGTTGCCGATCAGGCGAGGGGGCGCAAGGCATGGCTTTGTCCTTGGCTGATCCGGACTACTGGCCTGTGACAGTTTGATGACGGTTTAATGACGGCGCTTACGGCGCTGGAAAGTAGACGGTGAAGGCCGCGCCGTTTCCCTCGGCGCTTTCGACAAAGAGGCCGCCATGGTGGCGGCCGACGATGTGTTTGACGATAGCCAAACCGAGGCCCGTACCGCTGGTATCGCCGCTCTTCTGGCCAGGCGCGCGGTAGAATCGTTCGGTCAGGCGCGGCAGGTATTCGCGCGGTATCCCCTCGCCGGGATTGACGATGCGCACCGCGTGGAAGCGCGCGGCCGACTCCACGGCGGGAAACACCAGCGAGCGATGGGCGGCGTTCAGGTCGGCGGGCGTGGTCAGCGCAGCCTGGCTTTGGCCGGTGAGGATTTCAACACGCACCTGCCCGCGGGGCGTCGCATGTTTGATGGCGTTTTCGATCAGGTTCTGCAGCACCTGGGTGATCTGCAGGGAGTCGCCCACGATGACAGCCGTGGCTGGATCGACCGCCACCGAAACCTCCGTCGCAGCGGCGATGGGCGCCAAGGCGTCGACCACGTCGGCGACGTTCGCTGAAAGCTCAACGGTTCCGGTCGGCGCGATGTGTTCATTGAGCTCGATGCGCGAGAGATTCATCAGATCGCCGACCAGGCGGATCAGCCGGTCGACCTGGACCGCCATGATGCCGAGGAATTTTTCGCGCGCGTGCTTGTCGTCCTTGGCGTGCCCCCGCAGGGTCTCGATGAACCCGGCCAGCGAGGCGAGCGGGGTTTTCAGCTCGTGGCTGGCGTTGGCCAGGAAATCGGCTCGCATTCGCTCATTGCGGCGCGCATCGGTCTCGTCACGCACGACGATCAGCGCGGCGCGCGAGCCCTGGTCTTCCAGAGTCAGGGGTTTGACGATGGCCCGAAAGCTGCGGTCCTGAACCGCATCAGCGGATTCCCATTCGACCTCACCGCCCGCTCCACCCGACAGGGCCGTCTCGACCAAATCGAGCAGATCGGGACGGCGGATCACCGAGGCAAGCATCGGCTGGGCCTCATTGATGCGAAACATCTCGCGCGCGGCGGTATTGGCCATGACCACCCGGCGGCCCACCGAATAGGGGTCCACCCGCACGACCATGGCGGGGTCCGGCAGAGCGTCGAAAATCGCGGTCAGCGCGTCGGGGGTCATCCAGCGGTCTTTTGCGGCAATTCCAGGCAATCCGAAAGAACGGTTTCTGTGAACCTCGACTTCAGCGTGACGTTACCGGTTCATGGCGTTGGGATGGATCGAGCTGGTCGGGGTGGCCGCGGGCCTTTGCGGCATCGCGGGGTTTGCGCCGCAGATCGCCAGGATTCTGCGTGAGCGCGAAACCCATGCGATCTCGGCGAAGATGTACGGGCTGACGACCGCGGGCTTTTTGCTGTGGCTGATTTTCGGCCTCGCGGAGCGGAACTGGCCGATCGTAGCGGCCAATGCGGTCATGCTGGCGATGGCCGCCTTCATCCTGATCCTGAAGCTCAGGTTCAAATAGCTTGACGAACGGGCCAGGCAGGTCCGATCAATCAGCAACTGAAAACAATAATCTCTGGGGGAACTTCCATGCAACGGCGGCCCTATTTGACCAACTCGGTTCTGTCGCGGCGCGAAGCGCTGACCCTGCTGGGCGCGGGAGCCGCCGCTGCGGCTCTGCCGTCGGGCGTGTTCGCCCAGCCGGCGTTTGCGCCGGGCGCGGTCATCCGCACCATCCTGAAGGACTATGCGCCGGCTGAGCTGGCCGGCGGCGCGACCCTGTTCCACGAACATATGTCGCTACGCGACGGTTTCCTGACCGACTGGAACCGCTTCGCCGCCGATGCCAGAACGGCCAACGCCATGCCCGGCGCAGCCGCCGCCGGACGGGGCGGTGCGGCGGGCGCGGGTCGTGGCGCGGCCCCAGCGGGCGGGGGCGCACCGGGCGGAGCGGCCGCCGGCGCGGGTCGTGGCGCCGGAGCGGCGGGCGGTGCGGCGGGTGCGGCGGGGCGGGGTCCTGCCCCGAACATCCCAACCGGCAATGTGCTAGCCGACGAGAAATTCATGACCGAAGAGATGTCGATCGCCAAGCGCGAGGGCATCGGCTGCATCGTCGATGCGGGCCACCCGGACATGGGCCGTGACGTCGGTTTCCTGCGCCGCATCTCGCAGGCCTCGGGCCTGCCGATCGTGGCCAGCGCCGGGTTCTACACCCAGCCCTTCTATCCCAAGGAGCTGTCGACCTGGACCGAACAGAAAATCTACGACGAGGTGATGAAGCAAATCAGAGCCAACCCCACCGGGGCGTTGGGCGAGATCGGCTCGTGGGACTACATCACCAAGGACGAGCGCAAAGTCTTCCGCGCCATCGGCAAGGTGCACCTGGCGACCAATATTCCGATCTTCACCCATACCGGGATTCCGGGGAAGTCGGCGCTTGAACAGCTCGATATCTTCGAAGACGCCGGCGTCGATCCCAAGCACATCGTCATCGGGCACCTTGGCAACCTCAACGCCTCCACCGAGACCCTCGAGCAACAGACCGAGATCCACCGCCAGGTCATCCGCCGGGGCGCCTTCATCGGCTTCGACCGCCAGGGCGGCGCGGGCGATACGCCGGTGGTGGCCATGGCGGTAGCGCTGATCAACGCCGGCTATTCGGATAATCTGATGTTCGCCTCGGACCTGTCCTCGACGCGCGAGATGAAACAGGCGGGCGGCGGCGGCTATTCGAAAACACTCACCGTCTTCGTGCCCAAGATCAAGGCGGCAGGGGTCAGCGACGAGATTCTGCACAAGATCATGTACGACAACCCGCGCCGATTCCTGGCATTTGTTCCGAAGATCGCGCGCAAAGATCCGAAGTAGCGCTCAGAACTCCAGCACGATCTTTCCGAAGTGCCCGCCGGCTTCCATCAGCCGCAGGGCCTTTTGCGGGTCATCGAAGCCGAAGGTCTGATCCACCACGGGCTGCAGTTTCCAGCGCCCGATGTGGGCGCACATGTCCTCGAACTGTTCGCGGCTGCCGACCGAGATGCCCAGGATACGCAGGTTCTTGGAGAAGATCGTGCGCACTGAGACCTGCGGCGTGACCCCGCCCAGCACGCCGATCACCACGACTGCGCCGCCGACGCGCGCGGCATCGAGGGATTCATTGAAGGTGCCCTCCCCGCCCACTTCGATCACCACATCGACGCCCTTGCCGCCGGTCAGCTCGCGGGCCTTGGCGCCCCACGCCGGCGTGGTGCGGTAGTTGATCACCATGTCCGCCCCCAGGGCTTTTGCGCGCTCGAGCTTGGCGTCGCTGGATGAGGTGACAACCACCTTGGCGCCGCGGGCCTTGGCGAACTGCAGGGCGAACATCGAGACCCCGCCGGTCCCCTGAACCAGCACCACATCGCCCGGTCCGACCGGCGCCTCGAACGCGATCGCCCGCCAGGCGGTGAGCGCGGCGCAGGGCAGGGTCGAGGCTTCTGCCCAGCTCAGGTGATCGGGAACGCGCGACACGCCCTCGGC
>Ga0114966_10005811_pt1 | contig 10379 bp, 5 predicted proteins | sample M_130207_XF_Meta_FD_87029 | JGI IMG/M metagenome (GOLD analysis project Ga0114966, IMG submission 87029) | Freshwater microbial communities from Lake Montjoie, Canada to study carbon cycling - M_130207_XF_MetaG | ecosystem: Environmental > Aquatic > Freshwater > Lake | place: Lake Montjoie...
AATAAAAATAAAGCCATTTATTATATAGTGTTGGCGCAATATCTTGAAGATTGTTGGTTCCTTTCCAATTTTTTAAAACCGTAAGGGCTTGTTTTTCTTTAATAGAGAACTTTGAAACATCCAGCGTTGCAATCATTTCATTCACTATACTTTCCGATGTGGAAGAAGTATTGTCAGTAATCATTTTACATACGTCTTTGGAAGTCCAATTGTTTTTTGGAGACAATAAACCGTCAATTCTTTTGGCTCTGTCTTTGGGCAAATAATATCCTGGATACAGATAGCCATCGATAGCTTCGGGTTGATTATTTGAGGAATAGACATAATTCCAATTTGGGTTTATTGCCACTGGATTTTTGGAAAAATCAAGGAATTCTTTTTGATCATCAATACCATTGGCACCATTGAGAATGAAGTTGGTATTGATTGATTTATCGACTTTATATAATTTACCAGAAGTTATCCAAGCAATATTATTTTTAGCATCGCCATACATAATGTTTAATCCTGGCGCGTGAATAAGGGCAACACTTTTATGAAAGTCTTCAAGATTTTTAGCATGTGATAGTGAATAAACTGCTTCTAGAATTTGATTTTTTTGACTGGTATAAATCCATGACATCGCAACAGGCATTTTGGTTTTTATTCCATCCAATACTCCATTGACAATTGGACCGTGTTGTGAGGTTTTAAGATTCAAAACCACATCTGAACTGTCCTTTACTTTGATAATTTTTTGCTTTGTAATGAAATTTTTATAGCCTGAAACAGTTTTGTATTGGTTGGCATTAGCAGGATTTACTTCTTCTTGAAACAGATCAATATCATCGTTTTCAAACATGGTTAAACCGTAGGCATAGTTATGATTGTGACCCAATAAAGGAAAAGGTGTTCCCGCTAAATGATAGCCATACATTTCATAATCGGGAGTTACAATGTGGGCTTCATACCAAGTACAAGGTTGTGAAAAAACAATATGTGGATCGTTGGCAAAAATCACTTTATTATTTTTTGTTTTTTCGGCGCCAATGACCCAACTATTACTTCCAACAAATGGAGGAACGGGAGAATTTTCTAATAAACTCGCAATCGATTTTGAGATTTGAGCATACTCTTTATAATTCCCTTTAAATGATTTTAGTTGTGTTGTTCCAAATGAACCATCAATTCCAAAATCTTTTAAATAATCCATTCCAAATTTATCACGAATATCGGTTAAAAGCGGGTCTGTTTTTTGTGCCATTGCGAAGCTAAAGGACATGAATCCGAAAATATTATAGACATCTTTTATGGTAAATTTTTCTTTTTTAATGCCTAATAATTGAAACTCGATAGGTGTTTTTCCTTCATCAAGATATTGATTCACGCCATCAATATAAGCCATGGTAAGTTGGTAAGTTGGTGAATTTTTATCCAGTTCTGAAATGGCTTTTTCTGAATTTTCATCAATTCCAATACCTGCAAAAAACAGATCATTTTTGAGTGCCACACTACCAAACAATTCGGATAATCTTCCTGGAGCAATTCTCCTCATGAGTTCCATTTGCCATAACCTATCCTGTGCATGTACATACCCTAGAGTTGTTAAAGCGTCTTTTTGTGTACCGGCATAAATATGAGGAACTCCAAACTCATCATAGTAAACGGTGGTTTCTTTTTGTATATTATTTAGCTCTACTTCTCCTTCATAGATTGGTTTTGTGTATTGCAAGTAACCCAAGACAACTATTATAAGTAAAACAATGATGGCTACTAATAAAAGGAGTGTTTTTTTAAGGATTTTCATAGAAGAAAGGATATTTACAAATATAATAGAATTTACATTTACAATGAAAATCCATTTTAGTCTCGTTTTTTTAACGAGACTAAAAAGATAGAATGGAAAGCGGGAAAAAGCTAAAAAAAACTACAAATTATATTTCAAGCTAAAGATAACGTATCTTGGTTGCACGGCATATTGAGAGGTGCTTGCTCTAAATTGATCAAATCTATCATCGTTGAGTGAAGTGGTGTTGAGCAAGTTGGTTGCAGCAATTTTGAATTCCCATTTGCTATCTTTCTTTTGATAAATTAAGCTTGCTGTTAGAAAATCGTATTCGTTTTCGACTGTTCTACTGTTGTTGTAGTAGTGATAAAACTCATAATCTGCAACAAAAGAAAAGCTTTTTAAGAAAAAGTAATCCAAGCGCGCAAATGGTTTGTCAGTAAAGAATTTTGAATCGTTATAATCGTTGATTGTATAGGAATAACCAAGTTCGATATTTGGTAATTTTTTATAATTTGTAGCCAGTTTTATGGTATAATCTTGAGTAAAACTTTCTGTTGAAGCGGCTACTGAATTTTGGATGTTGTTAAATTTGGACCAATTGACTCTTGTGTTAAAGGATGCTTTATAATACTTAAGAAAAGAGCGTCCGTAGCTACCAAAACCTGAAACTGTTTCGTCGGCAAAAGGAGAATTAATTGGAGATGAAGTTTGGTTTACTCCATTAAAATTAGAACTTGTTTTAACTGCATCAAGCGTTTTAGAGTAACTTATATTTCCACTTATGTTTTCAAAATTGAACATATTATATTTAAAGTAACGCAAAGAATGTGATATAGATGTTGAATTCTCTAAATCTCGAAATCCTCTGGATAGACTATTATAATTATTTAACACAAAACCCTCCGCTAATTTATTGATGTCGGTAAAATTATTTGTCATTCCAAAATTGTACGTCAATGTTTCTGATTTTTTTATTTGGTAGATGGCAAGAAAATCGGGTAAAACTCTATAAAATTTTTGTGTGTTGTATTCTCCTAATTGTTTATTATTCATATTGTACGAATGGAAACTTACTCCTGGCGTGAATGTGAATTTTCCTGTAAGAATCTTATAATGTAAACCTAAAAAGGCATCATTGAAGTAATAATCAACATTGTTAGTATTTTCAGTACTATTTAAATTGTTTACTGTTTGATTGTCTAAAATTTGATAAATGCTTGAATCAAAATTTTGGTGTGAATAGGTATTTCCAAAGGTAATATTGATATTACTCTTGTTGTTAAGCATGTAGTAATAATCTAATTTACCATCAATCTTATTGGTTTTAACAAAACGGTTTTGATTGATATCGTTTCTGGTTTGAAAAGTGTTGTATCCACTCAAATCAAAAGGTTGCGATTGCAAATTGGCATTGTAAAACGGGTTTTCATCCTGATACAAATGTTGTATTTCTAAAGCAAAAATATTTTTATCATTGTGTGTGTAATAAAAACTCATATTTTGATTGACTGAGGTAGGATCTTGTTTTTTTTGAGATTGTATATCTTCTGTGTTGCTCATATTGGCAACAATAGATTCCCTTACTAAAGAATTGTCTTCGTCTTGCTTTGACAATTTGGTTAAAATATCATAATCAAATTGAAATTTAGCACTTGGTTTGTAACTCGAGCTTAACTTAAACAAACCTAAATTACTTTTTTGATGCGCAATCTCTTTTCTGTTTTCTGTAGATGCAATTTGTGAAGAATTGGGTGCTAAAATATTGGTTTGAGATTTTGTTTCCAAATCGCTTATGGATGTAGAAAGAATTCCGAAACCACTCAAAGTCCATGCTTTAGATGGATTGTATGAAAAATTTGTGGCTCCAAATTGGGTTTCTATTTCTTTAGCCCGATTGTTTCTTAGCAGTGAAATTCCTAAATCATTTGAGGATACATTAAAACTGGAACCTCCTTTTGACATCATATTCCTAAATCCGCCTGTAAATTTAAAATAATCTTGAATGGTTAGTGGTAATTCGCCAATATTATTAAAATTAGAAATAATATTGACACTATATTTTGGACTGTAATAAAATGCTTTCGGATTTACAAGGTAACGGTCAAATTTTTCATTATCGTCAAAACCACCGCCAGCTGTCATGTCGCCAAACCAAAAATTCTTTTTACCATCTTTCAATTTAATATTCATGGCAATATTGTCTTGATTGTTTTCGACACCTTTTAAGATGGAGTTTTCGTTGTAATTACGAAGCACTTGAACTTTATCAATAGCATCGGCTGGAATATTTTTAACCCCGAGTTTGGTATCTCCATCAAAAAAATCTTTGCCTTCCACCATTAACTTCGTAACTTTTTTACCTTCTACTTCTACTTCACCATCGGCATTAACTTCAACTCCAGGTAGTTTTTTTAAAATATCTTCGAGTTTTCTTTCGGTCCCTGTTTTAAAAGAATCGGCGTTATAAACAATGGTATCTCCTTTAATTGAAACGGGCATTTCTCTCACAATCTCCACACCTTCCAGCTCAATTCCACCCGATTCCATAGTTATATTTTGAGTAATATTTTGAGTTTGAGTAGTTACTGTAATTTCCTTGTTTTGCATTCCAAGGTAACTCAACTTAATGGAATAGGTTGTGTTGGGGTTAAGGTTTAGAATAAATTTTCCTTTGTCATTGGTAATAGCGTAAGCATCCATGGTTTTGGCAACCGTGTTCATTGCCATAATGTTTGCCATTTCTAGCGGTGCTTTGTTATTGTCTTGAATAACTCCTTCGAAACGGATGTTTTGGGAAAAGGAATAGATAGAAAATAAAAATGTAAAAAAGAATAGAATTTTTTTCATGTTGATACTGTAGTGTGAATAGGCTTTAATTAAAATAAAAAGCTGTTTTTTTTTAAATTTAGTTACCGCCAAATCTCATTCCACCTCTTCCTTGTCCTTGTCCTTGCCCTTGATTCATTTCACGCATTTCATCCATTTTTTTAACAACAGTCTCATCATATTCTTTTTGAGAAATTACTTTTCCAGTAGTTGGAGCTTTGATTTCCACTTTCTCTTTGGCATTCATCACTACTTTCGAACAAAGGATTACGGTTTTTCCATCATTCACTTCAAGAATTAAACCTGGTAAACCCCAATAGTTTTCGGGTCCTTGATTTACTGGGATTTCTGGCGTGTACCAAGCAGTAATGGTTATTTCTTTTGGCAATTCAAATTCATCCATAAAGTTGGTTTTCTTTTCTTTGCCTTCCGTTTTTACTTCTTCTGTTTTCTTAGCTTCATCTTTTTTGGGTCTGAAATTTCTAAAGTCGGATTTGCTTACTGGACGCACTGCAGTTGCTTTAAAACAATTGTAACCACCAATAACTCTTGTTTCGGTTTCCATTTTCCAATTTAAGTTAGGCAAAGAATCTTTAATCAAAAACTCTTTTCCCATAAACTCTTTATCAACAGTATACGATTTGTCTTTTGCATTTTTATAAAAAGTTCCACCGCCACCCATCATGGAAGACATCATTCTCATTCCACCACCACCTTGGCCTGGTGCTTCTAATTTTTCTTCTTCTTTATAAATAGATGCTGATTTATCAAAGTTGAGTATAAATGTTTTTTCAAACATTTTTTTCATTCGCTCTTCAATCATTTTAAGCATATCTGGTGACATTTCTTTGTTTCCAGCCATTCTTTCTTTAAATTCTGAAGTGCTTGTTTTTGATTCATAAACCGCCATGCCTTGAAAATCTTTTTGAGCTTGGGATACCATAATCGAAAATAAAAGGGCAAATGAGAGAACTATTTTTTTCATGAAAATTGATTTTAAAATTTGATTAGCAAATATGACGAATCATTACAATATATGTTACCAAACTTTTGTTAAATAATACAAATTAGAAAAAACTCGTTTAAAAATAAGTTTAAAAAATTAGACGAGTAAAAATTATATTTCTTGTGCTAGGATCGAAACTTTTGGAAACTGCAAAATTTAAATATCATTCTTAATTACAATTCACAATTTATTGTACATTAGCATTCATGAAAAAAATTGTTTGTTTAATACTGTTTTTTACTATTGGTACTGTTTTTTGTCAAGAACATAAAACGACTATAACTACACTTAATTCATTTCCAATTGAAGCAGATATTTACATTGGTTTTGATGGTTTGGGCAATAATTATTTTATAAAAAACGATGTTTTTACAAAACAAAACGAGCATCAAATTTTTGAATATAAAAATATTTCTTTAGGTAAAATTTCCTTTGTTGACATTATTAACCCATTGAAAATCATGTTGTTTTATGAAAATTTTAATTCTGTTGTTACTTTAGACAATCAGTTAAATGAAATTCAAAAAATAAATTTTTCAGAGATAGACAATTCGATGGTTATTTCAAAAATTGGTATGGCCTCACAAAATCAATTTTGGATTTATAATGCTATCAATCAAAAAATAAGTTTGTTTGATTATTTGAAAAATAACAATCAAACTATTGGAAACCCAATCCCAGAAAATATAAAATATTCTCAAACCAACTTCAATAATTTTTATTGGATTGATGAAATAAACAATTGGTATTCTTGTGATATTTTTGGAAAAGTACTTCTCTTGGCATCCATTCCTCCATTTGATAAAATTCAGATTTTTGACAATGAAAAACTCCTATTTTCTAAAGATGACAAAATGTATTTTTTAGATAATAAAACTAAGGCATTAATCAAAATAGAAATTTTTGAGAAATCGTTTCAAAATTTTCATTACAAAGACCAAATTTTAGCTATTTTTACCAATCAACAAATTACCAATTATAAAATAAAATTACCATAATGCACATAGCAGTAGCAGGAAACATAGGGGCAGGAAAAACAACACTTACCCGATCTTTAGCCAAACAATTTAAATGGGAACCTCATTTTGAAGATGTTGTAGACAATCCTTATCTTGATGACTTTTATCATCAAATGGAACGTTGGAGTTTCAATCTTCAAATTTATTTCTTAAACAGTAGGTTTCGACAAGTCTTACATATTCGTCAAAGTGGCAAAAATATTATACAAGACAGGACAATATATGAAGACGCTCATATTTTTGCTCCCAATCTTCATGCTATGGGATTAATGACCAATCGTGATTTTCAAAATTATACTTCCCTTTTTGAATTAATGGAAGGATTTGTTGGCGCGCCCGATTTGTTAATCTATTTGAGAAGTTCTATTCCAAATTTAGTGTCGCAAATACACAAACGTGGTCGTGATTATGAAAACACAATTTCAATTGAATATTTGAGTAGGTTGAATGAACGTTATGAAGCATGGATTACTAACTATGATAAAGGAAAGCTCTTAATTATTGATGTTGACAATATTGATTTTGTAAACAATCCAGAAGATTTAGGTATGATTTACAACAAAATAAATGCTGAATTGAATGGACTTTTTTAAGAAATAAAATAATACCATTAAAATAAGAGCTTTGCATTTTGCAAGGCTCTTATTTTTTACACATCATCGATAAAACGATAAAACTTTTAGTAAATGCTTGGTAGTAGAAAAATAAAAAGATACTTTCGTTCTAATTAATAAACAATTATATAGATTATTTTTTAAGATTACCCTCAAATTCAACTATTTATGAAAAAAAATTACATTCTTAAAAAGCAAGTAATTATAACTTTATTGTTGTTGCTTTCCGTTCATTTTTGTTCAATTGCTCAATCCAGAAGTAGCCTACTCAATGGAGGAAAACAATTTTCAAATAGTATTAGTTCTAGTAGTACAATTCAAAATCTTTCTAATCTAACCAGACAATCTTCAAATGTTACTCCAAGTATATTTGCAGTTTGCAATATAGATCAAGGAGGATTTGATTTTCCTGATTATGCCGGAAATACAACATTCGGACAATCTTTTACAGCACAATGCAATTCGAATATTGCCAGTGTAAGTTTGACTATTGGCGGAATTGTTCCTTCAACATCCATTACTGCAAATTTATATTTAGGGGAAACTTTATCAGGTCCATCTATAGGTAGCACAACGTTGGCCCTAGGAATTACAGGTGAAAATATTTTTATATTTAGTGATCCAATACCTATTACATCAGGTCAAATATATTCCGTAATTTTTACTTCAAGTACAATTTTATCAGTTCCCTACTCAATTTCAGACCCTTATGCCGATGGAAATGCAGCTGATGGTTCAGGTTTCCAAACTGGAGTTGATTTGGTTTTTAAAATAACTACCTGTGATACTCCAATAACGCCAACATTTACTACTGTTGCAGCAATTTGTACTGGTGAAACTTTGGCAGCATTACCAACAACTTCAAATAATGGTATTTCAGGAACATGGTTCCCTGCATTGAACAATTTAGCAACGACTACCTATATTTTTACTCCAGATGTTTCTCAATGTGCTTCAACAAATACATTAACTATTATTGTAAATACATCAACTGTCAACACAACTACGGTTTCTGTTTGTGACACTTATACTTGGCCTTATAATGGAACAACTTATACTACTAGTGGCACATACATTGAACCCGTTCCAATAGTAAATGGGGTTGTAAACGATTTAACGCTATGGAATACAGCAGCAACCGAAGGTGCAGCAACTGTTTCGTCAAGTAATTTAGATGGATATCCAGGACAATATGCAAGTGGATTAGCACTAACAATAGGTGGAGTAAATGTAAACATTAATGCTCCGGGTGGTATTTTTAATGATGCTAATCAAATAGGCACTGATTTTCCCGACTCACCTATGACAATAAGTTTTTCTCCCCCAATATATGGGGTTTCAGGAAACTTTTATTTTACAGACCTATCATTCAATCCTGTACCCGGAAACATAACTGTTACTTATTCTGACAGTACTGTTGATACTGCTATTGTAAATTCCCCTTCTGACTTTTTTGGATATTTTAAAACAGGCTTAATTTCTAGTGTTACGATAAGTCCAACAACAAATCAAGGAATTTGGGTAACTTTAGATAATTTAAATATTGCTACAAATCCAACAGGATGTAATAAAGAAACTTTAAACTTAACAGTTACTCCAAGTACAACAACTACTACTACTATTTCTACTTGTGATTCGTATACTTGGTCAGCAAATAGTGCAACTTACACTATTTCTGGCACTTATACTTTTATAAGTAATTGCGAAACAAATATTTTAAACTTAACAATTATACTAAGTACAACAAATTCAACTACCGTTTCGGTTTGTGATACTTATACATGGTCTGTTAATAGCACAACATATACAACTTCTGGAATTTATACTGCAGTAATTGGTTGTTTAACAGAAACTTTAAATTTAACAATAACACCGAGTACTACAACTGGAAGTGTTACTACTTCAATTTGCGCAGGCGGTTCGTATACTTGGCCTGCTAATGGAACAACGTACACAACCGATCAATCTGGAATAACTGTGGTGACAGGTTGTAATACCGCTACATTGAATTTAACAGTAAATCCTTTAACAACTACTGGAAGCGTAACCACTTCAATTTGCGCAGGTGATTCCTATACTTGGCCTGCTAATGGAACAACGTACACAACTTCTCAATCTGGAATTACTGTAGTGACAGGATGTAATACTGCAACTTTGAATTTATCAATAACTCCTTTAACAACAACTGGCAGTGTAACCACTTCTATTTGTGATGGAGATTCGTATACTTGGCCAGCAAATGGGACAACTTATACAACTGCTCAATCTGGAATTACTGTGGTGACAGGTTGTAATACTGCAACTTTGAATTTATCAATAACTCCTTTAACAACAACTGGTAGTGTAACCACTTCTATTTGTGATGGAGATTCGTATACTTGGCCAGCCAATGGAGCAACTTACACAACTGCTCAATCTGGAATTACTGTGGTGACAGGTTGTAATACTGCAACTTTGAATTTATCAATAACTCCTTTAACAACTACTGGAAGTATAACCACATCCATTTGTGATGGAGATTCGTATACTTGGCCAGCCAATGGAACAACTTACACAACTGCTCAATCTGGAATTACTGTGGTGACAGGTTGTAATACTGCAACTTTGAATTTAACTATAAATACTGCAAGCACTCCTACTGGCAGTGCCACTCAAACATTAAATGTACCTAATGCTAGTGATGCAACTATAGCTTCACTTGTTGTAAGTCCAAATAATGTTTTTTGGTTTGCTTCTTTAGCTGATGCACAAACTGGAACAAATGCATTACCATTAACAACTGTGCTTACAACTGGCGGAACATATTGGGCGGTTAACGTAGTTGGAAGTTGTTCGAGTACACCTTTTGCAGTTACAGTAACTGTAGCATTAGGCAATCTAGTTTTTGATGATATATTGTTTAGTTTCTATCCAAATCCAACTTCTTCTATTTTAAATATAAAAAATTCAAAAGAAATTTCAGGAGTTAGTATATTTAATTTGTTAGGGCAATTGATAATGGAGAAACAAACAGATTCAACAGAAGTTCAAATTGATTTATTGAATCTCCCATCTGCAACTTATTTTGTAAAAGTTACTTCGGAAGGTGTTGAGAAAATAATAAAAGTGATTAAACAATAATTTTTTTCAGATAGCATATTAATTTA
>Ga0114966_10005814_pt1 | contig 10375 bp, 5 predicted proteins | sample M_130207_XF_Meta_FD_87029 | JGI IMG/M metagenome (GOLD analysis project Ga0114966, IMG submission 87029) | Freshwater microbial communities from Lake Montjoie, Canada to study carbon cycling - M_130207_XF_MetaG | ecosystem: Environmental > Aquatic > Freshwater > Lake | place: Lake Montjoie...
GGGTGGAGTGGGAGTTGAGGGGTGGGTGGTGGGGAAGGTGCGACAGATACAATTGCTACATGAGGAGAGGGTATAAATTGGACTGGTAGAGGTAAAATTAGAGTTACAAATTATTGTAATGGTATTGCATGGAATGGTAATATATGGGTCGCTTGTGGTAATGGTTCAACTCATAAAATAGCAACATCAACTGATGGTATAACCTGGTCTGGTAGAGCTACATCAAATTTATTTTCAATTGGTGGTTTTAATAGTGCTTGGAATGGATCTTTATGGGTTGCTGTTGGTAGCGGTTCTACACATACATTAGCTATATCACCAGATGGTATAAATTGGACAGGGAGAGGCAAAACTATTTTTTCATTATATGGACGAGGTATTATTTGGACTGGTAAATTATGGGTTGCTGTAGGTAGTGGTTTAGCAAATACAATAGCAACTTCTTCTGATGGTTTTAGTTGGTCTGGGTTAGGTACTTCTATTTTTTCAAGTGTTGGTATGACTGTTAAATGGAATGGTAGTATGTGTGTAGCTATGGGTTCTGGTACAACGAATACTATGGCAATATCACCTGATGGTATTACCTGGACGGGACTGGGTAAAACTATAATTGCAAACACAGGTATTGGTTCTGGTTTTAATAATAAACGAGAAAATCAAATAACATTTCCAAGTAATTTGACTGTCGCTGTAGGTCAAGCTAGTACTCCAAGCATTACAACTGTATTTTCTTATTCATTAGATGGTATAAATTGGAATGCAGGTGTAAATAATAGTACAATGACAATCGGCAAAATTGCATGTTGGAATGGTATTAAATGGATAGCTACAGGTACTACGTCTAGTAATTCTTCAATATTTGTTAATTCAACTGATGGTATAAATTGGAATCCTAATATATATACTAGTAATACATATATAAATGATATTATTTGGAATGGTAATTTTTTTGTTGGTGTAGGCATAGATAACACTGTAAATAATATATATTCTCATAATGACAACTTTTGTATTGCTTATGGTTCTACTATGAAATATTCAAATGATGGTATTCTATGGAATCCTATTACAGCTTTAGGTTTTGCCGTAAATCATGTTGCTTGGAATGGTACTTTATGGATTGCTGTAGGTAGAGGTATTGCTTATAGTAGTAATGGAATAAATTGGACTATCAATACTGTAGCATATAATTTAATTGGCGCTATGTGTAATTATGTAGTATGGGATTATAATAAATGGATTATTGGTGGTTATGATACTATATATACTATTTATAGTTATGATGGTATTATATTTAATTATTTATCTGGAAATATTAGGTCTATAATGGGAAAAATACAATATATGATGGCTTATAATGGTAATATATGGATATGTGGAGGTCAAAATGCTGGGATAGGAAACTGTTCTATTGCATATAGTTATGATAGTTTTACATGGTATGGAACCAATCTAAGTAATTTTGGGACATGTACTACAATAGCATGGAATAGTTTTATATGGATAGCTGGTGGTAATAATATTGACATTACCCTTTTTGCAAATATTGTATATAGTTATGATGGTGTAACTTGGATACCAGTTACAAATAATAGAAACATATTATCTAATTGTTTAAGTATAGCATGGAATGGTTTAATATTTGTTGCTGTTGGTGTAAGTGCTGGTACAAGTGCAATTGCTTCAAGCAGGGATGGTATAACATGGACTAATCTGCCATTTACATATGCTACTACTATAAATTCTATTACTTGGAATGGTACTTTATGGGCTTGTGTTCTTAATACTGGTATAATAAGATATAGTTATGATTTAATAACATGGTCTTTATCTTCTGGAGGTAATACAGTATCAGGTGTTATATCTAAAAGTGTTTTACCTAATATTGGTGACAATATATATACTACTACATATTCATATGATGGTACTATATGGTATCCTAATAAGAGTATATTAAATAGTATTAAAAATGGTAAATCTTTATATTATAATGGTACTAAATATGTAGCAGTTGGTAATAATACACCTGGTGTTTTAAATACATCTACTGTATTTGCATATTCCTATGATGGTATAAATTGGACTGGTGGTATAACTAGTCCAAGTATTACTACTGGATATACTATAGGATGGAGTGGTTCTATGTTTGTAGCTGGTGGTGAGATTTCATCTCCTGCATTAGATAGTGTATTTGTATATTCAACAGATGGTATAAATTGGAATACTGCAATGAGTCCAAATATAACTACATGTTTTTCATTAGCTTGGAATGGGTATCTTTGGGTTGCTGTAGGAAGAAAAATAGCTCCATCTGATGTAAATTATGTATTTGCATATTCATATAATGGTATAAATTGGTTATCTGGTGTAAATAATACGAATATAACTATTGCTAGAGGTGTTACATGGAATGGTACTTTATGGAGTGCTATTGGACGTAATAGTACTGGTAGTTCAACTAATACAGTGTTTGCGTATTCAGTAGATGGTATTAATTGGACGGCAAGTTCTGGTGTAACTAACGGCTCCACCATTGGTTTAAATGTTACTTGGAATGCTACATTGCCAAATATTAATATTAATAGTTCAAATTCAAATTCAACAATTATTCTTAATAAATATGGTGCTTCAGGAACAAATAAACTTGATGTTGTAGCTGATAGTTTTTTTAACAAAGGTTTTACTAATATGACGGTAAATTTTAAGAGCACCAAATTATAAAGCAGCTTTTGGCAAAAGCCGCGCCAAAAGAAGTTTTTTTTTAAAACTTCACTAAAATATAGTGTAAAAAATTTTAAAAATAATCTAAAACACATAAATCTAAAACATACCTGCTTCAACTTTTTTCTTATTATAAACAGCAATTGCAGGGGTGCTATCCCATTTACTATAGGAAACAATAATTCTTTCTTCTTCAACAATTAAACCCAATGAATATTCAATCTTTTCACCTTCATATTTAAATAAATTAGACCATCGTTTAATGTCCATAGTTTCTTTATCAAATACTGCAAAAAAGTGATAATATTCTCGAGGCTGGCAATATTCAACCACATGGCAAATAAACCAGATTTCATTACCAAATGTACAACCATTAGTAGAACCTCTAACCTGTTGAAAAAAGGGTGGCATTGGTGTCTCTTTTTCTTTTTCAAACATTAATTCATTATCTTTTTTAACAATTTTACCAAGTGTTAATGGAGACCATTGATAAACAATTTTGTAATCATCATAAAATACCCAATTCTTTTCACAATCTCTATTATAGGGTGTATTTACTGGTGAATAGGATATATTAGTAGATATATTACTCATATCAGTCATATCAATTTCACCATAACCGCAATATAATCTATGATTTGCTGGGTGCTGACAGGTGCCCATGAAAGGTATGACTGATTTATCTGCATAGTATGGTTTTATATCTTCAATACCCACATAGCGCAAATCATTATTATCTGGTACTAACATAACTACAATGTCTTTTACATTTAAATGTTCATCTAATTCAAATATTTTATTTACAGTAACAATTTTACCATCATTTACAGCAAAACTATATGAACCATCTCTATTTAATTTATAATTTACAAATCTAATATTTATCATATATTTATCACCCATCTTAAATATACAGGGATTTGATCCATTCATGTCATAAGTAGTCCCACATATAGTTATAGTATCTTTTAATTCAATACCACCTATTTTATGTGTCATATATTTATCAACTGATAATTTTTGAACATAAAATTTATAATTAGATAATAAATTATTATAAGATTGATTGGATTTATTCATTAATCTAGAAAAGACTTTATATGTATCTGGATAATCATTATAATATCCTAAAATACTTAATTCATAATCAAATCCAGTATCATAAACATCATTATGTATAAAGAGACTATCATTTACAGGATAAGGTATATCTATTCCTAATTTACAAAACACCATTGCCAATTTATTTTTGCCTTTTTCTCTATAATATTTACAAATTTCATAAATAGTTTCACTTCTAGATGTATGATGATTATAACCATTCATCCAGGCAAATATAGCCTCACCATCTTGACCGGTTTTCATATAAGCATGTCCCAAATTAAGATATGAATAAAAGATTTCTTCAACCCAACCACCTATTTCAATACGCTTTTTATAATATGGAATACTATCACCATGTCTTCCAGTATTAAAATAAGAATTTGCTAGGTAAAAATAATAGCGACCATTATTTGGTTCTTCTTCAATACCTTCTTTTAAAAGTTTAATATCTCTTTCAAATTTATTAGCTTTACTTCCACCATCACCAATATCTTCAATCCAAATACTATCTAATTTATCATTTTGATGTCCAGGTGGTAAATCATAATATTCATGAGTAGGTCCTACACATTTAGCATCAATATCCAACCGGATGAGACGTGTGTTATGGTAATTTAGCCCTCCTCCTTTTTGTATAATCATATAAGCATCTTTTGTTAAAGATTGTTTATTAAAGGTGGGTTCAATCTTAAAAATCATATCCGCATCCAATAGGAGAGCATAAGTAGCTTTTCCATGTGCTGCTTTAAGAGCAAAAGTTCTATTATATCCAAAGTTTTTAAAAGGTTCAGTAATAACTTCTCCAGGTATATTATGAGAATCAAAGAATGATTTAATTATATCAGGTGTTTCATCAGTAGAACCAGTATCACAAATGACATAGGTATCTATAATGGACAAAACAGATGTTAAAAGACGTATTATAATTTTAGATTCATTACGAACAATCATATTTAAACAAAGTGTGACTTTAGAACTATCTAGTTCTTTCAAATTATTTAGAGAAGAAGCAAGTGAATTATTATCATTAATATTATTATTATTATTTAATAATTCTGTAATCATTTTCATATTATTAGAAATATTTTCATTTTGAAGTATTAATGAAGCCATATTTATATTAAAATTATAATTATTATAAATGATTTTAATTTATACTAATAGTTGTTTCTGGAATACATTATTTTTTTATTTTTAAATTTAATATTTTATTATATGTTTAGTTTTATTTACAATAATTATTTTCTAAGTAAAATGTAAATTAAATATAAAAGAAAAATAGTAAAAATAATAAATAATTTTATAAATTAAAAATGGATGTTTTAAATTTAAATAAACAAAAATTAACACATATTGTTATTATTATATTTATACTATTATCATTAACTTATTTATATAATATGAATACTAATCCATCACATACAAATCCAAATCCAAATCCAAATACAACTAAAACAATAACTGAAAACTTTATGGTATTAACAGAAGATCAAGAACTAGGAGCTAATAATGTAATGATAGATAATTTAACCCAGGTGAATTTTGTAGCTGGTGGTAATGATAATATGACTATAAATTTTGCAGATCCAACAACTGAATGGCCAGTAAATTTACAACAACTTTTTGATTCTAAATTAGATAATAATGGTGTTGTTGGTGGATTTGTTGCTGGTAATAATCCTCTCCAAGGTATAGTATTAAATGATAAAGTAGGAAAGTCTTTAGTTAAAATAGGTGATAATATACCATTTGGACCAGCTACTGAAGCTACAACAATTACTCATAATGCAATACAATTTGGTGGTACTAATATAACTGCTACTAATGATACTTATTCAGCACAAATATCAATAGATGTACATCAAACAGGTTCATTATGCTTAGTGGGTATGAATAAAGCAGGTGCTGGACGTAATATAGATATGTGGGTTGATAGTGGAAGATTAAAAATTAATGGTCCAGTAAATATTACAGGTGCTGGAACAATTGGCGGTGCTTTAAATGTTACTGGTGCTGGAACAATTGGCGGTGCTTTAAATGTTACTGGTACAGGAACTTTTGACAGTACAGGAACTTTTGGCAGTTCTTTAAGTTGTGTTACTAATTTAAAAATGACTGGTTCTGGTAATAGTGGTATAGGAGGAGCACTACAGATAATTAATACTGATAAAACTGGAAGTACAGAAGCTTATGCATGGAATATATATAATATGAGGAATTATGGTAGTACAAATACATCAGGACCTGGTAAGACTGGAAGTGGTCTATCATTTTGGAGATATTGTAAAGCCGGATGTGGTAGTGGGCTATGTAATGTGCATATGACTTTAAATGATGACGGTAGTACTTATTTTGCAAGTGATATAAATGTTGCTGGTGAATTAGGTGTTGCTACTACAATAAGAAAAACCCGAGCTAATGGTGCAAATTTACATGTAGTAAGTGACCAAAATTTGTTTTTAATGGCTAAAGATAATGTATATATTTATAAATGTACATCAGATTGCGCAGCATGGGACAATTCTTCAGGTAATTTGATAGTTCAAGGTAATTGTACTGTTAATGGTAAAATATATGCTAATGGTGGTATAGATGCTGCTACAACATTAATAAAAACTAATCATATAGTACAAGCCGGAGGTATGGAAACAGGATGGTTACATGTTGCTGGTACTGACCTTACGGTGGGTGGTAATCGTATGTTTGGTATAGGTCAATCTTGGAATAACAAGACAAGTGAAAGAACTTTTAATACAACATATCGGAATAATTGGAATTGTGCAATGATGCTTAATATTACTATAAATTTTAATACATATAATGATGTTCTTGGAGATGGACCACATGTTATATTAGTAGTAAATGGTCATCATGTTCAAGAATGTTATCAATTTAGACATGATCAAAATTATAGATTATACTCTATGTCATCAATAGTTGGTGCTGGCCAAGAATATTATATATATGGAGCATCTAGTCAGAATTTTAACCCGAGTGTTCTTAGAGGTTGGTATGAATATTATTAGTATCTTTACGTGCATTATTTTATTATGTTGTTGTGTTGGGTATAGTAAATATGTCTTATTATAATAATAGTCTGTATTACTCTAATAAACTGAAATAAAATAAACATTATCGTCTCACACAATTACACAATAAAAATATAATAAATTAATTCAATTTAAACATTAAATCAATTAAAATATATAATATACATATTTATATAAAACATCTAACCCACCACCCACCATCACCCACCATCCACCATCACCCACCATCACCCATCACCAACCTATCCCTAGACATGGACTCTAAAAACTTAGACATGATTGCCAACGCAGTCAGGCAATATTTATTAAAAAATAAAGTTAAAATTATTTTTGGAACACCCTGTTTTGGCGGGATGCTTCACAATGGTTTTTTCCAAAGTATGTTAGAATTAGCTGTTAATTTTACAAAACTTAATATCCCTTTTGAAATGATGACTATTGGAAATGAAAGTTTAATTCAACGCGCTAGAAATGGTATTGTTGCTAAATTTATGGCTGACTCGGGTGCAACTCACCTTATGTTTATTGATGCTGATATTACATTTAGTTGGGTCAATATTGTTAAATTATTACTTTGTGGTAAAGAATTGTGTGGTGGATGTTATCCTAAAAAATGTTTTAACTGGGATAAGATTAAACACCAAGTACAAAAGAATCCAAACCTCAGCGATGATGAACTCATGGCAAAATCACTAGATTATGTATTTAATCCTATTTATCATAAAGAAGGAGAAAATGTAGTTATTAAATTAAATAATGGAATGGCTCAAGTGAAAGACATTGGAACCGGATTTATGTTAATTAGTAAGAGCGTTATTACTAAGATGTGTAAGAAATACCCTGAAACTAAATTTATGAATAATGTAGCTGGATATGGGCAAAATAATGTAGGAGATTATTTTTACGCTTTATTTGATTGTTGTATTGATCCTGTCAGTCGGGTCTATTTAAGTGAGGATTATCTATTTTGTAAGCGATGGATTGATATTGGCGGTGAGTTATGGTTAGACCTCAGCACTAATTTGAATCATACAGGAATAATCGATTATAAAGGGTGTTTAAGCATTACTATTGGTGAAGTAGATACCCTTAATAAAGATGCCCAAATTATGTCACAACAAAGGGAGAAAGACAAGAAAACTGAACAGGAAAAAGCCACAAAAGAAGTGTTAAGTGAAAAAGAAAAAGAAGCAATGCGAAAAAAAATTGAAGAACAAGTTTTATTAGCAAAAGCAGAACAAGAGAAAAAAGAGCAAGAGAAAAAAGAGCAAGAGAAAAAAGAGCAAGAAAAGAAAGATCTTGATAATACAAATCTTGAACTTAGTAATCTTGATATGATTGATACAATAAAAAATATGGTTCATTAATAATTAATACTATATATATATATTTCTTTTTTTAATATTTTAATATATTTTCAATTACATTATAAATAAATTTCTAAATACAATATAAATACATTATAATAAAATATAATTATAATAATAAAATAATACCTTAAAAATGAAAGGTGGATTTTTCAGTTTTAAATCTTCAGGTAAAAAACAAGACAAAAAGCATTTTAGTTTTGATGAAGTGGTTAAAAATACAAAAAAAAGTGAATCAAAATTAATAAAAACATATCAAGATATGGATGAAAAGACCCGACTATATACTAAAGCATATGTAGATCATTTAGAAAATCTAGGTCAATTAGATGAATACGCTCATTTTAATGGTATGGTTACTTTATTTGAAAAAGTAATTATGAGAGATAATATAAAAACAGGAAAAATAAATACGAGTAATCCTCTATTTTTTAGAAATTATATGGTAGAAGGGGAAGTTATGCCATCTGTATTAAGAGAAGAACACTTAAAACGTCAAATAGAGTATTTTCGTGAAAAATATTTTTCATCAAGAGATAATGCTTTTATTAATTATATAACAATTACTGATATTACAAAAACATCTTTTGTATTTAATGTTATTATGATTGATAATAAAAAATACAATCGTAAAATTAGTCATGAAGATTTTTTAATTAATAAAAGCGAATTTAAAAGTGCTCTTAAAGATATCATTCATACAACTAAAAGAAATTTGAAAAGAGATAGTAGAATTATTGAATATAATGAAGATACTAATAATAGTTATCATAAAAGTAGAAGTGTAAAAAGTAATCGTAGCCATAAACTCAAAAATAATAATAAAAGTAAAAAACAAGAACACAATAATAAAGCACAAAATAATAAAAAACAAGTTCAAGAAATAAATATTTTTGGTAAAGATAATAAAAAAGGTATAAATAATCTAGATAATGAAATTAAAAATCTTTTAAAATCAAAAACAAAAAAAAGATCACTTTTTAGTATGCAAAAAACACACTCCATTAGAGATAAAGAATTAAAAGAAAAGCGCGAAGCAGAAGAAAAAGCAAAAGCATTAGCTAATCCACCATCACCAGATGAAATTATTGAGAAAAAATGTAATTTACTCAGCGCACAAGAATGTGGCCTAGATAAAGAATGTTTTTTTAACCTTGGTGCCAATAAGTGTAAAAAAAGTACTAGAGTAGTACCTACACCTGGTGTTCAACAAGCTTTACAACCTATTATGGCATCTCCTGGATTTCTTAATTTAGATGCTAAGACACTCTAATATCTTTTATCTTTTTACACCTTTAGACATTTAAAACGCCGATTTTAAACAGCAAGTTAAATATTTAAGATTTGGTATTGAAACCAGTAAAAACAACTTATATGTCAGTTTTTAAACATCCATTATTTACTAATGACGATGATACTGACAAACTAGGGTATATAAATACTTATATTATTTACAAAATGCTGGTGGTCTTGTTCTATTATTAAATAAGTAAGAATTTACTATATTTAACATATTAGAACAGCTATTTTGGTCTCTATTTAAGTATTTACGATATCGAAACGTTGATTCATTAGAGTTTTCAAAACACTCAACATTACAATATTCACATTGAAGTAATCTAAATTTAGAATTACCATTTATTTTTTTATTTTCTATATCATTATGACAATTACAACATTTCTTACTGGTGTTGTATTCATAAACTAATACAGTATTAAATTTTTTAGATATTAATCTTTTTAATCCTATACCCATTGTTGATGCTAGTCCTTTAATAGTATTTTTATTAGACCAATCGCCAATACATATTAAGGTATCATCTTTATTACCATAGGTATCCTTAATATTGTTTAAATATTTATCTTCACTTTTTTGTCTATAAGTTTTAGTTCTCCAGTTTAATTTACGATATAGTTCATTTTTATAAAATTCTTTAGTTATTTTATTTGCTTCATATTTTGCCTTTATATATGCTTTAAATTTATTATAATCATTAGTTTTACAACAATATTTACTTAATAGTGTTTCAGCCTCAATAATTTTTGGCTTATCAAATTTATTAGATAATTTTATTTTTTTATTACGCTTACATAATGTCTCAGTATCTCTTTGCATACAACTATATTTAACAA
>Ga0114966_10005817_pt1 | contig 10373 bp, 8 predicted proteins | sample M_130207_XF_Meta_FD_87029 | JGI IMG/M metagenome (GOLD analysis project Ga0114966, IMG submission 87029) | Freshwater microbial communities from Lake Montjoie, Canada to study carbon cycling - M_130207_XF_MetaG | ecosystem: Environmental > Aquatic > Freshwater > Lake | place: Lake Montjoie...
ACTGTAAAATATCTCTAATAGTTCGGTGTGAATCAAATTAAAATTCTTGCAAACAATGATACCAATCTTGTCTGGTTTCACTGAAACAATGTCGACGATTTGTTGAACTATATCGTGCCAAATCAGTTTAGAATTGCAACCCAAGAGAGACATGTCAATTTCGTAATGAATATCGCTGATATGGTATTGATAGGTGTATTTCTCTGTTTGTATGCATATTTTTTTATCATAATCCAGATTGCTTGGGCTGTATTTTTGGATTGAATACAACATTTGGGTGTTTTTTCCAACTCCGGGCTGGCCGTAGAAGATGAGATTCGTTAATTGATGAATATTAGCTGGGAATTTTTCAAAATACGGAACCAATTCTTGATGGAGATTAAAATTTTTAACAGCACGTAAGTATTCGTCATAATGGGTTTCATAATATTTCATTATTTACAAATATTATGAAAAATATCTCTAATATGTTTTTAAGGTAACTCGTCGTTCCCTTAAAATCCCATACTAAACATTGATTCATCAATTAAAAAGTTTATACAAAGACCTAAATTTCTTTTAGACACTTGAATATTTATTCAAGAGTTTATACAAAGACGCTTTTAACTGGTCCGATCATACCAAGTTTGTCGTGGAATTCGCGATAATGGACGTGGCTTTTTAAACGTTTTCCCGATGGAACCACATATTCAGTTCCCTTATTGAAAGTGAGAGTGGCTACACCTAAATCATTTGCCAAAACAACTCCACTATTGCTATAATCATCATATGCATTTGCCACCTTTATGTCCGGATTAGAACCCGGTTTTGCCGCCCAAAATGCAACTTTGGCGCCTGGTGCGACCTTCACATCGACGGTGGTGTCGCCAATATTGGTCTTGAGTGGAACTACCGCAGAGGGTAATACGGTATCTCCCAAAAACGGGAGCCAAGTAGTGCGATCAAATGCGAGGATTAGACCACAAATTGCAAAAATTGCATAGATAATCTTGTCAACAGACCCGCGTTTTCTAAACACGCGGAAATAACCCAAATTAAAATATTCGGCAAGATTGTAATCAAAAACAAGCGCTCCATAATGGATTGCTCCAAATAAAACAACTCCAGTAATAATCATGCGCAAAGTATACAATAAATAAATCTCTTCCATATACAATGGTAAGAGATATTTTAATCTCTTTTAATATATGAAAATCTGGTTGAAAAAAACATTCCTATCCAGACGCAAACAAATGATACCAAGAACAACCCACCTTGAATAAACGGTTTTAATACAGAGTATAGTTGATTAATGTTGACATAACTACTGGTTAATTCAGTATACAACAATGTCATTATAAAGAAAAACATAGATACAATTCCCACAACAAATGAATTATCAAACCATTTGAGATTCTGAATGTGACGGTCACTAAGTTTTAAATCAAATGTTTTCTCATGGTTGGATTTAAACCAATATGCGTTCAGAATTTTTATCAAACCATATAAATTGAAAAATCCAATAGAGAAAGCACAAATTAGAAAAATGTTATAAAGTCCTTTTTCGGTGAGGACGTCTTTCAATAGGTTTAATCCACTGCCAAATAGATTTAAATTCTGCACTATCAAACCAATGGATAATATATAAACAATAATAAGCATTATGTATCCAAAATACTTGTAATTTCCGGGTTGTTTTTCTTTTTTGCCTTTAAGTGCCTTCTCTGAATCGAAAACATAAATAAATGCAACGATATAAAATAAAACAATAAATACGAAACCTTGCGAACACGACATTTATTATATAGAGAGAAAATACTTTCTTACATTCTTATATGTGTATTTTTAATCCACTCAATCAATTCTTCTGCATCACAAACCCCGAATCCTTGTTCGAATCCCTTTAAATCGTAGAATTTCGGGTTTTTCATCTTCTCTGTTTTATAGAAAATATAAGGTCCAAATTTACCATTGCGAATACTGAGCGTCGGCGATAAAACGCGCAACACATTTGTTGGTTTCTGAGCCACCCCCAAAAAAGGTAAAACATCTTCTAAAACAATTTTATCAAGTGTTTTTTTTATTTTACTGAGAGAAACTTTGATTTCATCGCCATATTCGACATATGCGCCGTATTTTCCCGATTTTAACTCAATCTCGTGTTCGTTCCAAATACCCAAAATTCTTCTCTCTGTTTCTGCCAACATCTCAAATGTATATTCGCCCGCTTCCAATTTATCCATCTCTATTTTGAGCCCCTTCTTCACGGATTTCAGGACCGGTTTCCCGGTTTCATTCACTAAAGTCTTGTGTTTCAGTAAAAACCCGTCTTTGTAAAACATCAAAACATAGTTTTCATCGATATTGTAGATTTTTTTCTCTAATTTATGTATTTGTTTGGAGAGTCTTTGTATCTCGTTGTAGCAATCCATGCAAACTTTATACCAAATCTCTTGGCCTCCAGCCACCAAATCCAATCTCTCTTCCATTTGTTTGGTGTAACTGTAAGAGAACACCGTGTCGAAATACTTCATTAAAAACTCAATAACTACCATTCCCATGGGTGAAATCATCATTTTCTTGTGTTCCGCGCCCATTATTTTCGCGACCGTTTTCACTGATGGGGTTTTCTCTTCTGCTCTAAGAAAATACTCATTGCAATTCACCGTAATTCCTGCAATGTCGGTTTTATCCGCGTATTTTCGCGTTTGTATAACATCAATAATCATAGAGAAGGTAGATGGACGTCCAATTCCGAGGTCTTCCAATTTACTGATTAGACTGGCTTCGGAATACCGCGAATGGCGATTGGTAAATCCGACCACGGACTGGATATAGTTGTAGTTGACCGTTTTATTTTTCAAAGACTGGAATCTGAGAGACATGGAAGAAATCAATTCTGGAGAGAATGGAGAGACGGGGGCGTCCAATAAGTCCAAGAACCCATTGAATTTCGGTATCTCTAATGTATATTTATAAATATTGTCATTTGGTGCATCTATCTCTAATGGTAGTGTATTGAAAACCGCCGGAGCCATACAACTTTGAATTGTGTTCTGCCATATCATCTTGTAAACGCGTTCGACCGCATTGGTGTTTTTGTCTCCGATTATAACCAGACTTTGCATTTTCACATTGGTTACGCGAATGGCTTCGTGTGGATTGGTGGAGTCGGTGTTTCCGTGAAGTTCGACCGCCAGCGGATGCACGTGTTTTTCGGTCCATTTTCCAGCAATGTATGCTGATGCGGTTTTGATGAAATCCGGCGAATATTTGCGATTCTCTGTTCTCATGTAAGTTATATGACCTAATTGGTAGAGTGTTTGACAACAAGCCATGGTTTCTTTTGCGCCGATATGTAACGTATTGTTGGCGTGTTGCAAAAGCGCGGATGTATTAAACGGTTTTGGAGGTGAACGTTCGGACAATTTTTGGGGTTGAACTGTGAATTTATGTTGATGGGTTAGAGAGAGAGAGATAAAATCACAAACTTCCGTCTCTGTTTCGAACTCTTTTTGCAATTCAAACATAATATTTTGGGGGAAGAAACACGCTTGGACCCGGTGTTTCTGCGAAGCATTCTCTGCTTTGGTCCTGGCTTCCAATTCATTTTCGTAGACGAGTCGAAGCGCGGGAGTTTGGCATCGACCAGCAGAGAGAGCATTTTGATTATTTTTGAAAACATATTTCCACAATAATGGAGAGATTATGAATCCAACCAGTAAATCCAGCACTTGGCGGGCTTGTTGGGCGCGAACCATATTCATATCGATGATTCCTGGGGTCTCTATTGATTTCAGCAATGCGGACTTGGTGACTTCGTGGAACAGGATTCTGCGGGTGGTTTCGACAGGGAGATCGAATACTTCGCAGATATGCCATGCAATAGCTTCGCCTTCTCTGTCGTGGTCTGTTGCCAAGATGATATTTTCTTTGGGGAAAAGAGAGATTACAGCCAACATTTTAGAAACGTGGGATTTTTTATCAGGGTCGACTGAATAGATGGTTTCAAAATTGTTTTTAATATCAATGTTTTTAAGGTCATTGATTGCGCGGATATGGCCGTTGCACGAAATGCATTTGTAATTTGGACCAAGATATGCTTCAATGCTTCCGCATTTGCTACTGGATTCTACAATTAATAAATATTTAATTGGCTTTGACATTTTAGAAATATGATAAGAAATGTTTATGTTTTTTTATATTGTGTCTATTTAGAGAGACAATACAAACATAATATGGTAAACGATTTTTTATAGTAGATAAAATTTACAAATATTATTCTCTATTACAAAAATACTTATCAAAATATTGTTTGCTGACTAGAATTGAAATCGGCGATGTCATACTTGGCCGTCTCGGTCTTCCTTCTAAAGAACGATTTATATAGTTGCAGTAATGGACGTATGCATCATATGCAGAGACGACACTATTTATTGGCACACCAACTATTCGTAACTTGTCTTTCAAATCGTCCATTGCCATTTGTATATCGACCTGCTTGTCCCACAGAGTATTACGCATTTTGTATACGTATTTTTCTCCATCAACTTCGGTATCTGGGTAAAAATAAGATATTAAATCAACAATTTGTTTCTCTGTCATATTTAAAACAGTTTCTTTGCGAGTTTCGCTCCAGCGTTTGAAGAGAGATGCAATTTCGCTGATTTCGAGTTCAATTTCAGAGTCATCAGCCTCCATGGTTTCGTCCCAAAATTGCAGAAATTTACATACACTGGGTAAATACTTGCTATTAATTCCATTGAATGTGTCGGCATCTGCATCATAATTTCGAGAGAGAAGTTCAATTAAACGCGTTTTCAGTTTGGTTGTAAAAACGACATTTGGTAGATGTTTGGATTCCAAGAAATGTTTCCACAGATAAAACATATTTTTCCATGTAATTTGAGTGGGTTTAAAAATAATATCATTCACTACAATACCATCACCTATCATGATTTTTCCCGACGTTGGAGTAAATCGAATATATTCGCCTACAAATAGGTCAATTAGTGTATCGGGAGTTTTATTTTTCAAATAGAAAACAGAGTTGATGAAACTGTCGTCGTTGCTATATTTAACCAAATAAGTGTCTGAACTCTGGTATCGTGTCGAATAGTGGCAGGCCACACAAAGAAGGTCGAGTCCGAAATCGGACAAATTTGGCGAACCTATTCCACTATTTAGTATTCTGATTTGGGAATAATTATGTTCTGCGTGATACTTGAATTTGAACGATTGTATGAAATTGGTTCCAAACCAGACGTGGCACAATGTATTCAAGTTATTTATGAGAGATTTTGCAGACGATGAGATTATATGGATTAATGAATTCTCTTTTCGCAGAATATTATCACCCAGAATTGTTAGAAAGTATTTTGCCTCTGTTTTGGTAGCAAAGACGGACGGATACAAACGACCCAATACGGTTTGAATTGTAATGGACTCGGGAATTGTTTGATAAATATGGTTGTCTTTTATTTGTTTCATAATAGAGACCTTGGTCTTGTGCTTCCATGACATTAGGTTTCTGTCTCTGCTGATTGTTGATAAAACATTGTATAGAACATCGTCTTCGCTATATTGGGTGTAATTCACTCCATCATAGTAGAAGAAGTTTTCGGTGGTTGGGTGGTAGAAATAACGATTATGGAAGAGAAACGATTGTATGAACGAATATTGTTCTATGGTTAAGTCTTCGATTCGTTGGGTTCGTTCCGTGTGATTTCTCTCAATATTTTCAAGAGTTGTAGAGAGTTGATTGCAAATATAATGGTATGTTTTTGACTCCATATATGGGTCGGATTTGTATTTATCATATATGTGAGTTATTTTTGCGAGAATTTGGTCTAAATGAGGGACGTCGGATAAAGTATCGGGTGTATCTAAAGTATCTAAAGTATCGAATGTATCTAAAGTATCGGGTGTATCTAAAGTATCGGGTGTATCTAAAGTATCGGGTGTATCTAAATTATTTAAACTCTCATTTTCCATTAAATAGTAACAATATAAACTATTTTTTATATTGTTATTTGCTAAACAAAACTATTTACATAGATACGGTGGGTTTCACCGACTTGACAGATTTTCTGCAAAATCTACTTTTTTTAGTACTAACATACTTACAAGATTTGTAAGCGCGCTTGCAACGTTTCACGGTCTTTCTCCTGCATTTAACTTGTTTTGGCATAGTATTATATTTTAGAAAAAGATTAAATTATTTGGATTTCATGGTTTTATTCTTGGGGGTTTTTTTAACATATCCGAATTCTCCCTTTTTGGCAAAGAATCCATGTTTCTCTAAACGCTTTTCAATCTTGGCGGTTCTGTGTTTCTTGACACTGACAATACGACCCCATTTATTCATCAATAAATCGGACTTGTGTAATCCTCCAGTGGTCTTGTAAGAGGTTCCGTTCATTACTTGGATTCTTGAACCAAATAATTCGGGCCATTTTTTTCCCTTGACGTGATAAAATCCATCTAGCTGTCTAACAGGTTTCTTCATTATATATACACTCTTGAGCTTTTAAAACGGAACAATGTTAACTCGTTTCACTTTAGTTTGTTTAAGGTTAGGTTTCTCATTCCCTTGTATAGTTTGTTTATAGCAATTCGGTAAAACTGCTTGATTACTTGTTCTACATAGATAATTTGGTCTATCTAATTTATTTATAGATGTTTCTGCTATCTTGTAGATATTGGATGAACCATTACGGTCTCTGTTCCATAAACCACAACCACTCTTACAGCGTAGTAGCCCATGAACCAACCGTATATCATCCTTGTTTGGTCTTGGATTTTTTCGTATCCTGAATTTCTCACATATACCACCATTACAATTGGAACATTTACAACTGGTTCTAAACTCATCCACTAAAAACACCTTATAATTGTTTTTCCTAAATAAAGTTCGCATTCCTTTTCCCAATGTTGATTCCTTGAACTTCATTTGTTTCTTTTGTTCCCAGTCTCCAATACAAATTACAACATCTTCTGGATTTCCAAATATTTTCTTGAAGTTGCTTATCATTTTTATTTCACTGCGTTTTGTGTTGATATATCTACCAAACTTTAATTTACGAAATAACTGCTTTGTATAAAATTCAAATAAAATATGGTTTATTCTGTTTTTTGATTGGATGTATTCTGTAAATTTTGTAATATCCAAAGTTTTCCTATTGAAATTAGACAGTTCCATTTCATATTCTATAATTGTCTTTCCTTGTATTTTATTGGTTTTCATAGCAAGAATAATATTATTGTATTTTTTCAGTTTTGTTTCTTTTCTTCGTTGGTTTTGAGAATACCTAAATATATTTGCATCTTTGGAAGCACCATCTACACAATAAATCAAATCTTCTTTGCCCGGATCGATCGCGACAATCTTCTTATTTTGTAAATCAGTATAATCAGTCAATTCATCAATATACAATTCTTTGGATGCGTTCTTTTTGATATTAGGTATCTTATTACCAACCAAATCCTTCCGTAAAAATAAAATACTTACTCCAACGCCATCAGTAGAAATCATGTGATGGAATGAATAACCGGTCTTGGTAAATAATTTTCGTTCGGTGCGAAAAAAGAACTCCCATATTTTATCCTCATGTTTTTTGGTGTTTCCTTCATCCGTATAATCTCCTTTGTTTCCTTGTTCTTTTCGTAAAAGCAAATTAACCAATGTAATGGTATCTAAACGAATATAACTGGGCGTTATTCCACTTCGTAAAGGAAATACATTACTTATGGTTTCTAACTCATTTTCAACTTGTTTCATCATCGTTATCATACAAGGAAAATAATCCATAACTTTACATTTCAAATCATAATAAACGCTATCTTTTTGAAATTTGGATTTATTTGGAAGTATGCGTTTCTTTTGTTCTGTTATCCAAGAATGGTAATAGGATTTGGAAGTATAAGCAGTTTTATCTACAGTTAATAAATCATTTTTTATCTTTCTTAATTCGCTACAAAGATTTCTTATTCTTGTTTCTCGTTCTGTTTTAGTTTTACATAACTTTCTTATCTTCTCAGTAATCATTTTCTTTTTCCAAACAACATTTACAAAGCGTTCCACATAATCCACGTAGTGTAATTGTATGTTATTTTCATACATAGTAATAATATCTTTGGTTAGGTATGCTAATACATTGCTCATGTAAGTATAATCCAATTTATCATCTTGTGTATATGGTTTATAATGTTCATTATAGAACAGCGTAAGTTTATCTTTCAATTCAACCGTATCCTTATTTGGAGGTCTTCCTCTTTTTTCTTCATTTACTCCACACATAACTTTCATAACAGTATTTATCAACTTCTTATCAATAATAGGTAAAGTTTGATGGTTTGTTTCGTAATGATGCATCAAATACAATTTTAGGAACTGTAAAGTATGAATAACAATTTTATGTGCCTTGATAACAACATCATTTATTTTGGTTGTGTTTATTTCAGGACGTTTCAGTATGCTCTTCAGCGAGGTTTTGACAGATTTGAAAAACTCAGGCGGTTTTACTTTTTCTTCCATTCTATATTATACCTAAAGATTATAATTCTAAGTCTTTTTTACAAAATATTACTTATTCCTAAATGTTTTCATTCTTAGATTTTTCTTCAATTTCATTTTTGAGTTTTTCCTTTCTTTTCAAATATGATTGTTTATTATATTCTTTTTTTTGTTCTGGTGTAGGTTTATAGTTTTTATCTTCATTATATTTTTTAACCCGTTCTTTGATAACCTCTTTGTTCTTTTCGTAATACACTTGTCTACTTGCTGGTGCTGTGTATTTTTTTAGATGTTCTTGGGTTGCTTTTAATTTCTCCTCTAATTTAGCATTTTCTTCTTCTAAAAATTTATTTTTATTTATTAGTTCATCAACATTCATAGTTTAGTATAATATGATAAATAGTTTTTATGTAATTTATCGTATTATTTAATTCGTATTTTGTTCCATTTTGAATGTTCAGTTGTGTATATAACAAACAAAAAATGTTAATTTGTTAATGGAACAACCGTTCTTTGAATTGGCGCGCCCTTAACAGTTGTGCGGTTTACACCAGAGTTTACTATTTGGGAATAACGCATTTTTGCACTAATTTGGGGATTATTCGTAGATGTTTGCACTTTTGAATAATTGATTGGTGCTCGATTTAAACACCATAATCGACTTGACCGCATATTAAGCATAGACATCGTATATGATTATTGGAGCAAAAAAAAGATATTTTTATGAATATGTGATTTTTTGTTAATTTTAACACTGGTTTTTGACAGGCAAGTTCACATCTATTTATTTCTTGGCAACAACTTTCTTGGCAGTAGTTTTTTTTACAGTCACTGCATTTTGAAGATTTTCTCGTATTTTTTTATATTGGGCGTATTTTACTTCTAAATTCTCTAATTCTCGCATCCACATTTGTTCTAAAGTAGTCCGTGTTAAGGCTTCCAAATCTTTCACGGTTTCGTCTCTTTCCTTTTTCAATTTGTCTACATTCTCATTGGTAACTGAATCCATTGGCATTTTTACTAAATATTTATAATCTTCATCGACCTTATCAAACGAATGGCTAAACAACATGGCATTCACTGCTTCCGCAGTTTTCCTTCGCAAATCGATTTTGTCAATTAAATTATATTCAATATATCGCGCCTTGTTTGATAAAATCATTGTTTTCTTCGCCAATGCTTCTAATAAATAAGTTTTTCGTCTTTGGTATGCAGACAATCTTACTCCATAATAATCGCGAATCAAGTCTTCTACATTCTCATACTTTTTCAATTTTCGGTCGCCATTAAACATGTGAATATTGGACGTCTTAATTGTAGTAGTTAATTTCATTATTTTGTCTACACTGTCGGAACTAATTAGTTCGTCCAATTTGCCTTTCGGGAATACAACGATAAAATGCACATTGACTTCGGTGCATAATGACGTGAATTCCTTGATGATAGGCGCGATTTTTTTCCCGTCCTTGTCGACACTTCCGTCCATCATATCCTCCAATTGTTTGGTATACTGCATCGTCCATTTTCCAACTGGTAATTCGGTAATCGTTATTGTATCTGGTCCGGTTCTTTGAAACAATCCTTTTATTAAATATTTATCAGACTCGATTTTTTCAATGGTTCCCTTAAATCCTTCATAGTAAGGCACCAATTCTTTGAAATTCGTATTGCCGGTCAACATTTTTCGGATAGTGTCAATCAAATCCACTGGATTGTAAGGAGGAATAGAACACGAAAATCCCGTGCCGATACCTTTGATGCCGTTGACTAATGCAAATGGAATAATGGGAACATAATATTCGGGTTCAACCAATGTGCCATCATCATCAAGATAATTCAAAATTGCATCGTCCAAATCGGGGAATATTTGACGCGTGAG
>Ga0114966_10005819_pt1 | contig 10369 bp, 8 predicted proteins | sample M_130207_XF_Meta_FD_87029 | JGI IMG/M metagenome (GOLD analysis project Ga0114966, IMG submission 87029) | Freshwater microbial communities from Lake Montjoie, Canada to study carbon cycling - M_130207_XF_MetaG | ecosystem: Environmental > Aquatic > Freshwater > Lake | place: Lake Montjoie...
AGGCGGCGGCGAGCTGCACGGATTTGGCGGGACCGACGCCTTTGATTTTCGACAATTCCTCGACCGTGCAGCGCGCGAGTCCGCCGAGGGTCCGGTATTCCTTGAGGAGCTGGTTGGCGACGTCGATGGCGTTCGCGCCGACCATGCCGGTGCGGAGCAGGATGGCGATGAGTTCGCTGTCGCTCAGCGCGCCCGCACCGAGGCGCGTGAGCCGTTCGCGGGGCCGGTCCTGCTCGGGGAGTTCCTGGATTTTCAGCGACGCCATGGGAGCGCAGCTTTTAGTCGGCACCCGTGGCCGGCGAAAGGTGAAATTTCCGCTACAGATCTTCCTTCTTCACCGGAGGCGCGGTCTTGGCGCCCGGGTTGGTCAAGCGCTTGGCTGCGGTGGGAATGCGCGTTTCGTCGATGTACTGGAGCGTCACCTGAACCTTCGACTCGTCCGCCACTTCGTTGCCGTCGGGACCGGCGCCGGTGCAGATGATCAGGCTGCGGCTTTTGTCCGCGAGCGTGGGCTCGAACTTCCAAAATACCACCTTCCCGTAAGTCTCTTCCCGGCGAGTGCCGTTGTTGGCGGGCGTCCCCTGCTTCTTTTTGTCGGCATCCGACTTGCCGGCTTTTTTTTCACCCACGGCCGGGCCGTATTTCGCGATGAGGTTTTGCTTCAGCTCCTGATAGACCGCCATTCCATGGCCCTCGGTCTTGAGCGTCACGGTGGCGGCGGCAAATTTCCGGTCCACAAACTCCAGCGTCCACTTCACGACTTCCTGCCCAGCGAAGTTTCCCCCGGTCAGTTCCAGTTTGTTGAAAGTGCTCGGCATTTCCTCCGGCACCGTGGCCCCGCCGCGCGAGCCCAGCATCCGTACGACCTCGGCCGGAGCGGAGCCAAAGGGCACGCTGAGAAATCCCGTGGGACGCTGGATTTTGTCCGCCACGGCAGTGGAGCAGAGGAGAAATGTGAGCGCGGTGAAGAGGCGGGGCATGGCGGGTGGGATGCGCGGAACTATCAATACCGCCCGCGCCGGGCGCGAGGCATTTTCCCCATGACTCCCCGGCATGAAGCGGGCCGCCCCCAAACTCGGTCGCCGCACGCGGCTGGCGTGATCTTCCCGGAGACGCCTAGCTCGCGAACTGCGCGATCATCGTCTCCAGCATGGTCACGAGATTCGCGAGCGCATCGCGGTGTTTGTTCGCGGGGACGATTTCGAGTTGCGCGCGCGCTTCGCGGAGCATCTTGCCGCAGGTGGCGACGGCGCTTTTCACCGCTCCGGTGGCGAGCGCGAGGTCGGCGAGGGCGAGGATGGCGGCTTCGTCGCCGCTGAGGATGATCTCGCTGAGCCGCTGGCGCTCGGCGTCGTCGGCGTGCTGGAGGAGGTGCAAAATGGGGAGCGTCAGCTTGCCTTTGCGGAGGTCGCTGCCGAGGGTTTTGCCGACTTGCGCCTCGTCGCCCGCGAGGTCCACCACGTCGTCGTAGATCTGATAGGCCGTGCCGAGGCGCATGCCGAAGGTGCGCAGCGCGCTGATCACGTCGGGCGAGGCTTCGTTGATGAACGCACCCAGTTCGCACGCGGCGGCAAAGAGCGCGCCGGTCTTCATCTCGATGATTTTGTAGTAATCCGGGACGCTCAGCTTCAGGTCGAAACGCCGCTGCGTCTGGATGATCTCGCCGCTGCACACGTCGCTCGCCGCGTGGGCGATGCGACGGCTGATTTCGCCGTTGGGGAAGCTCGTGGAGAGCTTCAGCGCGTGGGCGAAAAGGCAGTCGCCGAGGAGCACGGAAATGGCGTTGCCCCACTTGGCATTGGCCGTGGGCTGGCCGCGGCGTTTGTCCGCGCCGTCGAGGATGTCGTCGTGGACGAGCGTGGCGGCGTGGATGAGTTCCACGATCACCGCGAGATCGAAATGGCTCGGGCAGATCTTCCCGGTGGCCCCGCCGGCGAGCAGCGCCAGCGCGGGGCGCAGGCGCTTTCCATGACTCTCGATGGCGTAGGCCACGTAGCCCTCCACGGCCGGGTCAAAGGCGCGCGCCTGCTGGCGGATGCGCTCTTCCACCGAGTAGAGCTGGGAGTTGATCAGCTCAAAGGTGGCCTTGAGCGCCAGGGTTTTATCGAACGTGGGTTCCTGCTTTGTGAAAGTTTTCACAAGGGTTGTTATAAGGTGGGAAAGTTTGATGTCAATTACGCGGCAACCCTGTATACGCCACAACCGCCCGCCCGGATGATTGCCTCAGCGAAAGGAGCGCGCTGGACCCCGCAGGCGGGCGCACCTTGGCCGGGGGACTCCCCCATTTCCCGCCGGCTCCCGAGCCTTCAAACGCCAAGCCTTTTCCGATGCACGCCTCCCGAGACATCCGAGAGCGGGTGGAACATGATGAAGGCACCGGGATCGTGTTCGAGCGCGATGGATTTGACCTTGCCGATCTCCAACCGCGTGACGACGCACATGAGGATTTCCTGTTCGGTGCCGCTCCCCTCGCAAGCCCGAGCGCGTGGTGCTGGAGTTGAAGCCCATCGCTCACGACTTGCTGAAAGTTGCCCAGACGCCGCAGGTCCGCCCTTGCCAGCAAGAACGTCGTCGTCCTCGATCCTTGCGGCGGCACCGGCGTGTATCTCGTCGAAACCGTCCGCCTCACCCACGAGTGGTGAGCAGACCGTTGAAATACCTTTGAATACCCATTCCGGCACCCTCCTCTCCTTCTTCATCTCCATCTCCTTCGTCGGGAAGTGAAAGGAGAAGGAGAAGAAGAACGGAAACTCATCGTTTTTCAACAGCCTGCTGGAGTGAGTCGCTCCGGGGGGCGCGCCCGGCACTCTGGGGGCACGGCCGGTTGGCGCGGGGTCTTTTTACCGCCGACGGCGGTGGGCTCCGAGGATGACGACGCCGAGGAGCAGGAGGCCGGCGGTGCCGGGCTCGGGCGCGGTCTGGTAGGCGACGACGAGGGCGTAGGTCTCGCCGAGGTCGGGCTCGACGATGGCGGTGCCGCGAACTTCGAGGCGGTAGTTGCCGCCGGTGGCGAGGTCGGGGAGGTAGATGTGCTCGACGTTTCCGAGGGCGCCGGCGGAGAGAAAGATGTCGGTCCAGATGCCGGGCGCAATTTCCTGCTGGAGGATGAGGTCGAGGTTGCTGAGGAGGTCTTTGGTGAGGTCGCCGTGGGAGTCGTCGGCGAGGTTGGTGCTGACGGTGAAATCGACGTGGCGGTCCCAGACGAGGGTGGCGGTGAGGCCGATGAGCGGCTCGCTGGGAGTGTCGCTGACAAATTTCCCGGTGCCAAAGGTGTAGAAGCGTTCGGTGCCGGTGGTGAGCAGGGTGTCGAGCGTCCAGAAGCGATTGGCGGATTCGCGGAGTTGGGCGAAGGCTTCCTCGGCGTTGGCGCTGCCGGCCCCGACGGCGTAGTTGAGCGGGACGACGGCATTGGGCACGCCGCCGGTGGTGGTGAGGAGGCCGGGCTGCCAGGTGCTCTGCGGCGTGCCGGTGGCGTCGAGGCCGGGGATTTTGACGGCGCTGTTGATGATGAGCGCTTTGATCAGCTTGTGGTCGGCACCGAAGAGGAGGGTGTTTTTTTCCGTGAGGAAAAGACCGGACACCGCGCCGTAGAGGAGCGCGGCCTGGCCGGCGACGTGCGGGGCGGCGAAGCTGGTGCCGGAGGCGACGCCAGCGACGAGGTCGTTTTGGTTGAAGTAATTGATGGCGAGCGTGGACCAGATGTTGGTGCCAGGTGCGACGACGTGGACGCCGGCGCGGCCATCGGCGAGCGGTCGCCAGGAGCTGTATGGAGCGACGCGCGCGACGGGGGTGCGACCGGCATCGAAGAGTCCGCTGGCGGCCGGATTCACGACATCGAGAGCGCCGACGGAGAGGCCGTTGAAGGATTCCGCGGGCGACCCGACGAGGCCGGTGTCCGCGCCGGAATTGCCGGCGGAGGTGACCATCAGACGGTCGAGATAAGTGTGGGTGGTGCCGCCGGTTTTTCCGGCGTAGCCGGTGTATTCGTCGAGCAGGAGGGACTCCGCGAAAGTCGAGCCGTCGAGCTGCGCGGCGCTGGTCGGGTTGGAGCCCCAACTGTTGTTCACGATGCTCGCGCCCGAGACTTGGAGGACGTAGTTCAGCGAGCTGTTCAGCGAGAGGAAGCCGGCCTTGGTGCCGTCGCCGTCGAAGATCGCACCGTAGTATTTCGCCAGCGGCGCGACGCCGAGAAAGGGGGCGCTTTGGGTGCCGTTCGAGACGGAGATGTATTCGCCCGCCATGACCCCGGCGACGAAGGTACCGTGAAAGCTGTTGTCCGACGGATCGTTGTCGCCGGTAAAATCGCGCACGTCCTGATAGCCGAACTGGCCGAAGTTCGGGTCGCCCGGATTTGGCCCGAGCCCGGTCTGCCGATGGCCGTTGAAGCCGTCAATGCCATTGCCCTCAGCGCCGCGAACTTCGATGTGGCCGACCACCGCGCCGAAGCCGGCGACGCCGTCCGCGCCGAAGTACGGGAGCCCCTGGCGGATGTAGGGGACGGAGAGGTCGAGCGCGTGGGCGGAAAGGGCGGACGCGAGCCCGAGGGCGGCCGCACCGAGGAGGCGGAGATTGGGAAAAAGATGCATGCGGGTCAGGTCGCGGACGGAGCGCGGGCGGGCGACGGTCGCTCACTCCGGCGGCGATTTCAAATGACGCGCCGCGAGTGACGGGAAGCAGTGTTCGCGCCGGAAGGGAGGGCGGATTTTTGCGCGTCGCGCGCGCTCTTCTTCGCAGGCGGTGGCAGCGGCGTGGCCGCGCAGAGTTGGGCGCTTCCAGCGCGTTGGTTTTCGGCACCCTGGAGCGTGCCGCTCCGATGCCGGAATGGGGGCTACTTCGCGGGTTCCGCGGGAGGAGCGGGAGCGGGAGCGGGAGCGTCGGGCGCGGGAGCTTCCGGGGCTGCTGGAGCGGGCGCGGGCGCGGCGGGCGCGGCGGGCTTGGCGGGCGGGGTGGTGCCTTCGGGGAGAGCGGGGACGGGATCGGTCGTGGCGGGAGCGCTTTTATGCTGCTCGATGGCTTTCTGAATGGCTTCCTGCACCTTCTGCTGCGCGTCGGCTTCGGGCGTGACCGCCGGGACGGGGGCGTTGAGGAGCCGCTGCTGGAGGGTCTTCTCTTTATTACTGTCCTGCTTTTTCACGTAGAGGATGGACAGGGCGAGCGCGAGGGCGAAGAAGATGCCGCCGAGCCAGCGGGTGATGGTCTGGAGCACATTGGTGCCTTGTGCGCCGAAGAGGTTGTCGGTCATCCCGCCGCCAAACGCCGCCCCGAGACCTTCGCTTTTTGGCCGCTGCATGAGGACGAGCAGGATGATCAGCAGCGCAACGAGGACGTGGATCGCGAGGAGAATATTGATGACAATGGCCATGTTTGGGGCGCGGACTATGGTGGAAAGGTTCAGACCTGTAAAATGGAAGTTTTCACCATCTGAAACCCACCGCCTTTCACCCCGACTAATCCCTACTTTCCGCCGGGCAGCAGGCCGCCGGGCACGAGCCCTGGCAGCAGGTTCAGGCCGTCCTTGATCAGGTCGGGGAGCTTTTTGACGGGATCTTTGACCGCGTCGGTCACCTTCTCGATCACCGTCTCCCCGAGCGCCGTGGCGAGCCGGGCGGTGAGGTCTTCGTTCGGGCGATTGACCGGGCCGGTGAGGCGGAGGGAGGTCCAGACGTAGCCGCCGCGGGCTTCGAGGAAAACTTTCTCCTGCGAGCCGGGGATGAGCGCAAGGCTGTTGGGGGTGACGCCGACCTGAAAGGTGCCGTCGATCTGCGAGTTCTCGATGGTAAACTCGCCCTCGATGCGAATCAGCCCTTCCGATTCCGCGAGAAATTTTGTGACGCGCAGCTTTTTCCCAGCCTGCCGGAAGTCCCCCGAGCAGCGGCTGAGATTGAATTTCCGAAACTGTTCGTAGCGGGTGAAGACCGCGATTTTGTCGAGCACGGGGAGCGCGGTGAGCTCGCCGCGGGCGAGGCTGAGCGCACCGGTGATCTCCGGGCCGCCGGCGGGCAGAGGGAGGAGACTGCGGATGGCGAGGTCGCCGGAGAGCTGGCCTTTGAGGCGCACGCGCCAGTCTTCGGCGAGGAAAGGCGTGAGGTTCACATCCTTGATCACCACCTGGAGATCGAGGCGCTCGGCGAAGTTGATCTCGCCGGTCGCTTTCACCGTGCCGATGCCGCCCTGGCGAAACTCGGCGCTATTAATAAAGAGCGACGGCGCGCGATAGCGGAGCGCGAGCGCCTGCACGTCGAGTTCCGGCAGGCCGGCCTGTTCGATCTTGCCTCCCTGCCCGGCGATTTTCCATGCGTTGCCTTCCGGGGTGGCGCTGATCACCCCATTCCGCAGCGCCCCGCCGGTCCAGGTGAGATTGGCATCGCGGACCACGGCGGAGGCGATCTCCACGCGGTTCGGCAGCCAGCCGCCGGAGGCGGGCGGTGTGCCCGTGGGAGCGGCGGGCGCAGCTTCGGGCAGCTTCGCGCGCGGGCCGTCGAGGTCCAGGGTCAGGCGCTGCACTTCGACCTGCTCGATCTGCCAGACTTTGTCAAAGAACCGCCGCAGGCTGATCTCCGCGCGCATCTGTTCCAGACCGAGCGCGGCGAACGGCGCATCCCTTCCGCCCTGCGCCTTGAGGTTCTCGGTGAAAATGTCCGCGCCAGTGAAGTGCAGCGGCGCGATCGCACATTCCGCGCCGAGTGCGGCCCCGGTTTCCTGCGCCACCAGTTTGCGAAAACTCTCGCTCCGCAAATACGAATTGATCGCCGCTTTCGCCACGAAGAAGCCGATCATCGCGAGCACGATGACGATGGGCACGGACCAAAGCGCGAGGCGTTTCCAGCGACTCGGGGCGGAGGCGGCGCGGCGGCGGGTGGGTCGGGGCATGCGTTCCACTTTTGCGACTGACAAAGCCGCGTCAATCGCGAACGGTGCGCGCATGCTCGAACTCCAGCAAGTCTCCCTCCAACTCGGCACCGACCCCGAGGATCCGCTGCTGCTCACGGAGGTTTCGATCCGCTTTCCGAAGAAGCACTTCACCGCCGTGGTCGGGCCGTCCGGCTGCGGAAAGAGCACGCTGCTCAAGGTCATCGGCGGCCTCCGCGAGCCGACGGTCGGCCACGTGGAGTGGAATGGGCGCAACCTTTCCGAGGATGGCGACATGGCCCCGCACGAGATCGGCTACGTCCCGCAGTTTAGCATCGCCTACGATCTGCTGACCGTCTGGGAGAGCGTGGAAAGCGCGCTGCGCCTGCGCGTGGGCGGGCTCGATGCCGACGAGCGCGAGGAGCGCGTGGATCGGATTCTCAACGATGTGGGGCTAAATGAAATCAGCGACCGCGAGGTGCGCGTCCTTTCCGGCGGGCAGAAGCGCCGGCTCGCCATGGCGCTCGAAATGGTCAGTGCGCCCCACCTTTTACTCTGCGACGAAGTGACCAGCGGCCTCGACCCGAAAGCCGAGGACGAGATCGTGAAGCTCATGCACCAGCTCTCGCGCAACGACAACCGCATCGTGCTTTCCGTCACCCACAGCCTGCGGCACCTCGCGCTCTACGACAGCATCCTCGTGCTCTACCGCGGCCACGTCGCCTACCACGGCTCGTCGGAATTTCTCTTCCACTACTTCGGCATCGAGCAGCCGGAAGATCTCTTCCCACGCCTCGCCCAGCGGCAGCCCGAGGATTGGCACGCATCCTGGCAGAAGCACGGCGTCGCTTATGGCGCGGGGAGCAAACCCGCCGCCGATGCGGCCGCGCTCGAGGAGGTCTCCGAGCGGCCGTCCGCCGAGGACGATGAGGCGCGGAAGCGCGTCGAGGAGCTGGTGAAAAAGGCGCGCACCGACGACGCCGAGGCCCCGGACGAGAAGCCGGCGGCCCGCTCGCAGGACGACGAGAAAGACGCCGAGAAAGACGCCGAGAAGGACGCCGAGAAGGACGGTCACTCCGAGCCTGCGCCCTCCGCGTTCACGCAATTCGGCGTGCTCCTCGCGCGCCGGTGGAAGATTTTCTTTCGCGACCGCGGCGGGCTGTGGCTGCAGTTCGCGCTGCTCGTCGGCTTCCCGATCCTCGTCGTCATCTTCGCGCTCGACGGCCTGCCGCAGATCAAAAACCTCAACGGCGTGCTCACCGGAAATCCGATGGAGCAGGCAAAATACGAGGTGGAGATGGGTAAGGAACTCATCAAAACCGGCGGGCTCGTTTCCGGGCTAATCATGTTCCAGGTCGTGCTCCTCGCGCTCATGGGCTCGAACAACGCCGCGAGAGAGATCGCCGGCGAGCGGCTGATTTTCGAGAAAGAGAAATTCGCCGGCGTGCGCCCCGCGGCCTACGTCGCTTCGAAGGCCTGCTTCCTCGGCGTGCTCGTCCTCGTGCAGTCCGTGTGGATGGGCGTTTTCGTGAACTTCATCGTGCAATTCAAAGGCAACCTCGCCACGCAGATCCTCCTGCTCACGCTCGTCAATGCCTCGCTCACCGCCGTCTGCCTCGGTCTCTCCAGCCTCATGAAAACCGCCGAGCAAGCCTCGCTCGTCTCCGTCTATCTCGTCGGCTTCCAGCTCCCGCTGAGCGGCGCGGTGCTCGCGCTGCCCAAGGCGCTCAGCACCGTCACCCAGCCGTTTATCGCGTCATACTGGGGCTGGTCCGGCTTCATCCAGACCATGCACGAGACGCGCTTCTACGAGGCCGTGAAAAAGGTCACGCAAACTGAAATCTCGAACGCCCCGCTCTGCATCTGGTGGCTCGCCTGCCACGTCGTCCTCGGCCTCATCATCGCCTACACCGGCTGCAAGAACTCGCGGTGGGAGTGAGGGGGCGGAATGACGAATGTGAAATGTGGAATGTCGAAAAAAAATGACGAAACCGGAACGACAAAGGACGCCGCAAGTCTTCGCGCATTCGTCCTTCGCCACTCTCCCCGCCCACCCGCCCGGGACTCCCGCTCAGGATGACGCCCCGTCCGTCTTCGCTGCAGCGGGCGACGTTACCCATCTTTCCCACTTTTCATCTGACCGGAAGGTGATGTCATGTGCCCGATGACGAATGACGGAATGACGAAGCTCCGAACTGGGGCCATGCGCACTCGGGAGGATCGGTCATTCGTGCGCCGTCATTTCCTCCCATGAGCACCCGCCTTTACCTCATCGCCGGCGAGGCCAGCGGCGACGCGCGCGGCGCGGAGCTGATGCGCGCGCTGCGCGAGCGCGACCCCGCGCTGGAGTTTTTCGGCGCGGGCGGGCGCGAGATGCGCGCGCTCGGCGGCGACCATTTCACCGACTGGACCGACGAGGCCGTGGTGGGGCTGTGGGATGTGCTGAAAAAGTACGGCTACTTCAAAGCGCAGTTCAATCGCATGCTCGCCGACATCGCCCGCGTGCAGCCCCGCGCACTCGTGCTCATCGACTACCCCGGCTTCAATCTCCGCCTCGCCCAAGCGGTCAAGCGCGCCATGCCCGAGGTGCGCGTCATCGACTACATCAGCCCGCAGGTCTGGGCGTGGAACCGCGGCCGCATCCCGAAGATAGCGCGCTACCTCGACCTGATGCTCTGCATCTTTCCGTTTGAAAAACCGCTCTACGAAGAGAGCGGCCTGCCCACCGTCTTCGTCGGCCATCCGCTGCTCGACTCCCTCGAAGCGAAGCGCACCGGACAGCCGCGCGACCCACAGCTCGTCGGCCTTTTCCCCGGCAGCCGCCAAAAGGAAGTGCGCAAGATTTTCCCCGTCATGGTCCAGGCCGCGCAGCGGATGAAAAGCGCGCGCCCCGAGCTGCGTTTCGAGGCCGCCGCCGCCTCGCACGGGCTCGCCGACGCGATGCTCGCGACCGTCCGCCGTTTCGGCGAAAGCGAGGACTTCTGCCGCATCACCGTCCGCAATTCGCACGAGCTGATGCAGCACGCCGCTGCGGGTATTGTTTGCAGCGGCACCGCCACGCTCGAAGCCGCATTCTTCGGCCTGCCGCTGTGCATCGTCTATAAAGTCGCCGCGCTCACCTGGATCGTCGGCAAGCAGCTCGTGAAGGTGCCCTTCCTCGGCATGCCCAACGTCCTCGCCGGGCGCGAAATTGCCCGCGAGTTTTTGCAGGGCGACGCCACCCCGGAAGCCCTCGCGGGTGAAACCCTCCGGCTCGTGACCGACCCCGCCGCCCGCGAAAATCTCCAGCGCGAACTCGCCGCCGTCATCGCCCAACTCGGCGATCGCGGCGCCGCCCGCCGGGCCGCAGACGCCATTCTGAACGCGCTCGCTTGAGCCGGGCCGGGGCGAAGATTTCGCCCAAGCCAAATCCCCGTTGCAGGTCATACGCTTGCATCTCAATCTCCACCGCCGTGAACGCCCACGCTCCATCTCTGAATCCGCTGCGCTTTCTCGCGCTGGCTGCCGGGCTGTCACTGGC
>Ga0114966_10005821_pt1 | contig 10369 bp, 4 predicted proteins | sample M_130207_XF_Meta_FD_87029 | JGI IMG/M metagenome (GOLD analysis project Ga0114966, IMG submission 87029) | Freshwater microbial communities from Lake Montjoie, Canada to study carbon cycling - M_130207_XF_MetaG | ecosystem: Environmental > Aquatic > Freshwater > Lake | place: Lake Montjoie...
ACAGTTCAACAACAACACGATACTTCTTTGAGCTTCCCAATGTTGTTGTTTTGATATCCTGAAGAATTTTTTTTGCTTGGAACTTGCTGATTGATGCTGGTAGTTTTTCATTTTCCTGATATTCAAAACTGTCAGCATAAAATGATACGGATTTATCAAATAACGCATGTGAATGGTTATTTACTAACGATATTCTAATCATGGCGATCTCCGTTACACCTTTACGGCACTAGCTGAAAGCAACGTGGTGAGGAGACCGTCCGGAAGGTGTTCCCTCATCCAGTTTGCGTAGCTGGCATAATTTTTTTCTCTACTGGCAATTTTCTCCTGGGTTCGCTGTTCGACTTGTGTCCATTGCTCCAGTATAGCAGACAGCATCTCGCGATTTTCCGCAAAATTTTCCGGCACTGGCGCGTACTGTTCCGTACCGTCAGCCTCCACGATGATGCGACGGTTCCTTCTTGGCACCAGTGCCATGCCCAGTACCGACAAACCGTAGGTATATTCTATCTCGTCCCGGATGATCATGCCATCCGGCATGACAATTTCCCACACATCAATGATTGGTTCAGACAGATTCATCTTTCTCTCTCTCGTCGCCAAAATAGAATTTCAGCACTTTCAGGATGTCAGTCTTGGAAAACTTTGCCAATTTATCCAAGTCAATTGGTGCGCCACGTTTTTGTGCCTCCTTGATCAGGTTTGCCACATGATCTGGCAACTTGGCTAACGATTGCTTTGTTGTCTTGGTAGCCTCCACGATGTCCACCGGCGCGTTCATTGCAAGCATGCTTTCGTATGCATCATCACGATCAGGATGATCGTCGGTGATGAGATCGTTAATGAGTGGGGCTTTCATGTCGCGCAGCAAGTCTTCCGCCTCGATATGTTGCCGCGGATCGAGCATCGTGATGTCCATTGGCATGCCCATTTGTCCAAGCATGAGCAAGGCTTCTTTCTGGTCTCCACTTTCATGCTTGTCATGAACAGGTTTCTTGATGTCGTGTACATGCTCCCAGCGAATGTTCCGTGTTTTTTCATCGGAATCCTTTACGGAAATTCCATGTTTTCCCAAGGAGAGTATCTGGCACCATTGAGGACTGTCGTGATCAAATGGATGCTGGACAAAAGCGAATGATCCTTGTGCAAGGTCAGGATGAAACAACCAGTTCTCTTTTGAAACGGGAACATTCTTTTTTCCCGCCATCATGGCAAGCGAAATGGTGGGCGATGCCGAAGAACCAGCGCTTCCGGGAGACGGGATGTCTGCTTTGGGAGGACCATAATGCCGCGTGGTTTTTCCGGCAGGTCGCATTCCTGCGCCAACATGTCCGACAAACTTGTCCGAAGAAGGAAGGGCCACGGGTCTTGTTTGTGGAGCCCTCGTTGCGCCCAAGCCTTTTTCAAATCCTTCTTCCTGCTGGACATAGTTGACAAATTGAAACGCGTCCAGAAGAAAAGAAAAACTTTTTCTCAATCCATCCAACGATCTTTGTTGCAAGGCTTGATGTTCCACAATTCCTTGCTGATCAAAAATGGTATATTCTTTATGGGTACTGGAGTCATGACCGTTTTGCTGGATATCCGCAATGGATTTCCTGAGTGTATTTGCAGTTCTTGAGTATACCGAAGTCTTTTTTTCTAGGATAACACCCATTTGCATGATCCTTCTTGCAATAATCAAAAAAAGTATATCACAAGAAAGATGTCCAATGAGAGTATTGTTGACAAGGCAAGACAATCCGGAAGATGATCCAGACATCGTTGTACATGGAGCGAGACCACAAAGAACAAAGGCTCCTTCTTGTGGGACATGTGTCAAGCGCTTCAATTGCATAATACTCAATTATTCGTTGGCATCAATGCAAGTGCTCATGCCAATGCCAACCAAGCCAACTCAAGTCATCCTTGACAAAAATGGCAGGCCAGTCGAATCACAAGATGCATTTTTCCCGTTTCCAATGCCGTGCAAAGGCGAAGCGTACGCACCAAACACCAATGTGGATTTTGAGAACAATCCCCTTGTGCAACGGCTTGGTCTTGTCAATGTCGCTGATCCTGTTGCGTATTATGATCATGAAAGAAAAGACAAGGACAGTGAATAATGGATTACGAAATTTTTGTTACTGCGGCAACGCACTTTTCCGCACCTGCGTTGGCATCAATAGCGACATTTACTGTAAATAAAATGTGGCAATCACACATTTCAAGAAAAAACCGTTCTACTGCAATAAATATTGCAGAACAACGTTCATTGTATGAAAAACAAAAGAATCTGACCGAAGAAGTAAATGTGCTTCTTTCTGCAAACAAATCCTATCGGGAAGAAATCAAAAAAGATCTTGATTCATTGAAAAACGAATTGGAGGAGTCCACATCTTTTCATCGCAAAGAAATGGAAATGATGAAGAAAGAATATGAGGAAGAAATCCAGAGGTTGCGCACAAAAATATCAGAACTGGCTTCAGAACTGTTAACATACAGGAGAGAAAACGGCGCGTTGCATCTTTTGCTGAGCGAACGAGGCATAGAAGTTCCATCATGGGTAAAGAAATCTACGGACAAGTGAGGAATTAATGGTTGTTGTTTTCAGAAAATCAGAAGAACGCCCAAGCTCGCCTTCAGTTCCGCTTGGATTTTTTGGCTCAAGTGCGCCAAGAGGACCAGCCGCGCCGAAAGTGGATGTGTCATCCGAGCCAGTTGCGGAACCTGCTGCGCCCACGGAGGCGCGTCCTGAATCAAGGCACTTGCCGGTTGAATACATCGGCAATGCGCGAGGAAGGAGGCAGGCATCACGAGTGACGGGCCGAGGCATTGCACCTCCAACAAACTTGGCTATTGCGGAAGCGCTGACAAAGGTACGCGCAAAAGACGGGGGACCATTGGGTGTTTCAAGGTATACTGGATTGGCGCCTGATAGACTTCGTGTGGATGACGACGCTGATGCAATAACCGATTTGTACAAGCCAGGCGCAAATCAACCCGTTGTTCATGGTGCAACGCTTAATCGCGTGGCCACAGCGCCAGGCGTGTTCAATTTGAATCCCACTATGGATACCTCCATTGCTGGAATTCAATCAGCCAATGGAGACGAGATTGCCCCAGAAATAAACGGAAATCTCGTGCGAGTGCTGCGTCATCATCTGCACGTCGAGAGCGATGGAACCACGGCGCGTCTGAAACATATTGACGCCCCTGGTGCCGCAAGAGTGGAAGCTCTTTTCCCGAGACTTGGACCGTTTGGAGTACATCAGGCAAGACAGGAAATTGAAGATTCTCGGACCAGTGCTGAAGGAGATCAATCCGGAACATCAAGAATGGTCTTGATGCCAAGTGAAAATGGTTTCAAGTTTGTGCGCGGATTATCACCTGTTGTTCCCGGAACAGACGATTTTCGGGATAATGGAATTTTGCATCCAGCGCATACGCTCGGTGTTCCATTGTTTGCTGGTGTGGCACAGGGAGCAAACAGCATATCAGGGACAAGGAACTCGGCCACTGGCAAACCACAAAGAGATTTTTATTCAACAAGGCCGCTTTTGGAAACGGCGCAAGAAGTACTTAGCATAATCAAAGCCAAAACAATTGAATTAGAAAAAGCAACAACAACAGCTAGCGAAAGAGAACGGCTTCAAGCGGAAATTACCAAATTGCATTCGGCAAGACAATTGATGCTAAACCCTGACGTTGCGGCTGGTTTTCGAGATGCTTTGTTTGCTGGAAGCAATCAACTTGGAAGAAGGTACATCGGATTGGCTCCAGGAGTATTTGGTGGGCCATCGTCTCCTCAGGAATGGGACAATGCGGAAGAGCGCAAGGCAGCATACGCAACTATCGAATCCTCGCGCTCCATGTTATCACGAGGCATGCACAATGGATTGTTCCCATTTCTTCATGAAGATGGAATGAGGAGGATATTTGCAAAGCAGTCGGTCGATATTGATGGAAAACCAGCAGTCAACAGCGAGTTCTTCGATGTTGTTGGAACAAGGGCAACATTAGAGGTTCCTGTCTTGCCAAACACTTCACACGCTCCTGATGCAATGAAAACACACATTGTAAATGCCTCGCGTCTTTTTGCTCCTATCAGGGCGACCATGGATGATTCGATATTATTTCTTAACCCAAATGACGAGCAAAAAGGCGAATACAAACCGGCTTATGTAGTCATGACAATAAATTCAAGGTCTACATCCGGAAAAACAACGAGTCTTAGAATTCTGGACGATCCAAGATTGCGATATAGGGCATCAACATTGGCGTCAGGATTGCAAAGTTTTTCTCATTGGGGGGTTGCCCTTACGGATCAAGGCGCGGGACACAGTCGCGCAATAACCTATTGGAGTCAAAAATTAGCAGAAACAACGCGGAAACTTATTCTTCAAAAAGGAGATTCTGCGCAATACGACGTTTTTGCTGATCCTGAAATCATAGAAATCAACAAGAAATTAAATGCTGCCAAAGCAGCGCAAATAAAAACGGATACCGAAGTTGCCAGACGCAAAGACGGAAAGAGACCAAGGGGATTCAAGGAATCAATTGGCACCAAGGAAAATCCAATACAATTGCCAATGGCAGGATATGGAGGATTATCCTCAACACCGGTTCCCATTTTGGATCCCAAAACGGAAATTTCCGGACAATTGTATGCGTTTAATCCCCTTGTTCCCGGTCAATCAATCAGCGCTATTTCAATGCATCCATCTTCAGTTGACAACGTTACTGGATTGACTGAATCGCCATGGCACAGATTGCAAGCAGACCGCAAATTAACCCCCTCAAAAGATTCGGGAAAATTGTCTCAAGAAGTTTTATCGCAAGAATCTTTGGCAAAATCCGGACTTCGCGCTCTGGTGATCAGTCAAGGAGTGGATGGTTACGCAATGGTCTTGAAATCACCAGACGGACATGTGATACAAGCACATGGATTTCAATGGAGCCCTGCGGTTCTTGCAGTTCATCCACCAATATTCCACGACAAGTCGGGCACAGCACTTCCAAGTGGATCATTGTTTGGTGCTGCAATTTCAAACACGGTGGAAACATTCAACAGGTCAGTAGAAGAATATGGTCATATTCGCAGAATTCAATCACAAATAATTTATGATGACGACGATAAGGAAACTGAACAGGCAGACATCTTGGGCAAGGCAATTGAAAAAAGAGAAGATCCATTTGCCTTATACAGGGAAACTCCCTTATGGAGCCCTGTGTTTGACAAAAATGGGGATCCAATCCCTGGTCAATTTGAGCAATCGCCCAACCACAATTCACTGACAATGCCGGATCCGGGACATTACGCGCTTGACGATTTTGGCGTATGGAGATTTTTTCCGGGCATAAGCAGTGATACTGCAATGGAATATGGAATTCATAATTTTCCTACAAGAATGATGAGGGGCGGAGTAGATCGTGATGCATTCTATCCTCACGACGTTGGGGGCAAATCCCGATGGAACAGAAAAACAACAAGAACGACCGATGTCGATGAATCATGGCCAGACAGGGGTGGTGATTCTGGTTGGGCGGTGCCGGGACAACGGTTTTCTTACGACAGGTTCAATGGCACTCCTGAACGATATGTGCTGACAGGAGATGCTGTTCGTCAGTATCAAATTGCCAATCCTGAAAGAAGGGCCCTGTCCGACAGGATTTCACGGGAAATATATGATTTGCAAATGCAGCGTCATTCAATGGCTTCCGGACGATATACAGTTATTGCACAAAGAGAACGCACAAAATCAACACGCAAGTTGGGCAAATACAGCGAAGACACAAAAAAAGATTGGGAAACAGTTGCAACAAAATGGGCAACGACAACATTTTCGGAAAACATTCCTACGATCAGCAGCGCGGAAAACGATCCAAACAGAAATAGCATGCCGGTAGCGGAATTTCTCGCGGAGGGAATAAAAACATTTCTTTGCCAAGATCAGAAGTTTATTCATCATTTTTCCCCAAATATTGAAAAACCAGAAATACAAGAAGCAATAGCTTCGGTTCTCTGTCAAAAATTTGGTGTAGCCTCATTGGAAGATCTTGATGCTCAAACCAAGGAATTGATCAATACAACAATGAAGGAAGCAACAAGTAACGCAACAACAATCAGGGAAAAAGAAGAAAAAGACAAGGATAGTGAAGTTGAAGATTTGGTTATTACTGACTTGCATGGTCAGGATATTGTTACTGGATCATATCGGTTATTTTCGAGACCCGCAACAGGTGCGGTCCATATGCCGTGTGCACTCATGGATAACGACGACAAAGAAACAATATTGTTTTTCCCAAGAGATCCAAAAGACGAGAATAATCTTTTCTTGGGAATGCGAGCAGGCAATCGCATTGAATGGGTAGATGGGAAAAAGGTAATTTCAAACGCAATTCCAGAAAACAGGGGCGATCACAACTCGCCAATTTTCATAAAATCAGTTTCAGTTACTCCCAATGGATCATATTGCACACTTTCAAAATCCCAAGAAATGTTTTCGGACGAATTAAAAGCACACATTGAACAGTATAATCCTACAAAAACAAAAACAGACGGCTCGCTTTTAGTTCGCATTTCACAAGATGAACTTGTTCCAATTTTGCCTTCGCAAATCCGTCCGTACGACGGATTTATCGAGCAGCATGGAGAAGAGCTTCCATCGAGCTTATTCACAAACATGTTGCTTTCGAAAAAACAAAGAGAATCAGCAGAAAAAGAAAATAACAATGAAACTATACGAGAAGAAATTATTCGCTATCTTAACAATGTGGCAACAAAAAGAGATCCGCTGCAAGCAAGTGGCGTTGACGCAAATGGAAATATCATTCCAAATGAGCGTTCCGGATTCTTGAGAAAAATAGGAATAGATATTGGCGTAGAAGATTCTCACTATATGTTTGCAAGCATGAATCCGGATGATTACACATGGATAAAGGAATCAATTCCTGAAACCATTGATTTGCAGGATCCAATGTATTACTTGGCATCAAGAATAACGCCGGATACTACTGGAAGTTTCAATGCAATCAGGAAATCTCGACAAAGCGCGGATCAGCAGGATTACAACATACAGCTTTGGTCCTTGAATAACATGCAAAAAGTTGCTCGCGCCCTTGTTGTGAAACGAGCAGATGCAATTAACGGAAAATATGATGTCAAATCACTTTTGGTTCCATCAAAATATACCGATGATGAAGATCAAGAGATTACTCTGGAAGCTGATGATGATTACAAAAAAATCATGCAAGAAGATGATGATATTCCCATTGAACACTTGAAAGATCCCAATCAGGCAATGCAAGCGCTTATCTTGGCGTTAGAAATTGATGCATTCAGTTCAATAACTCCTCATGGAAAAGGCGGCTATGACGAAAAGAGAAATCCCGATTCAGATGGCGAGTACGATGAGCATGGCAATCATATCCTTGAGTTCATTGAAATTCCAAAAGAAATTACTGACATTTCACAAAATTCAGCAATGAAACAATTCAAAGATGCATACGGATATGCAATTAGTGATCAATACATAAAATTGATAGGCATGAATGGATTGCTTTCCGAACTATTGAATTCAAGAAATGAAGAAACCTTATCAGATTTGAAATCCGTGCATCCAGAAATCGGAGCAATGTTTGAGAAAGCTCTTAATATTTCAGATAGATATGCAAAAACAAATGACAAGGAAGAAAAATCCAGACTTAGGACAGAAGGTTTGGAAATTAGTCAAGATATTGTCTATGCGCAAATGTCCGATGTGTTCAAGCGAATAAAAGGATATAGCGCTCTTTCTCCATTGCAAAAACTGGCTTTTGTCGAGCTTGACAACGTCGGAATTGTGGGAAATTTCAACAAGCTTCGCATGGGTGTGCCAAAATCATCGTATCAACTTGACGGAACTGACGTTTCAGACGAGCAATGTCAAGAGGCAGCGCTGGTGATTCATGGATTGGCTTCAAGTTCTGTTGCGGGAAACCACATGGCTAACAACAAGGGATTGTATCGATCAGACGGAACTCAAAAAATAGAAATTATGCAACATCAAATCAACCCCGACGCTTTTCAAGCGGTATTCATCAAAGGCAAACTGACACATGTTCGCGCATTGGATTACCCAGAAATAGACCCAAAGATAAGAGATCTTGCAAAATTGTCTGAACAAGTGGCATTTAAGGGAAATCCTTCCGAGGCAAAACTTGATGAAATGATAAAAATCATTGCAGATTATCCAGAATGTCAAGCAGAATTGATCAAGGCAAAAAATACATTCATGAACAGAGGAGAATTATCAAGGACAGATAGATTAAAGATCATACAAGCAGTAGGTGTCAGACTTGGTCTTTCTCACGAAGATTTACCATACGGAATGCTCAAGAACATAAAAGATAACATCACAACTGCGATGGCGTTGACTGTTGCATCCCAAGCGCAAATGCATGCCATGTGGACACATCGCAAACAAGAAGATCAATTGACTGCAGGTCAAGAAAAACCAATCAAAAGACCAGGCTTGGGAGTTACGTTGAATGCGTTGCCTCTTGGATTAAGCGGAGAACATCAAGCGCTTGCCGATCACGGTCATTCCGATGGTTCAAAGATATTTGATGGCACAGTTCCTTCAGTTCTTCCAAGACCTATTCATGATAACGAACAATTTTTGCCTGCTGATGAAGAAGAAAAAAATCTTGGGCGCAAGACAATAGCATTGCAGGACGGAAGAAATTTTACTAAAGAACTTCTCATGCCAGCGCGTTTGCCACAAAGAAGAATTGTAAATGGTCAAATTGTAAATCAACTTGATGCTCAAAGCGTGTTTGAGAATTTGTCAGCAAGTGGCGTTACTGTCTCTCTGCCAACTATTGATTACGAAAATGATATTCGAACGTCTCCAGCGGCAATTCGCGCATCAATGGCCGGGTACGCATCTCCAAGATGGTCAATGCTCATGCTTTTTGGCGACGACGATGAAGAAAACAGCCTCATAAAGAAGTATCTTCACGTGCCACAAGGCGTTTCTGCCGCGCAAGGCGGAATTGGTCAAAAAATATGGGATCGATTGATAGGCGGCAAGGCGTTGAATGGCATTCTTGTAGCTGGAAACATTGGATTGGGAAAAGACGAGGATGTTGTTAATCCTGTAACAAAAGAAAAGATCATGGGAACCAACAGACCTTTGAGAATAGATGGATTAGATAACGAGCTTGGAAGAGCAAGAACAACAACCGGTGTGTACTTGTCATTTGATCCAAGCCCAGACAACATCACATATGACGAAGACAAAAAACAAGTTACTATCAATCAGGCAGTGTTTACACAAGTTAACAAGTCGCGTCAAGGATCATTTTCCAGAGAAAGAAAAATGAATGCTCCGCTTGTCATATCATGGCAAGTTGACAATGGTCAAACAAAAATAAACATGTCTGACATAAGAAAAAAGCTGTATTTTTTCACACAAATTATCGATGACGATACACAGCAATTTGTATCTGATTCGCAAGAAAGACTGGCTATCGACAAGACTGGTCTTGCAACGGATATTATTAGCATTATGCCATCTCATGTCGAACGACTAATGAGCATTGCAAAAACAGAATCCGATAGAAGAATCGGTGTCGGAATTGCAAGTTTTGAGGATTTGTTTGACGAACAGCATCATGCTTTAGCGAGTGCGTTCAGGGCAATGTGGGAAGCTCCCACATCATTCGATAGCATTCCCGGTGTTGCTGGCGCACAAAGACAAAAAGCCATCTATGATGCAACGGGTTGGACTGTCAGCGGACCTGATCAAATTAAAGATGCGTTTCTTTCACCGTCATTTGCTGCCGCTTCCTCATCTTCCACATGGGGGACGCGAGGAATTGTCGTAGGAAGGACAGGTCACAAGGACGAAGGATCAAACAACGATTTGGCAATAGTTTTTGTTCCAATGAAACCAAGTGAGGCGGTATGGTTTGACGCAACAGATCATGAGGACAGGGCAGCAAAAATACGCGAAGAAAGACTTGCCGATCAATCCGAGGCGATGGGACATTTTCGAAGCTTATTTCATTCAATCATGACTGGAAGCAGCCATGATCCGCAAAAAACGGTTCACGAAGAAAAGAAAAAATCGCCATTCTGGCTCTATGGCAAACGTTGGAACATATCATCGTCAACAGAGGATGGAGCAAGATTTGGCAGGCCATTTGCTGCTGGACCTGAAGCAGCTGCACTTAAAGCCGCAAGAACAATAAATGCGGCAACCAAGAATCCCATGACGCTCGGAAGATTTGTGCTGATGCGCATTGACAGGAATGAGTTGAATCAAATTCGCAATCAGGATGGAACTCCATCCGATGCATTGTGGGTATCCTTAGGTGATTCAACAGCAGCGGAACACAAAGG
>Ga0114966_10005824_pt1 | contig 10364 bp, 8 predicted proteins | sample M_130207_XF_Meta_FD_87029 | JGI IMG/M metagenome (GOLD analysis project Ga0114966, IMG submission 87029) | Freshwater microbial communities from Lake Montjoie, Canada to study carbon cycling - M_130207_XF_MetaG | ecosystem: Environmental > Aquatic > Freshwater > Lake | place: Lake Montjoie...
CTCCGCTCACCGAGCGCAGCGAGGTTCTCGAGGCGTGTGGATTCGGGAGGAGCGGAGCGACGGCTCCCGCATCCTCCGCTCACCGAGCGCAGCGAGGTTCTCGAGGCGTGTGGATTCGGGAGGCGACCAGTGACCGACCACACTGACTCGACCGTGCTGCATGAGGCGGCCGAGTGTCGCGTCGAGGTCTTCCCCGCTCCCCTCGGCACGAGCCGACTCGCTGTCACCTTCACCGCCGCAGCCAATCGGTCACTCGACGGCAACCCCGGTCCTGGGCGCCTGCTCAACTCGCTGGGGTACGACGTCGTGTCGTTCAAGCGGACCGTGGATGACTGGTACCAGGGGTTGGACCCGGCAACTTTCGACGCTGTGGAGTCGTATGTCGCACCACGGTCGTACGAGCGACACGTCGCGGTGGGCGACTCCGCCGGCGGCTATGCCGCGATCGCATTCTCACGAAGGCTGCACCTCGACACCGTGCTGGCATACGCCCCGCAGTATCGAATTGATGCTGACTTCGACACCAGGTGGAGCGACATCGGACAGTCGCTGACCTGGAACTACCGCATCGACGCCGACGCCATCGCCCCTGGCTGCGTCTATGTGATCGTGTATGACCCCCTCGATGTCGACGCCCTTCACCTCGAGCGCCTCGCGACACTGATTCCCGCTGAGTACCTGCGTGCCTGGACGCTTCCAGATGCCGGCCACAGCGTCATGACGCACCTGTTCGCCCTCGGGCAGCTCAAGGCGGTCACCACCTACGCCCTCGAGCACCGAAGCCTCGAGGGATTCGAGCAGTGGTGACCATTCTTCTAATCACCTGACGTGCTCAGACATCCGACGTATCGTGACAGTTCCTTGTGATCAGCCCACCACGGGTGGCTCGCGCAGGGTGACGTGACCTGATGGCCGCTGTCACCCACGGCGATGGCCACCCCACCAGAGAGGGAGCGCGCCATGGAGTTCTGGGACATCGATAGCTTCGATGGAATTGTGGTAGCCGCCTACAACCGACCGCCGATGAACTACATGGAATCCGGTGGCATCGGAGAGCTCAAGGAACTGATCAGCTCGTGGCAGGACCCGGCGGTTCGCGTCGCGATCATCACAGGAGCGGTGCCGAACAAGTACATCACCCACTACAGCGTGGAAGAACTCGTCGTCATGGGCGACGATCCCGAGGCTCTGAAAAAGTCCGGCCCAGACCTGATCTACCCGTACCACCAACTGCTGCAGTCGATCACGTGGCTCGACAAGCCGGTCATCGCCGCAATGTCCGGCGACACCATGGGGTGTGGGCTTGAACTCTCCCTGAACTGTGACATCCGCATCGCCCAGCGCGGCGACCACGTGATCGGCTTTCCTGAGGTAGCCCTCGGAATCCTGACAGGAACCGGCTCTCAACTGCTGGCCCGCTCGATCGGGCACGGACGAGCACTCGACTTCATGCTGCGCAGCCGAACCGTCAGCCCTCAGGGAGCCCTCGACCTCGGCATCGTGCATGAGCTCGCCGACGATGCCCGCGCACGGGCAATCGAGGTGGCGCAGGGACTCGTCCGACAGTCAGCGGTCTCGCTGGCTGCGGCCAAGAGGTCGATCATCCGCGGCGCCAATCTCCCCATCGCCGAGGGCCTGCGCATTGAGGCCGAGGAGTGGCTCAAGACGATTGTCACCGACATCGCCATGGAGAAGATGCGCGACTACGTGGCAACGCCCTTTGAACAGCGGAACGAATGGGTGCGCACGAACGGCGTTCCACCGGCGGCGGGGGCGGCCACCGGCTCATAGCCAGCCAACGAACGTGTTCGAGTGAAGTTCGTGTGCCGTTGCGAGGTCTGTCTATTCCAGACGGATACTGTCGGCCTATGACTACGCGTTCCAGCGGAGGACCACAGCGCAGCCAGCGTGCTGGCGGCCCCATGAAGCCCCTTACCATCGCCTTGCTGATCATCGCGATGTTGGCTCTCTTTGCCGGCGGCTTCGGCATCTCGCGCTACCTCTCCACCCGGTCCACCGCCGCAGCCGCGAAAGATCCACTACCAGCCCCGTGTGTCACCGTTCAGGTCACGCCCACCGCCGACCTTCCCAAGCCCTCGGAGGTCAAGGCCAACGTCTACAACTCCACCAAGACGGCTGGTTTGGCCAAGCGCACCGCGGCCGACCTGGTGAAGCGCGGCTTCGCGGTCGGCACCATCGACAACGATCCCAAGGGCACCGTGGTTACTGGCGTGGCAGAGATTCGGTACGGGCCCGAGGGAGCTCAGGCCGCAGAGTTAATGGCCTTCTTCCTACCGGGCGCCACCCTCGTTGAGACCAGCGCCAAGGATGCCACCATCGACGTTGCCGTGGGCGCCGAGTTCACCTCGGTACTCACCACCAAGCAGGCAGCCGCAGCACTCACGTCGCCCTCGCCCTCACTGTCAGGCTCCGGATGCTCCTCGGCCCTGGCTCAGATTCCGCGCGGACAGTAGCCGCGCCGCTGATGCCGCCACCACTGCTTGGCCACCGCTGAGTGCCGGGCGGCATTGTCTTCGGCCTCAGCGTCGAGGGGCGTCGCCCGGGGTACTCGCTAGCGGATTCGTGCCCGCTCGGGGTCGTACAGGGGTCGCAGCGACAGGGTCGCCGGGTACCGCTGGCCCGAGATGACCACCTCGAAGCCTCCCTCAGCGAGCCAGTCTGAAGTCACGCCCGCCTCGTTGTCGATGGTCGCGAGACCCACGGCGCCGCCCACGGTGTGCCCGTAGGCGCCGGTCATGACGTAGCCCACCCATCGGCCATCACGCAGCACCGGCTCGGAACCGTACAGCAGTGGCTCGGGGTCGTTGACCAGCACCGACAGGGTTCGGTTGCTCTTGTCGCCCCGCTTGGCCACCACCGCGGCCTTACCGCGGAACTCGGTGGGCTTGTCCCACGCCACGGCGAAGGCCAGGCCCGACGTGACGGGGTCGTCGGTGTTCTCGATGTCGACCCCGTAGTCGCGATACCCCTTCTCGAGCCGAAGTCCGCCCATGGCCGCGAGGCCCACCGGCTTGAGTCCGAGGTCGGCTCCGGCTGCCTCGAGGGTCTCCCACACCGACACCGCCTGGTCGGCCGGGATGTACAGCTCGAACCCGAGCTCGCCCACGTACGTCACGCGTAGCGCGAGCACGCGCGAGTAGCCCACCTCGATCTCCTGAGCGGTGAGGTAGGGGAAGGCTTCCTCAGAGAGGTCGTCGGGGCTCACCCTCGACAGCAGCTCGCGCGAGTTGGGCCCCTGCACACTGAGCAGCGTGAGGCCAGCAGTGACGTCGGTGGTGATGGCGAACTCGCCCTCACGCACCTCGTCGTTGAGCATCTTCTCGACACGCCGATGAGTGACGTCAGAGACGACCACCATGAACTTCTGCTCGTCGAGGCGAGTCACCGTGAGATCGGCCATGATGCACCCGAGATCGTTGAGCCACTGCGTGTACACGACCCGACCCACGGCTCCGGCCACATCGTTAGCGCTGAGCCGGTCGAGGATGTCGGCCGCGTTCGGTCCCTGCACGAGGAAATTCGACATCAGGGTCATGTCCATCACGCCCACTGCCTCACGAATCGTGCGGTGCTCCTCGGCCACCCAGGGCGTCCACTCGCCACGCTTCCACGTCCACGGCACGTGCGGCGGGGTGCCGCTCGGCGCGAACCACTCGGGGTACTCCCATCCGGCCGAGGGCGCGAAGTAGGCGCCGCTGCGGGCCCAGTGGTCGTGCAGCGGCGTGCGGCGGATCATGCGGGCGGTCTTGTTGTGGAAGGTCGGCGACCCGCCATCTCCGAATAGCACTCCCAACTGCTCGACGATGCGCTCGCTGCGGAAGCGCAGCGTGTTCTCGTGAGGGTTGGCCCGCTCGACGGTGAAGCCGGTGATGTCGACCGGGCAGTGCCCCTCGACGATCCACGTCGCGAGCGCGCTGCCGATGCCGCCGCCTGACAGGATTCCGACCGAGTTGAGGCCCGCCGCCACGAACATGCCCTCAACCTCCGGCACCGGGCCCAGCATGGGCCCGACATCGGCGGTAAAGCTCTCAGGACCGCAGAAGAGCATGCGAATTCCGGCGTCGGCAAGGCTGGGGATGCGCTGCATCGCCACCTCGAGGAAGGGAGTGAGCCGGTCCCAGTCGGGCGGGATGGTGCCGAACGCGAAGTCGTTGGGCGCGCCCTCGGGGTGCCAGGCCGCCGCCACCGGCTCGAAGAGCCCGACGAGCAGCCCGTCGCCCTCCTCGCGGTAATAGCCGTACGACTTGGGGTCCTCGACGATGGGCAGGTCGCGGGTGACGCCCTCCATCGGCTCGGTGAGCAGGTAGTAGTGCTCGGCCGCCTGCAGCGGCACGTCGACTCCGGCCATGCGGGCGAGCTGCCGGGTCCAGAGGCCGCTGGCCAGCACCACGGTCTCGCACTCAATGTCGCCTTGGTCAGTCGTAACCCCCGTGATGCGCCTGCCCTGCCGGAGGAAGCCCGTGACGGTCACGCCGTTGGCGATGGTGGCACCGCCCATGGTGGCGCCCTTGGCCATCGCCGTGGCGACGCCGACGGGGTCGGCACGACCCTCATCAGAAACATACGAGGCCTCGATGACGTCGTCGACCTTGAGCAGCGGGAAGAGCTCCAACACCTCAGCCGGACCGATGAGTTCGTTGGGCACCCCATAGCCCACCTGGAAGTCGCGCTCGCGCCTGATTACCTCGAGGTGCTCGCTGTCGGTGGCGATGTGAAGGTGGCCCACCGGGCGGAATCCGGTTGAGTGCCCGGTCTCGGCCTCGAGTGAGGCATAGAGGTCGCGCGAGTAGCGCGAGAACCACAGGGAAGTCTCGTCGTGATAGCCGGCGCTGGTGATGAGTCCGGCCGCGTGCCACGTGGTTCCGGCGGTGAGCTCGTGCTTCTCGAGCAGCAGTACGTCGGAGACCCCCAGCTTGGTGAGGTGATAGGCGATGGAGCAGCCAATGACGCCTCCGCCCACGATGATGACTCGTGAACGTGCGGGCAGGGTGACAGCCACAACTACTCCTCGGTGGTGGACGGTTCGGATACAGCGAGCGCGCCCGGGGGCAGGAGCTTCAGAGCCCCGACGGACGCCGTGACGGCAACCTTCTGACCAGCCACGCGCTCGCGGGCGACCTCACTGGGCTGGTTGACCACGATCGTGACGCCGGCATCGAGCCTGACCACCACATCACTGGCGCCACCGAGGTACACGATGCGCTCGACGACGCCGCGCAGCGCCGGGGCCGTTGACGTGTCGTCGTCGATACGCAGGCGCTCGGGCCGCACGACGAGCTTCGCGGGACCGGCCGCGTGCTCGCCGGCCGCCTCGAGAACCGCCTCCCCGAGCCGGAACATCGTGCCGCCGTCGCTTCCTGGCCCCACGGCCACGACGTCGAGCACGTTGGAGCTGCCGAGGAAGTCGGCCACGTAGGCCGTCGCGGGCTGCTCGTACACCTCGGCGGGACTGCCAACCTGCTCGACGAGCCCATGGGCCATCACCGCGATGCGATCGCTCATGGTGAGGGCCTCCTCCTGGTCGTGCGTGACATACACGAACGTGATTCCGACCCGCTCCTGCAATGACTTGAGCTCGACCTGCAGCGCCTTACGCAGCTTGGCATCGAGCGCCCCCAGAGGCTCGTCGAGCAGCAGTACGCGGGGGCCAAGGACCAGCGCCCGCGCGAGGGCGACCCGCTGCTGCTGGCCTCCCGACAACTGCGACGGCTTGCGCTTGGCGTACTCACCCATGCGGACGCTGTCGAGGGCATCGCCCACTCGACGGGCCATCTCCAGCTTCGAGATCTTCTCGTATTTGAGCCCGAAGGCCACGTTGTCGGCCACCGACATGAACGGGAACAGCGCGTAGTTTTGGAAGACCGTGTTAACCGGCCGCTCATGCGCCGGCATCGAGGCGATATCGACGCCATCGAGGAGCACCTGGCCACTGCTAGGAATCTCGAAGCCGGCAATCATGCGCAGCGTCGAGGTTTTGCCACACCCCGAGGGCCCGAGGAGTGAGAAGAACTCCCCCGCCCGAATGTCGAGGCTAATGCCTCGCACCGCCTCGACGTCGCCGTAAAATTTGTGCAGATCGACGAGCCCGATGGCCCCGCCTCCGGGCGCGCTCTGGGGCTCAGGCATAGTCGCTCCCACCTTCTAACGCGTTGGTGCCGAGGGCATCGATGCTGATGGGGAGGCTCCAAGAATCGGTTTGCGGCTCTCAGGGAACCGACACTGGGCGGAGGTGGCGGAGCGGGAGCCCTTGCCAAATCCTGAATGAGGACTCAGTGTAGGGACGCACCCACGAACCCGCAATCACGTGACCAACCTGAGGAGACCCACGATGAGCGACGCCGAACAGCCCCGAAGCCCCCTGAGTCGCCGTCGACTGCTGCAGGCCACAGCACTGTCCCTCCCCGCAGCGGGCCTGCTGTCAGCATGCGCGCGCGACTCCGGTGGTACGGGTGGTTCGGCTAGCTCGAGCGGGTCAAGCGCCAGCCCCAGCGCCACGTCGCTGCAGATCGCCTCGCCCACCAACCCGGTGAAGTGGCCGATCAGCGCGGGCAACGAGCCCATTGCCGCGGGACAGAACCCCGAGCAGGGCGGAAACCTGCAGCTGTACAGCTACGCCGATTACGTCGCGCCCGACGTCATCGCCTCATTCGAGGAGAAGTACAAGAAGTACAACGTGAAGGTCACCTACTCAACCTTCAACGACTCCAACGAGGCACTCGCCAAGCTGCGAGGCGGCTCGACGCCCTACGACGTCTACACCCCCAGCTACGACCAACTTGGCAAGCTGGTGCTCGGCGGGGTCATCCAGCCGCTGCAGCAGTCGTACGTGACCGACATTGGCAACGCGTACGCCGAGTTCCAGAACCCTTTCTACGACCAGGGCTGGCAGTACTCGGCGCCCTACACGCTCTACACCACCGGCATCGGCTGGCGAACTGACAAGGTGAGCGAAGACGTTGGCGCGCGTCCCAACCCCTACGACATCTTCTGGGACCCCAAGTATCGCGAGAAGCTGGCCGTGCTCGACGACACCCGAGAGGCCATCGGCATGACCCTGCTGCGCAACGGGCAGACCGACGTCAACACGGGCGACGACACGATTCTCAACGCGGCGCGCGACGCCCTGCTCGAGATGACCACGCTGACCAAGCCACGCGTCACCATCACCGGCTACACCGACATTCCTGAAGGTCGCCTCGACCTCAGCCAGGCGTGGTCGGGCGACCTCATCGCCGCCTTGGGCTACCTGCCCCAGGGGGTCAAGCCCGACGTGCTGCGCTACTGGTTCCCAGCCGACGGCAAGGGCATGGTCAACAACGACCTCATGGTGATTCCTAAGAACGCGCCGAATCCTGTGCTCGCACACCTGTTCCTCAACCACCTGCTCGACCCTGCGGTGGCGCTGGCCAACTTCCAGTACGTGGGCTACCAGCCCCCGCAGGTAAGCCTCACACCCGAGAAGCTGGTCGCCGACGGCATTGTGCCCGCCAACCTTGAGTCGGCCCTCGTGAAGCCCGGGTACTTCAACTCCGGGTATCGCCTACTGGAGCTGTCGCCCGAGACCGACGCCAAGTGGCAGGCCATCTGGCAGCAGTTCAAGGCCGGTGCCTAACTTGGGGCAACGCCGGTCGCGGCTGCTGTGGCCCATCCTCGGAGCACCTGCCATCGCGTGGATGGCCCTGTTCTTCGCAGTACCGCTGTACGTGGTGCTGTGTGTGGCGTTCGGCACGGTTGACCCGCTATTCCGCACATCGGTACCGGTGTGGAACCCGATGCAGTGGCAGTTCACCCAACTGGCCACCGTGTTCGAGCGCATCGTCGGCCCCGAGAACTTCTACCTGCCGCCAGTGCTGCGCACAATCGGCTTTGTGGTGATCGCAGTCGCGGTGTGCCTCGCCATCGCCTTTCCGGTGGCCTACTTCGCGGCCCGGCACGCGGGTCGGCACAAGGCACTGGTGCTCACACTGCTGGTGGCACCGTTCTGGATCAGCTACATGATGCGCATGCTCGCGTGGGTCAACCTGCTGCAGAACGACGGCTGGGTCAACAAGGTCATTAGCCTCAACGGGCTGTTGCCCACCGAGCAGAACTGGCTCGCGGGGCGGCCCACCACGGTGATCCTCGGGCTCATCTACGGATACGTGCCCTACATGATTCTGCCGCTGTTTGCAGCGCTCGACCGCATCAGTCCGAGTCTGCTCGAAGCGGCACGTGACCTTGGCGCCGGCGGCTTCGACGTGTTCAGGCGCGTCATCGTGCCGATGAGCCTTCCGGGTGTAGCCGCCGGCATGCTGCTTGTTGCTCTGCCCATGATGGGCGACTACTTCACCAACGACCTGCTCTCGGGATCGCCCGGAACATCGATGATCGGCAACCTCATCAACAACTCGATCTCAACGCCGGGCCAGTCGGGTCAGGCCGCGGCACTGCTGCTCATTGTGCTGCTCGTGCTCGCAGCCCCCATGATCTGGTACACCCGCACCATCGCGAAGTCGGAGGTGCGCTCATGAGTTCAGCGCCTCGACAGAAGCGTGCCTACACGCTCGGTACGGTCACCGTTATCTACCTGCTGTGGTCGCTGGTGCCCGTCGCGATCGCAATCATGTTCTCGTTCAACTCTGGTCGCTCGCGCAGCGTCTGGCAGGGCTTCTCGCTGCGCTGGTACACGTGGGATCCTCAAGGCTCGGTGCTGAACAACGAATCACTGCGCACGGCCCTCACTCACACTCTGCTGCTCGGCGTTCTCGCAACCGCCGTGGTCGTGCCACTCGGCGTGCTCTTCGCGCTCGCACTCGACCGCTGGCGCGGTCGCATTCCTACAGGTGCCAACTTCGCGGTGCTGCTGTCATTCGTCGTTCCCGAGATCGCGCTGGCCATCGGGCTGCTCTTCATGGTCACCTGGCTGGCAACGCCCTTTGAACTCGGAACGACGGCTCAGGTGGTGGGACTCATCACCTTCCAGTTGGCCTACCCCGTGGTCATCGTGCGCGCGCGGCTGCTCACCATCGGCACGCAGTACGAGGAGGCTGCACGTGATCTTGGGGCGTCTCCCCTCGGTGCGGTGCGCAGGGTGCTGCTGCCGATGCTCTACCCGGCGATCTTCGTCAGCGCGATCCTGGTGTTCGCCGACGTGCTCGACAACTTCGTGCTCGTGCGCTACCTGTCGTCGAACGCCGGCACCGAAACCACGTCAATGAAGATCTACAACACCGCGCGTGCGGCACCCACCCCGGCGCTCAACGCCATTGCCACGCTGATTCTGGTGTCGTCGTTTGTGGTCGTGATCGCAGGCTGGCTGGCCTACCGCAAGTGGGGACGCTCCGACGGTGAGGACACCGGCCTCGGCGCCATCGCCACGATGTAGTCGTTCAGCTGCTCACGCCCACGCCACGACGAGCCGCTCGGGTCGTCGGAAGGCGAACCCTGCGGGCGGAGTCACATCGACGAGCGTCAGACCGGGTAGGCGAACCAGAAGCCGCTCGAGGGCGATTGCTGTCTGCATGCGGGCGAGGTGCACTCCGATGCAGTGGTGCTCGCCGAACGAGAAGGCCAGCCCCTTGCGGGCATTGTCGCGCCGCATGTCGAACCGCAGCGGATCGGCGAAGACCTGGGGGTCACGGTTGGCCGCGATGACCGAGGCACCGATGAACTCGCCCGCCGGAACGACCACACCCGCCAACTTGGTGTCGTGCCGCATCCACCTCTCCATGAAGGCGACGGGCGGCATGAGCCGCAGCGATTCGTCAACGGCACCGTGGATGAGGTGGAGGTTGCTCACTGCATCGCGGAACTGATCAGGATGCTGCAGCAGATACATCAGCGTGTTCGACACCGAGGCCTGAATGGTCTCGATGGCTCCGAACATCACCACCCGCAGCTGCGCCACGATCTCGTCGTCGCTGAGGCTTCCAGCGTGCGCCAGCACCTCACTGGTGAGGCTGCCATCAGGCTCTCGGCGGCGACGCACCAGCTCGGCTACGAGGATCTCGTTCAGCTCGGCGCGGGCCGAGTCGGCGTTCACCTGACGCCGCGGGTCTCCGTCGTAGACCATGCCTTCGGCGAAAGCGCCGTAGAAGCCATCAATGCGGGCGTGCTCACCGAGCGGTAGCCCGATCACCTCACCGGCCACATGCACGGCGAAAGGCGCAGCGAAATGCGTGAGCAACTCGGCTTCGTTGCCTCTGGAGATCATCGCGTCGATGAGGGCATCGGCCTCAGCGGTGATGAACGGGCGGAATCGAGCCTCAGCTTCGCGGGCACGGAAGGGTGCCTCGAAGGGTTCGCGCAGCCGCGTGTGTTCGGGATCGTCGGTGGTGAGCATCATCGTGCCCAACGAGGCGCGC
>Ga0114966_10005825_pt1 | contig 10361 bp, 12 predicted proteins | sample M_130207_XF_Meta_FD_87029 | JGI IMG/M metagenome (GOLD analysis project Ga0114966, IMG submission 87029) | Freshwater microbial communities from Lake Montjoie, Canada to study carbon cycling - M_130207_XF_MetaG | ecosystem: Environmental > Aquatic > Freshwater > Lake | place: Lake Montjoie...
ACTGGTCTCTTCACTCCTGAGACCTATCGCTCTGATGAGCGTCGGTCGAACATCATGCGCGCTCGACAGACCGTCTCTGAAAAAATCATTGACGCCACTGCTGGCACGTTGATTACGACTGGCTGGACAGCGTAAACTTTGGGGGAATTGGTGCTAGAAGGAGGTCAAGCAGAAATGCTTGACCTCCTTTCTTTTTTTGATACTTTGCATTTATTGACCTATGAAAAAACCTCGTCCATTAATCGCGTTATCCGTAATCGTTGGAAATGAAGCAGATGTGCTTGAGCGATTTATTCGATCATTTTTCCCAGCAGTAGATACTGCGGTATTTACATTTGCTCGCGGTAATCTTCCAAGGGATGGAGGGCAAGAAGTTATTGAGCGAGTATGCACCGAGCTTGGATTGCCATTCAAAATCCTGCACTACGACAATGAGGTGGAGTTCGATCATGTTGACAACTTTGGCAAAGCTCGACAGATGGGATGGTCAGCCGCAGAGAAGACAAAGGCAAAGTACATAATGTGGGCAGACTGCGACGACATCTTCGACGAGGGGTCTGTCGAGCCTTTGCGGCGTCTTGCCACAGAAGGCAAGTATGACATCTTTATTTGTCCGTATAACGTGCGTGGTGGCGTTGTGGTGCAACAGCAGGTGCTTCGTGAGCGAGTAGTGCGGAACAACAAGAAGGGCTACTGGCGTTATGCCATCCATGAGCAATTAGGATTCAAGAAAGAGGCAACCTATACCATCGCTCGGGAGGTGATTTTTTGGCATCGACCATTAGCCACTAAAGGTGGTGGTCGAGATCGCAACACAAACATCCTTTCGCGGGAGGTTCGTGATGCATCCAGAAATTATTTCTACCTGCATCAAGAGGCGTTTGAAGGAAGGCAAGTTGCTAAGGCAAAGACATTCGGTCAAGCGGCGCTGAATTGCCCAGGGTTAGGCGTCCTAGAGCAATACGAGATCCTGCTAAATCTTGCTCAGTGCGAAGACGGGCCAATTGCTAAAAAGTATGCCGCTGAAGCATTTGCGGTCATGCCAGATCGCCGAGAAGCGTTGGCACTGCTTTGTTCATACGCTATCGTGGACAAGAATTATCCAAAGGCAATGCAGCTTGCTACGGTGATGATTGGCATTCCAAAACCTACACAAAGCTACTGGTGTCTGAATCATTTGTGGTACGCATGGAGAGGCACAGAACTCTTTGCTCAATGCCTGCGGTTGACAGATGGTGAGATTGATGTATTTGAGAAGACCTACTTTGGAGAAGGAGGGCCAACCTTCTCAATCATCTACGCATCAGAATCCGCTTATATGATCGGATTGCAGGCTAGGGAGGCATGGTTAACAAATGCCGAGTACGCAAACAAGGTGGAGTGGATTTTTACGCTCAAGGAAGGCGACAACGAAGCTTTGGAGATGTACAAGGGATTCCGCCATCAGATCTGCCCAAAAGACGCTACAATCGCCGATATGCTCGTTGCTGGAGCAAGCATTGCACGGGGCAAGATAGTTATCCCGGCAGCAAACAACATTGTGCCAAAAGATTTGTGGGATTCGTGGATTAACAATAACGCCATCATTCCAGAAACGAAGGAATTCTTGACCAGTGTTGTTGCTGAAGATTTGCTTCCAAATATTTACACGGTCATTGACAATGAGCCAAAAGCCGAATAGCGTTCTACTGTGAGTATCAGCAGTTACCTAGCACAAGATTTGGCAGGGGTGTTCCTATACGACATCCCTCGGAAGGCGATTGTGATTACCAATGGAATTAGCAAAACCTACACCGTGTTGCTGAATGACATGAGCGAAGATGAGCAAGATGACTTTGGTGGGCCAATGATCAACATGGGGCAGACCATTCACTTCCTAGCGGCAGATCTTCCGGGGATTGAGCCGGGGGACACGATTTACATTCAAGATTTGGACGAGCAGGGAAAGGTTGGAGACAAGGTCAATCGCAAAAAGATTGTCATCAGCACAACGATTTCCGCTGACAGCAACGAGTTGATTGTAAGGGTGAGAGGAGCATAAGCATGATCACGAACAACGTCATCTCGCTGGCAGAGCAAGCTATTTCAAGCCTACTGATAACCAACCTCAAGTCTACGGTTGCCAAAGATCAGGTGTACATCAGTGACAACGACGAGATCAAGCAACCGATGCCATATGTGATCGTCCACGCTGAGTCTGCCGAGGAGCAAGTGACGCCTGGATGCGGACTTTACCTTGTGTCTATCAAGGTGATGTTTCGTTCGCACGTGAAGGAGACATCGACCGATCAACGAACGGATGTGGTCAACGCCCTAAACAACATGGCGTACACATCTCCGGCATCTGCACTATCTGCTACCAGCGGATTTCATTGCCACGGATTTGTCCCAGCATCGGGATCAATGATAGTTGACGGTGAGACAAAGTCTTATGTTTACGAAATCAACTACTCGTTGTATTGTATGCCAAGAGACAACTGACGTATTTAACATGAAACTACCAACATTTAAATTTTAAAATATGCCAGTCACAACCATCGGAACAACAGGGGTAATGTGGGGACTCACAGCAGAGACTGGGATTCTCTGTCAGTCATTTACCGCAAAAACTAGCCGTGAAAAAAATCAAGTCAGAAATGCTGAAGGAGAATTTGTTGCCGTTGCTTTCTATAATGCACTGCAAACATTCTCGATTTCTGGAGTAATGACTGGCCCTGCTCAGTCTGGAGTTGGCGCTGCATTCCCAGGACTTGTCCTCGGACTAGTCAATACGGCAACCACAAATGGCGTTACTACAGGTGGAATTTTTACTGATGATGTTGAGGTGGCAAAAAGCAACACTGAGTTCAAAAAGATCACGGTAAACGCTACACAGTATCCATTGATCACAAATTAATAATCTTTTTAAAATGACATATCCTTATGGACACTATTTATATTTGCGACATTAAGCTCGCGGCAATCCTAATTGCTCTAGGCATTCCTATTCGCAATGAAGATCCCATAACCTGCTTGGCCACAGACACTAACGGAATCAGAAAAGAGACATACACTTTTTGGTTTGATGTCACTGGAGTAAGGGATAAGGCACTAGAGATTGTCAATGCGTATGAGAAGGCAAGAAACTGGTCTGCATTTACCCTTCCAACCGAGCATCCTCTTTACTACATGAAGGGTGTCCTTGAGAACCGTGAGGTCTTGCTGAATTGGATTCGCAAGAAGGTAGCTCCAATGAGAATCATCAAGCATGGGGAGAAGACTGTGCTTATCGGAGATAGAGCAAATCCTACGCTAAAGGGCAGAATGAAATCGCTATTATGACACAACCAGACGAAAACGAAGACTTTTTCAAGACCTTTGAGTTTAAAGGTATTGAGATTAAGCCACTTACCTATGCTCGGCGAGCGTTGGTACTCAGCATGGTGAACCTTGTTGAGCCAACCTTTATGGACTTGCCATCTTTCATTTACGGATGTATCTGTAACGAGCGAGACCTGATCAAGTGGCGCAGGACGCCAGAGAAGTTTGATATTGCTGTTGCAAAGTGGATCGATGAGATCAAGTACTCAATTCAAGATTGCTACGAAGCGGGAGAGATTGTGGGCGCTTTAATCAAGCACAGCAACGATGGGCGAGCGACATCAAATGAAGATCCTACTCTCGACGCAGACCCAAACTAATTGAGCCGCCATCGTGCGCGGCCTATGTGGCTACTCTTGCACGATACTTCCGATGGGAAGAACATTTCATACTTTGGGAGTTGCCATTGTACCGAGGTAATGTCTATTGTCATGCATTACTAAGACTGCACAACATCGGAACAAAACCACTTGAATTTACTCCGCTAGACAACGCTTTTACAGATGAGGTTTAACGCTACAGCAATAGAAAAGTCATTCGTCAAGATTCAGAAGGAATCTCGGCGTCAAGGCGTTTTGATGATGCGTCAAGCAGGACGCCAGTTTGTGATGCGCTCCCGGCGTGAGAGCAAGGACTCGGTGATGAGCAGGGAAGCAATCACCGAGGTCAGAGATCGATTGGGGTGGCGAATGATTTTCCGAGGCACATCTCAAACTCCAAATCAAGAATTGAAGCGCCGCTTAAAAGCGAGATACACATTTTCTAAAGCGTGGAGATTTTGGATGATTGACGCAAACAAAGAGCGAGTAAGGATTTGGATTCAAAACACGGTCAAGTACTCTGGAATCATTGAGGAAAGGGATCACGTCACAATCACTGCTGGTAATATTGTTGGAGCAACATTCCAAAGAAAACTTGCCGCCATCACTCGAAAAATTAACCAAGCTTGGAAGGCTAACACCTCTGGGCAATACCTATAATGGCAGGCCCAGTCGCAACAGGATATCTTGAGCTTGACCTTAGCGGATTCAATCGTGCAATTGAGTCTGCCAAGAAGGCGTTGACCGTACTTACGGCAGCGTTTGCTGCCATAAAGGTCGCGGATTTCTTTAAGGAAGGAGTCAATGAGGCCATCAACTTTGGTAATGAGATGTACAACGCCGGGAAGGCGATGGGCAACATTGATCCAGGCGTACTTCTTATTGCTCAAAAAGCGCTGGAAGGAAGCGGACTAGCCGCAGGAAGAACAAGAGAAGAGATAGAAGGAGTAATTACATCCCAACGGAAATTCTCAAGTCTTTTTAAAACTCAGGTTGATTTTGAAAAGGCAATGAGCAGGGCAAAGGAAATTTACGGAAGTCAAGCGGCGGTGCTGACTGCGAGCGCAGCAAGTTTATCTAGAGTTTTTGAACACATTCAAGGCATTGCAGACAAGCTAAGAACATTCTTCTTGGCTATGACTGCCAAATTTGTCCTTCCGCTTGAAGCAGTTTTGAACGCGCTTAACAATGTGGACGTTGCTGATTTTGGAGCAAAATTTGGGGATTCAATAGCAAACGTGTCAACGCTCCTTGTTGGGCTTTTCCAAGATGATAAAATATCAGAAGCATTCGGATTGTCTCTAGCTATAGGTGCAGATAAGTTTTTTGCAACCTTTGATGCTGGAATCAGAAAAGTAATGTCTCAAACAATGAGTGGACATTTTAAAGAAATGTACGATTACATAACGGGTGGTTTGTCTGAAGGTAGTGCCTTAATGGGTATAAAAGATGCATTTACGGGCATTGCTGATATGTTTGTTGCTAAAATTGGTAGGGGTATTATAGCAATAATGAAAAAAATACCATTAATTTTTAGTGATAAGACAATAAAAGAAAAAGAAGCAGACGCTAAAGCAATTGAAGATAGTTCAAACGCATCTCTTAAAAAATACTTTGACGCGCTGCCGGGACAGAAAGGATTTGGGGAAGGATTTACCAAACAGGGGAAAGAAGCAGAAGATCAGTTAAAAAAACTTACGGATGCGGCTAAGATTTCTGGACAGGCGTTTATGGAGAAAAATGCTGGAGACAGAAGCAAGTCAGAACTCAACTACTCAGCTCTTGGCAAGCAAGATCCATTTTCTGTAATTGCATCGTCAATGTCGAAGATTGGCGGAGGAGGCAACTACATCCAGACTGGTATGAGTGCTGAAGCTCGCCAGTTGATTATCAATGGGCAAGCAGCTCAACTTCAAAATGAACTTACCATGAAAACCAATTTGCTTTTGGAGCGAGCAGTAACAGGGCATGGACTTCCGCTTTTAAACTGATATGGCCGTAACACTCATCGGAACACTTCCGTCTACTCTAAATGGATCTATTTCAGATTCCATTGAGCAATCTGAAGGATATGAATTTCGAGTGTCATTTGACTCGTCTGTCACAGCAACAGTTACATACAAGATTTCCTCTGATGGATTTAGCATTGACGACCTTCCAAAATTAAATTCTTCACATCCGCACGATGATAGGCTAACTCTTTTTGAGTCTTCCGCATCTAGGGAAAGCGGACAAATAATGAAAGTGGTGTTGACCTATAAAGGAATTGATTCAACTCTTTCGGAAAATTACGCGCAATCAGAGTTTAACGCAGGAACAACATCTGATCCAATTGAAACGCATCCAAAATTTTCCTATCCATTTTCAAATCCTCCAGTAATTCCTCAGGAACTTTCTGCCGTAAAAAGGGCACTTGAGAACAACATTGATTACGGAAAAAACAATAAATTCATCAATGAGACTGGAGAATCCGTTCCAGCAACTCAGCCGGGAAGGTTGTTGTACATCCTTAAAAAATTTGGAATTGAGTCCTATTTGAATCTTAGCGGGACGTATCGCAGATCGTATGTAAAAACAACGATTCCAACGGACTATTCCAACGTGGGATACATCACAATAGTTCCTTCATTAGGAACTCCTCCAGTATCTGCTCCAACAATTGGGTACAGAAATTATTTACAGACTTCATTGACTTGGAAGAAGCAAGCGTCAATTGTTTCTATTACAGAAGAGTTTATGCTATCTGGAGCATCTGGATGGAATGAACACGTCTACACAAAGCCACAAGACCCATTCCAACCACAAAAACTTACTCAAATAGATAAAAACAGAGTTCCACTTTAAAATAACAATATGGCATCAGAAATCTCATTCTCAGCGTCACTTAGCTACGCAAAAAGCGGAACGTCGCTTAATCGCCAATGCTCAACAACATTGGACGTTGCTGGGTTAAAATACGCCGATGTCGTGCAAGCAATCACCACAGCAGGCGTCACTGTCACTTTTGGCACGGTTGGCACGGTTGGCGTATTTATGCTCCAAAACATTGATCCGACCAACTATGTGGACATTGGCTTTGATGGCACTACCTACCCAGTCAGATTGGCAGCAGTCTCCGGCACACAAGGCGGATTCATCATTGCTCCAAACAATGGCTCGACGATTTATGCTAGGTCAGGCGTGACCGGATGCAATCTGTTGGTGCGCGGCGTTGCTCCATGACACAGAACAAGCTTCCAGTATTTTCGTCAGGCAAGCCCATCGCCTCTGAATTAGGCGCTGAAAAGCTTAACGCATTCGTCTCCTACGTAAAAAGCATCACGCCAATTGCTGGGAACGGACTGGCAATGACTCGGACGCCAGATGGCATGGTCATTGATATGCTTGCTGGGCAGTATGTTGTGGGAGCGTTCGACAATCCCTACACCCTTGCGTCTTGCCATTTTGCAAGCCTTGTGACCACCGCAACTGGCGGAGGCGGCACATACGGCCCTTGGGGAGGCGTCAGCGATGCAGCGACTGCTACCTATGGCAATATCCCCACAGGATTCTCGCTTGAGTCAATGCAGGTCGATGAGTGGCATCGGGAGCGCAATCCTAGGCAACCATTTGCAGTCACAGGTTTTGACAAGGGCGATGAGAGTAGGGGAGTAATTGCTCCATTTGTCCGAGCGTATGATGGATTTTACTCAATCTCCGCAACCGGATTTCGCACATTTATCACGGGAACGTATACTGGTGGCCCAGTGTTTGGATTGGCTCGCAGGACGCCGATGTTTGACCTTCGTGGAGTGCTAGTATCAATCTCGCCAGAAGTGTTGCTAGGGAGTGGCTACGGCGCGTACACGGCGCAGTACGAACTTGGAACTTGTCGTTACGGATCAAGTTTTAGCGGCCCAAATGGCGTTACTGGGCCTTGGGGTGGATCTATTGATGCCATCACTGCCGGGTTTGTTAATGGCCCATACATTGATCAATGGCACAGAGACAGAGCGCCGCTGACCGCTATTGGAAACCTGCAAAGCTTTGGAGTGAGTGGCCCATTTGTCCGAGTGGTGTCTGGACTTAGCCTTTGGTCTCCTGGGATAAGCGCCTACGTTTTTACCTCGCCTAGTGGCCCAATCAATCAGATCTACGCAAGATCTGCCCAGCACGATTGCAGGGGAATGCTTCTTTCAATTGGCGAAGAAAAACTAATCAACGATGTTGGCGTTATCCAGAATCCCTACATCCTCGGTGGTCAAAAGTATGGATCATCAATGGATGGTTCTCCCGCCATCACCCTTGGCCCTTGGGGAGGTGTTAGCGACGGCATTGCTGGAGTAGCCACAGATTCAGCGTTTCAAGACGAATGGCATCGGGATCGACCACCATCAAACACCGCTGGAGTCCAGACATTTGGAGTGACTGGTAGTCTTTTTCGATCAGTTGGAGGAGTAAGCAACAGTCCAACCAATGGATATGTGTACAACATTTACACTAGGTCACTCTCGTTCGATGCTAGAGGATCGCTTGTTTTTATCTCGAAAGAAGTCAAAACTACCATTACTGGAAGTCTTGGAACTAATCCTCCTTGATGACACTTGTATAATTTTGCAACTCCCTCTACAATAATCACCAATGGCATCCATCACCATCCCTCTGTATTACGACCTTGACCTGCTTAGGTTTACCACCGCCGCAGGGGGAATCTCCTTGCAACCTAATCTGGTGCTGGGGCAGTCAGATGAGATTGATTTTGCGGTGCAATTTGTACAGGGCGGAGTGGGGATCAATCTCCCTCCAATCACCTCAATAATTTGCGGTATCAAGCCTATCAACGATGTGTCTGGAAATTATCTTGCAAGCACAACTTCCTTTACGCAGGCAGGATCAGGCACGACTAGAGTGTATACCTTCACCCTGCTTCTTGATTCGGTGGAGTTACGGGCGTGGTTATTGACTGTTACTGCGGTGAGCAATTACGCCGCGTTTTCGATTCTTTCCGCAGAGCATAAAATCGCCACTCTCCCAGCGATCACCTGCACAATTCTCCCAGATTATAATCTAACTGGCACAACGCCAACGGCGGCGAGTGGGACGCTGATCGTGGACTCTGGTCAGACATTCACTGTCCACAAAAGCTTTGCGATGCCCGTGGACGATGGGCAGAACAATTACGTTCTGAAAACCGATGGCGCAGGCGTGGGCAGTTGGGCGGTGGACAGCGCGGGGACGGGCACAGTTACGAGCGTCGCGGTGACGACCGCAAACGGAGTTTCGGGGACAGTGGCGAACCCAACCGCCAGCGCGGCGATTACGCTCACGCTGGGGGCAATTACGCCGACATCCTCGACTGTTAGCGGGAATGTTTCGGTGGGTGGCGACCTGATCGCCACCTCGCTCAAATCGACCGCAGGAAACCAGACGCTACTACTTTTGCCTGTTGCCTCCAGCGTCAACTATATCGCCGTTGAGCCGAGCGTAACTGGCTTACCTCCCCACATTTACGCGCAAGGAGCAGACACGAATATTGGTCTGCATCTCAGCCCAAAAGGCGCGGGCTATGTCAACATTCAGGACGGAAATGACGATTCAAAACGCCTTCGATTTGGCGCGAGTGGCAACCTCGCCAACGTCACCACCACCATTGAATCCTCGTCCACAAGCTCGCAGATAATCACGCTCCCAAATGCGACAACAACCCTTGCAGGATTGACCGAAACAGCGGCATTCACCAACAAGACTTATAACGGACATACTTTTACCGCAGGATCATCCACATTTACTGGCACGGCGGCGCAGACCTACACTTTTCCGACAACAACAACGACCCTGGCGGGACTGTCTGTGGCTAATACATTTACGGCCAATCAGGCATTCTCTGGGACGATTAGTCTAGTGGCAACGACAGCGACAGCGGGAAAAATTATACAGGCTGGGAACAACCTGCTTCACACCTTCGGGACGGAGAATCTTTTCCTCGGATTAAACGCAGGAAACACAACTGGCACGGGGCAATACTCTGTGGGAATTGGAACTCGAGCGTTATTTTCCCTTACCACTGGCAGGCAAAATTTGTGCTTTGGGTGGCAATCTGGTTATTACATTACGACGGGTTGGGACAACACAGTTTTTGGCGGATACAATACTGGACTAGGCATTAGCGCTGGCTCGGGAAATACAATCATTGGTGCAGGTGCTGACATCACTAACGGCAACTATCGCGGAGCAATCGGGGCTTACTCTTCATGCACAGCAGACGATACCATCGTCATTGGAAAAGTTGCTGGCACATACAATGTCAACGGAACGCCGGGTTCGCGCTCTGCCGACGCAGTTATTATTCCCGGCACACTGACAGTCAACGGAGGGGTGACAATCGCCTCGACGAAAGCATTAAAGCTAGGAAACGCCGCCGTCACAGGACTAACACCGGGTGTCCTCGCCGCAACCACAAACGCAACCCTGACCATCACAGACTCCACTGGGCAGGTTTACCGCATCCCCTGCATCATCTAATCTATGTCCACCACCACTATCACAATCAATGTCGCGTTCCTTACCGAGGAACAGCGAGACGCCGCCACGCTCCTCTTCGCTCGCTCAGGCGGGTGGCAACCGCTCGTAGACGGCGAGCCAAACCCCATCACCGCAGAGGATTACGGGGTGACAATGATCGCCAATTACCTTCGCCAACGG
>Ga0114966_10005827_pt1 | contig 10361 bp, 10 predicted proteins | sample M_130207_XF_Meta_FD_87029 | JGI IMG/M metagenome (GOLD analysis project Ga0114966, IMG submission 87029) | Freshwater microbial communities from Lake Montjoie, Canada to study carbon cycling - M_130207_XF_MetaG | ecosystem: Environmental > Aquatic > Freshwater > Lake | place: Lake Montjoie...
GCACCGCCCGTTCCTGATCATCGACCTGGCGGTGCCGCGCGATGTCGAAGCGCAGGTCGGAGAACTCGACGACGTGTTCCTCTATAGCGTGGACGACCTGGGCAAAATCGCGCGCGAAGGTATGGACGCACGCGAGTCGGCGGTGGCGCAGGCCGAGGCCATCATTGAAACCCAGGTCGGCGATTTCATGCAATGGATGGACCGCCGCGAATTGGTGCCTACGATACGCGCGTTGCGCGATGATGCCGAGCGCGCACGCAGGCGTGCGGTGGAGCATGCACTGCGCCAGTTGGCGCGTGGAGACGAATCGCAGCAGGTCATAGAACAGTTGAGCCACTCGCTGACGAACAAGTTGCTGCACGCGCCCACCCACGCCCTTAACCATGCTAACCAAGACGATCGCGAGCAGTTGACGAATACGCTGCGCCGTTTGTACCAACTAAAATGAAAAGCAGCATAGCCAGCAAGCTTACGCAGTTGACGTTGCGTCTCGAAGAACTGAATCAGCTGTTGAGTTCGGAGACCGCTACCGCCAATATGGACAACTATCGCAAGCTCACCCGCGAGCATTCGGAACTCACGCCCGTGGTCGAGCTTTACAGGGACTACCGGAAAAGCGAGGAAGACCTCAAGACGGCGCAGGAAATGGCCGGCGACCCATCCATGCGTGAATTTGCTGAAACGGAAATACGTGAAACGAAGGAACGTCTGGCCCAGTTTGAAGTCCAGCTTCAAAAAGAACTGCTGCCCAAGGATCCGAACGACGAGCGCGGCATATTTTTAGAAATTCGCGCGGGCACCGGCGGCGATGAATCGGCGTTGTTCGCGGGCGAGTTGTTCCGCATGTACGCGCGATTCGCCGAGCGCAACAAGTGGCAGGTCGAAGTGATGTCGCAAAGTTCGAGCGAGTTGGGCGGCTATAAGGAAATCATCGCGAAAATCGCCGGGCAGGGGGCGTACTCCAAACTCAAGTTTGAATCCGGTGGCCACCGTGTGCAGCGCGTGCCGGCGACCGAAACCCAGGGCCGCATACACACTTCCGCGTGTACTGTTGCGGTCATGCCCGAGGTCGACGAAGTCGCCGACGTGGTACTGAACCCGGCCGAGATGCGCATAGATACCTTTCGCTCGTCCGGCGCGGGCGGGCAGCACATCAACAAAACCGATTCCGCGATCCGCATTACCCACTTGCCGACCGGCATCGTGGTCGAATGTCAGGACGACCGTTCGCAGCACAAGAACAAGGCGCGCGCGCTGTCGGTGCTTGCGGCACGGATCAAGGATCAGCAGGTGCGCGAGCAGCAGCGGAAAACCGCCGCCACGCGCAAGTCGCTGATCGGCAGCGGAGACCGCTCGGAGCGCATCCGCACCTACAATTTCCCGCAGGGTCGCGTCACCGACCACCGCATCAATCTCACGCTCTACAAGATTGCCTCTATCATGGACGGTGATATGTACGAGATCACCGATGCGCTCAGCACCGAGCATCAGGCCGAACAGCTCGCGCAGCTGGGCGAAGAGATGGCCGCCTGAGCTTGGTAGTGCGCCTAAGCCCCATTTCCGCAATCGCATAACGGGCTATGCCGACCAAAGTTTCCTCAACCGCTCAACGCGGTGGACGCAGTGGTGCGCAGGGGTGAGGCGTTGGGCCGAACCAAGAAAAGGGTTTTACTCTGCGAGCCTCTGCGTTAGGAGTTTTATTTGATCCAGATCGTAGGTCGGCAAACCCTTGCCGACCTGCTCTGAGCTGCTTCCGTTCATGTCACTAACCGTTGCGCAAGCACTCACGGCATCGCATCTCGACGTTATCGATGCGCGCGCACTGCTGCGCCATGCGCTCGGCGTTGATGATGCATACCTGATTGCGAACTCCTCTCTTGTGCTGACGGAGGATCAGAGTGCGTTGTTTGGCGCGCTTGCGGCACGGCGCACAGTGGGTGAGCCGGTCGCCTACATCACCGGACTGCGAGAGTTTTTCAGTCTGGAGTTCAAGGTCACGCCGGCGGTACTGATTCCAAGGCCTGAAACCGAATTACTGGCCGAGGTCGCCCTGGAGCACATTGTAGTGGGCGGAACGAGCGAAGTGCTTGATCTCGGTACCGGCAGCGGTTGTATCGCCATTACCGTCGCCAGCCTACGGCCGGGCGCCCGCGTTACGGCTGTTGACACGAGCATGGACGCGCTGGCGGTGGCGCGCGAAAACGCGCATCTGCAGGCAGTGAAAAATCTGGAAGTCATGCAAAGCGACTGGTTCAGCGCACTCGCCGGGCGGCGATACAACCTGATCGTGTCCAATCCACCATACGTCGCCGTCGGGGATCCGCATCTCACGCGCGGAGACCTGCGCTACGAACCGCCTTCGGCTTTGGCGGCGGACGTTGACGGACTGGATTGCATACGCTTGATAGTTGCCGCAGCGCCTCAATATCTGGTTCGTGGTGGATGGCTTGCGTTCGAGCATGGTTGGGATCAGGCAGCCCGCTGCCGGGATCTGCTGGCGCAGGCCGGATTTGCCAGGGTATTTTCCCGCGCCGATTTATCCGGAATTGCGCGTGTCAGCGGTGGGATTTGGGCTCGGCAGTAAGTATTGACGTACGCCTGCAAGAGTAGGTAGAATACCTTATCAATTTACTCAGGTAATAGGGAATAAACATGAATACTCAGGAACTTATCAAGGATCAGGTTACCAAGAACAAGGTCGTGCTGTACATGAAAGGATCGCCCGATTTCCCGCAATGCGGGTTTTCGGCCAACACCGTGGGCATACTTAAATCGTGTGGTGTCACCGAATTATTTACGGTCAACGTCCTCGAGAATCCGGAGATACGTCAGGGCATCAAGGAATACGCCAACTGGCCGACTATTCCTCAGCTCTATATCAACGGCGAGTTTATCGGCGGGTCCGACATAGTGACCGAGATGCATCAGAACGGTGAACTGCTGAAACTGCTCAAGTAGCGCCACGCGGCCGATTGAAAGGGGAGCCCGCGCTCCCCTTTTTTCATTTGGGACCAAGTCGGGAAAAAATGTCAGTAGCAATCCCTGACGCTAACAGTGGCATCGCCGGTATCTGGAGGCTGGTGTCTTACACGCGCCGCTACCTGGACACGGGTGAAGTCCGCAGCGACATGCGACCCAATGCCTACATCATGTACTCGCCCGGCGGTCATATGATGTCGCTCACCGTCGAAGAAAACCGACTGCCCCCTGCCGGGCCCGTCGTGACGGATGAAGAACGCATCAGATTGTTCAATACCATCATCAGCGCCTATGCCGGCACTTATCGAATCGAAGGCAATCAGGTTACGCACCACGTGGAAATGTCATGGAACGAGGCGTGGACCGGTACTGATCAAGTTCGCAGCTATTCGGTCGACGGCGACAAGCTGACGATAGAAACCACGCCACGCACGGCAGGCACCGACAACCGGCAGTTTATCAATACGTTGAAGTGGCAGCGGACGGAGGCGTTTCCGATGACGACGCCCGACGCGAACACCGCGCATTGAGCGGCCGCCCGGTCCGCTCGTATTCGCGGTGATAAACCGGCTTGCGCGTAGCGCAAGTCCGGATTTATCAGATCTTGAAAGCTTCCAGCGTCTCCGGCACAAACAATTCCTCGGGCTGCAGGCGCCGTTTCGACAATCCCTGCTCATGGTGATAGCGCAGGAAAGTATCGAGCACATGCCGGTTGGGCGCAAAGCCGTACGGCCACCAGTCGTCGCCCATTTCGCGCTTCAGCCATTCGATCTCGGCGATCATCCATGGCAGCATGTTGCGCAATGCCGCGGTTTCGTAAATCTCGCGGTAACAAATGCGTTGCGCTTCGACGAAAGCCTTGTAGAGCGACATCGCGATCCAGCGATTCTGTTCGTAGACCTCGCGCCGGATGGCGATCACGTGCATGATGGGGAAGATTTTGGTTTTCCGGTAATACGCGCGTTCGACCTCGACGTAATCCGCAAACAACCGCTTAACCTTGTCCGGCTGGGTGTGCATGGTCGAGGGAATACGCGGGCTGTGCAGCGCCGCGACCGCGCCGTCGGCGAGCATCCGCGACAAGGTCTGGTTGGGGCCTATGGCATGCAATTTGAATTGCGGCGGCAGATCCAGTTTCTGCTTTTCGTCGCGTCCGGGTTCTTCCTGACCGCCCGTCCAGTATTCGCAGGCATCGACTTTGACGCCGTATTCGTCCTGCAGTATGCCGCGGCTCCACACCGGCGCGGTCAGCTGGTACTCGGGAGAGGAAATCCGCTTGCCGATCAGGTCCTTAGGTTCCTTGATGCCGCACGCCGTCGAAACAAATACACACGAATGGCGGAACGAGCGCGAAGGATAGACAGGAATCGCCACGAACGGCTTGGGATCGCGGAACAGCGAAACGCTATACGAAGAAAGCGAAAGCTCGGCGACGTCGAATTCCTGGTTGCGCAGCATGCGGAAAAACGTTTCCTCGACCGAAAGGTCGAGAAAATTGAGGTCTATACCCTCGGGTTGCACGCGGCCATCGGCCAGCGCACGCACGCGGTCATAGTTCCAGCACGACAGTGTCAGGCGCAGTTTCGTCATTACACTGACACCGGGTCCGTACCCAGGTCTGCAAATATGCCGTGCTTGGCGTGGTCTTTGAAATGCTGGTCGCGCGGCAGTTCGATCGCACAGGAACGCACGCGTTGTTCCGCAGGGTCGAGGGCCGGAATCTTTTTACCATCGCGATTCGCTTCGGCTGCCTGTAATAGCATGCGGCGCGCCATGGCAATGCCGCGGTCGGTCGGGCACAGATTTTCCCTGGTCCGGTCCTGTATGAATCCCGCGGACTCCTGCAACGAAGCGTCCTGCATCGCGATGCCTTCGATGCCGGAATAGTGTATGCCTGCTTTTTGCGCGGCCCTGTCCATCATGTAGTCGTTGCCCTTGTTCTGCAGCGGAATGAAGGTGCCGGGAACATATTTGTTGTGTATACCCATACCCGCTTTCATGGCGGTGAGTTCGGCTTCGGTCAGCGCGCGCTTGGGGTGGTAGTTCATGCTCCACGCCCAGTTGTTTTCGTCGTCGATGGGCACCCACGCGTGGCCGCCGATCGGATGATCGCCGCGCGGCGGAATCAGCGTATGCATGGGCATGATCCACGGTGTAATGCGCCAGTAGTAGCGGTCGTTGTCAGCGTTGCGGCGCGCACCGATCAGCAACCCGCCCTCAAACTCCACAACCTCAAAATGGGGCATGCGATCCTGATCATTGTAGACATTGCCTTTGCTGCCCACAAAAAGCGGGTCGGTCTTCAATGCGCCGGAGTGCAGAAAGCTCACGTGCGAAGAATCGATACCGCCTTCGAGCGCCTGCAGGTAATTGCATTCCTGCAGGCGTTTGGATACGAAGCTTTGCTTCGCCGGCACGCACGACCATTCGAACGCGGGCAACTCGGGTTTGAGTTCGGGCGGGCCCATGTAGGTCCAGATTACACCGCCCTGCTCAATGCACGGATACGACTTGAGTTTCATGCGCTTTTTCATGGGGCCGCCTTCGCCTTCCGACGGCAGGTCCACGCACTGGCCGGTAATGTCGTACTTCCAGCCGTGGTAAGGACAACGCAGGCCGCATTCTTCGTTGCGGCCGAACCACAGCGACACGCCGCGATGCGCGCAGAACTCATCGATCAATCCGATGCGGTTCTTGGTATCGCGAAACGCGACCAGGGGTTCGCTGAGCAACTTTACGCGCACCGGCGCACAATCGGGTTCGGGCAGTTCCGAGGCCAGCAGGGCGGGCATCCAGTAGCGCCGAAACAAATCGCCCATCAGCGTGCCGGGTCCGGTGCGGGTGAGATCCTGGTTCTGTTTTTCAGTAATCATGATGTCGAGTCCTTACGTCAAATCCAAAATCAAGCCGGGCTGATCAGGCAGGTTCCTTGATTCTGGCGGCCATATATTGCTCCACGCGTTCGGCGGTCAGTACCACGCTGGGGTCGAATTCAGGCGCGTTTTCGATTTGCTCAAGATCATTCAGCCCGCATTGTTTGAAAATCCGGTTGATCGCCGATATCAGCCGCACCGGGCGATCCGGGTCGGCGTTGAAGTGCTGGTGTATGGTGTTGGGCGGTATGTAGATGACGTCGCCCGCTTCCCATTCGTATCGCTTGACCTCGTCCTGTGCCTTCCAGTGGTAAGTGTCGGTGATTTCCACATCGCAGTCTTGATGCAGGTCATAACCATGACCCTGAATCACATACAGACATTCCTCGGCAAGATGCCTATGCTTGCCGGAACGGCTGCCCGGTGGAATGATCTGCATATACGCATCCACCGTTTCCATGCGCGTATTCATCTGCTCGTTAAGCAGGTGCTTGAGCAGTCCCTGGCGTGCCATCTCCCACGGCATTTCCTCGGGGTGTATGATTTTTTTTCGTTTGGCGTTGCGCGCCGGTTGTGCCGCCACGTCATCGAGCAACGCCTGATACAGTTTCTGGTTCGCGGTTCCTTGCAGCCATGCTTTTGATTCGCTCCAGGCCATGATGTGTCTCCGTCGTATTAAGTTGAATTAATTCGTGAATTTGTACCGCAGGTTCAGCGCGCCTGCTTGATGATGATGTCGTCGTAGAGCTTGGTCCATTTGGCGTCGTTGTCGAGTATCGCGCTGGAGTCGATGTACTTGAGTGGTATCTTGTTGAGCGGTGTCTCTATCTTTTTGCTGGTTGGAACGAAATCGCGCTTGAGCAGCAGGTCCTGCGCATCGCTCAGCATGAAGTCAAAGAACAGCACCGCGGCGTGCGGGTGTGCGGGGCGGCGAGCCACGCCTATGCCGTTGGCGCGCGCAATCGCGGCCGGCGCAATGACAAACCAGTCGATGGGCGCGCCATTGTTCTTGAGTTGCTCGGCCTTGTAGTTGTATACCGTCAGCGCGAGCGGCACCTCGCCCGAAGCCACCAGGTTGGTCAGCAATGTATGGCCGCTGCGTACGGATATGCCGTTGGTGGCAACGATATCGCGAAACAATTTCAGGCCCGCCGCTTCGCCCAGTATGCCGACTATCCCGGAGAACCAGTCCGCGTCCGCAGCTTCAATGCCGAGCTTGCCTTTCCATCTGGGGTTGAGCAGGTCCTGATAGGTTTTGGGCAACTCTTCCTTCTTGATCAGCTTGGTGTTGTAGGCGGCGACAAAGATGTTGAGCCGCGAGCTTATCCATTCGCGGTGCGGCAGAATTGCAAGCGGGTTCAGATCCGCAAGTACGGGTGACTTCACTTCCTGCAGCAGTTTTTCGCGATGCAGCGCTTCCATTTCCGGGCCGTTGGTATCAAACACATCCGCTTCAAAGCGCCCGCTTCTGGCTTCCGTAATGCCTCGCTGCAGCACTTTCTCCGAACTTGCGCGCCATATTTTTACCGCAACGCCGTACTTTTTCTCGAACGCCGCGCCGATGACGGTCATGTCGTCGACGGGGGCCGAGGTGTACATCGTCAGTTCTTTTTCCCGTTTCGCACCTTCAATCAGGCGCTGCATGCGGTCCGCGCCCTGAAACTGCGCCGGATCAGGGCCGCCCTTGGTATCGGCGGCGAAAACCGCCGAAGCGCTCAGCAGCAGACCGGCAATCCCGGCTAGCAGCGTGCGTTTCCTGGGCAAAGTTGCACACGACAGTACCAACGCCGAAACAGTCATGATTTTCTCCATGTTCGAATTGAGCCTTGTGATTAAGCCTGCTTGGGCGGCAAATCGGGAATTTCTGCTGTATAAACATCATCCATGCGCGGCGTGAGTCCGTGCTTGGCCAGCGCTTCCGCGAACAATGAGCGCACCATCGGCGTTTCATCGGCGTAGTCGATCTGGTCGCCGCCCAGTCGTCGACTGATCCATGCCTTGGGTACGCCCTGCGAATTGCGCAACGCCACGCCCTCGTACTTGAACGCCAGATAGCGCGACGGCGTGGTGCCGGTATTGAAGTGCTGATGGAACCAGCCGCCGGGCGGCACTATCATGGTTCCGATCTGCCATTCGTAACGGCGCGGTTCCTCGCCTTCCGGCCACATCAGCGAATAGCCTTCGCCGGAGAGCGTAATGACATGCGCGCCGGGTCCGTGCGCGTGCGCCTTCTTGTAGGTGCCGATGGGAAACTGCGACATATGGCAGTTCATCGATGCCTTGGCGAGATTGAAACGCATGTGACCGCCGCCGGCGCCGCGTTCCTTGGCGCTGTAGAGCGGCAGATTCACCGCATCGGCCACGAAATTGGTATCCAGCAGCAGTCCCTTCTGCTCGTTCTTGTTGCCGAAATAGTCGGGTTCGCCGGCAAACCGGTTCTTGAAATCGTGGCGCGTGTTGAAGATGAATTCGGGATCCTCGTAGAGATTGATGATGGGCGGCGCGTTGGTCACCGCCACGTAACGCGCTGCTTCCTTGCCCGATCCGTTGAAATGCTGGTGCCAGGTGTTCAATGGAATTCCGAACAGCGCACCCGCCTTCCACTCGAACGTAATGCGTTGGCCGGCATCGTTCCAGACCGTGGTCGAGCCGCGGCCATCGAGCACGAATATCATTTCTTCAAATAGCTGGCGTTGCGGCGCGAGTTTTTTTCCCGCCGGAATCTCGCACACATAGCAGTCGTTGGTGGTGCGCGACGCTTCATGATTGATGAACACGCCGCGTCCTTCCCGCCGCGGCCACGGCTTTAGCTCGACGGTGTGCAGATTGGGTATGTAGAGCGCGCTGATGAGATCCAGGCCTTCGCTCTTCACCCAGCGGGTGTACGGCGAGTCCTTCTCGGTGGCGAATTTCTTCGCCATCTCTTCCGAAACGATTGCATCCTTGGCCATCAAATTTCTCCGCGTTCAGACACGCTTACTTGGGGTGGTTGAAATCGTCTTCCAGATTGCGTGCTTCGAAGCCCTCACCGCCCGGCGCGGGGTCGGAGGAACGCGACTCCACTGTTTTTTGAAACAGCATATTCATGAACAAAAACATGGGCTTAGTCTTTATTACCAGGGCGCGCGCTGGTTTCTCGGAATCGGCATTGAAGTGCTGATGCACGCAATTGTTGTGCACGATGGCGACATCACCTGCTTTCCAGTCGTAGCGTATGCCGTCGTGGATCTCGTAGCCGTGTCCGTCCAGGATGTAGAACGCCGCTTCGTTGACATGACCGTGCTTCTGCGATTTGCCGCCCGGGCCGTACTCTTCAAGATGCAGGTGAAAGGTTTGGGTGATGCCGTCCTTGGGTTCTACGTAATGGCGGCTGTAAGCCTGTGGACCGTCGATGAGCTTGATCTCGCGCCCCTTGCGCACGCGTGGCAGCGCGCGCAGCCGGACCAACTCGTCCTTCAAGTTGTAGGAACCCGTGATGCCGCGCACGAATATCCGGTCTTTCTTGCTGTGATAATGCGATTCGTTTTCCATGATGGTCCTTTCGTTTCAGTAGATCGAGATCAATCGGTGTTCAATTTGCTGCTATCGCCAGACACTTGGCAGGCTGCATGCCGAGGTAAACGCTGGTCCCATCGGCCGGGAAAAAGGACGGATGTACGCGCGACAAAAGCACGACATCGCCGATCTTGACCTGAAATTCAACATGATCGCCGAGAAAAATCTTGCTGTCGACCACCGCCTCCCATACGTTGGGCATGTTCGGATGGGCAGCCGAAAGATGCACGTCCTCCGGCCGCAATGAGATTACCACCTTGTCGCCCGCCTGCAATGGATCGACAGAGTAGCACTTGAGCGGGCCGAGCGCAGTCTGCGCGACAAAATAGTCCCGTTGTTCCTCGCGGGCAGTGACGGTGGCGTCGAGGAAGTTGGCCGAGCCGACAAAATCGGCCACGAACCGGTTGTGGGGACGCTCGTATATGTCGCGCGGTGAGCCGATCTGGACTATGCGCCCCTCGTTCATAACCGCGATTTCGTGCGACAGCGCGAGCGCTTCGTTCTGGTCATGGGTGACAAAAACGGTGGTCAGATTGAGATCGCGCTGCAGCCGCTTCAGTTCGAAGCGCATGCGTTCGCGCAGTTTGGCGTCCAGATTGGACAAGGGTTCGTCGAGCAGCCACAGCTGCGGCTCCATGACCAGCGCGCGCGCCAGCGCGAGGCGCTGCTGCTGACCGCCGGAGAGCTTGGTTGCCTCGCGGTCGGCAAGATGATCGAGTCCCACGGCTTTCAGCACGCGCATGACTTTCTCCTGCACTTCTCCCTTGCCCAATTTTCGGCTTCCGACTTTCAGGGGGAACGCTGCGTTCTGAAACACGTTCATGTGTGGCCATATGGCGTAAGACTGAAACACCATGCCGAAGTTGCGTTTGTTCGGTGCGACAAAAATGCCTTTGGCCGACGAGTAGACAACCCGCCCGTTGACGGACACTTCACCGGATACCGGTTTTTCGA
>Ga0114966_10005828_pt1 | contig 10360 bp, 8 predicted proteins | sample M_130207_XF_Meta_FD_87029 | JGI IMG/M metagenome (GOLD analysis project Ga0114966, IMG submission 87029) | Freshwater microbial communities from Lake Montjoie, Canada to study carbon cycling - M_130207_XF_MetaG | ecosystem: Environmental > Aquatic > Freshwater > Lake | place: Lake Montjoie...
AAGCCATACTCAAGGATTGCCCGCATGTGAAGTTGCGCCGTGACAAGTTTGGAAATCTATTGGCCACCTACAAGAACGGTAAGTCCAAGAGCAAGCCTACTTGGGTTTTCGGTGCACACATGGACCATCCGGCGTTCGTTAAACCTCCCGGTAGCACCAAGCGTGATGAATGGGATTTCCTCGGTGGTGTGGGCAAAACAGAGGTTGATGCCGGTGTGAAACGTGGTTTGCGCAAGGTCAAAGGCCAGATCGCCACTTGGAGTTTCCCTGTCAATATCACCAACACCCGCATCGAAGCCACGGCTTGCGACGACATCATTGGCTGTTCCGCCATCGTGATGACGTTCCTCGAACTTGCCCGTCTCAATATACAGACCACCGTCCACGCAGCTTTTACTCGTGCGGAAGAGGTTGGCTGGCTCGGCGCATGGCAACTCGCACAAAAATGGCCCTTTGGCAAAGACAGCGTTTTCCTCTCGCTTGAAACCAGTCGGCCCGTCAATGGCGCCGTCATGGGTGGCGGTCCGATATTGCGTGTCGGCGATCGTGTTTCCATTTTCGACAGCGAAGCCATGGCTGTCTTGATGACCACCGCGAAGGAGCAGGGCATCCGCGTGCAGCGCTGCTTGCTCGATGCTGGAGCTTGCGAGGCCACAGCCACCCAGGCTGCAGGCGTTCGCAGTGCAGGTATATCCATCCCGCTCGGCAACTATCACAACCTCAACGACGCACGTCAGATCGCTCCCGAATATGTCATGATGGACGATTTGAAATCCATGATCGACCTGCTCAAAGCCCTCGTCGCCACCAAGCACGATGGCATCGGTGAACGTACCATCCGCGAACGCGTGGAACTTCGCATGATGGAGCACGAAGCGCATCTCAAGGCCGGATCGAAGCTCTTCAGGTAACGCTGAACGCTCCAGTGGCAGAAAAAAATTGGCGGCACCGCAAGATTGCTGGCACGTGGTGCGCCTGAAATGCGCGAATAAGCGGATTAAACCGTGGCTGCAGGCTGTGCTAGGGCACGCCGGGCAAGAAACTCATCCGCTAAGGCTCGGTAGGCCATCGCACCACGGCCCGAGGGCTCGTATTCGATGATGCTTTTGCCAAAACTGGGTGCCTCTCCCAAGCGCACGGTGCGCGGGATGAGGGTCTGATAACAAGTTTCGGCGAAGTAGTTGCGCACGTCGTTGACCACTTGGTTAGCGAGGTTGGCACGACTGTCGTACATGGTCATGACGATGCCTTCGAGGAGTAAATTGGGATTGGCCCCGCAGTCGCGGATCTGCTGGACGACATTGACGATCTTGGAGAGGCCTTCGAGGCCAAAATATTCGCACTGAATGGGTACCAGCAACTCATCGGCCGCCGCCAGTGCCCCGGTCATGAGGACGCCTAGGGAAGGCGGGGTGTCCAGAATCGCGTAGTCGAAATGGCCAGAGTCACGTAGGGGAGTCAGCACCTCACGCAAGCGGGCCATGTGATTGCCGGCCTGGGCCAGCTCGATCTCGCAGCCCGCTAGTTCCTGGTGGGAGCGGATGATGGAGAGGTTCGGCAGGCGGGTACTGCGGATGGCGAGACGTGGGTCAGTTCCATCAACAAGAGCCGAGTAGAGGCTGCCGCCGTCTTCTTGGGCAAGGCCAAGGCCACTGGTGGCATTGGCCTGGGGGTCGAGATCGACCAGCAGAACCCGCACGCCACGTTGGGTGAGGCATGCAGCGAGGTTCAGAGCGGTCGTCGTTTTACCGACCCCGCCTTTTTGATTGGAAATAGCAACGATCCTCATGGGCACTTGGCGCTGGACTTTGCAGATAAACCATGGGACACGCCAGCACGAAATGGAAATCACAGAGAAATGGCTCGCAGAGATCGGCGGTTGGGCGGTCATGAAATCCGCACGCTCGCTAGTGGATGCCGGTCTGGCGGTCGTCACGAGCACGAGTGACGGGATGATCCGTGGTACCGCCGGCTCCGGCAAAATGAAGTTCACCACCGGCCTGCGCATTCGCACGGCGACGGATGTGGAGAATCTCTGCACCTGCCCGCATGCCCGCCGCAGCGGCATGATGTGCGAGCACGCACTGGCGGTGGCGCTGGCGCATGTGCGGGAACAAAGCGGTGCCAGCAGACCGGCGGCAAGACAAGGTGCCGCGTCCACTTCTCCTCAATCGCCCCCGAAGCGCGAAACGCCGCTCCTGCCGAGCATGCCGCTGACGATCCCGGGGCGCTACTCGCTCTACCTGCCGGAAACCTTGCTTCAGGGGCAGGTGCGGGAGCCGTTTGGAGTGTTTGTGAAGTTCGAGGCCGGAGGCGAAGCGGAGTCGTCCTGGTTTGCCGCCTGGCTGGCGGGGCAGGGGATCAAGCAGCCGCAGAGCCTGCCGATCTCGCTCAAGGGCGAGGGATTGAACCTCTTCCTGCAATCACTGGCGGAGCATCCCCGGGTTTTTGCGGGGAAGCCGAACGGCAAGGAGCAGCCGCTTCATGTGGCCCCGGAACTGGTGCGGCTGCCGCTGGTGGTCGAATCGGCCGATGCGCAAAACGTGCGGCTCAAGCTGGAAGGCAGCCAGCATCGGCATGTGTTGGGGGCGTGGTGGCTGTGCCAGGAAACGGCCACGCTGTTCCGCCATCTGGCCGACAGTCCCGAACTGACCACTTTGGCGGGTGATTTGAGCCGGGGGGCGGTCACACGACCGCTGCGCTGGCTGGCGGAGCAGGGGGAGGCTTTGGGTGAATGCTTCCAGATGGAACTGCGGGGCGGCTTGGAAAATTTCCATGTCTCGCCGGTGCCCTGTGAGTTCGAAATCCAGCTCGATGGCTCACTGCAGGCCGTGGAGGCCAAGGTTTCAGCCCGATACGGCACCCATCGCTGGCCAGTGATGGCAGAAGGCACCAAACCGAATACTACAACATCCATATTTCCTATTCAGGATCAATTATCTGAGTTTTTATTTTACGTGTGGAACAGAGAGGGTGAATCCCGCCTTTTGCGAGGGTTGGAGAGCCTCGGTTTCACGCTGGAAGGGCAAACTTGGCGTTTGCAGGGCAGTGAAAACGTCCTGCGCTTCTACGCTTCCGAGATGCCGCGGTTGAGAGAACTGGCGTCGATCCTTGAAGGCGAACGCTGGCGGGGGGTGACCCGAGGAATCCAGCGCATCGCTCCGAAAACCACGTTTGTGCCGCAGGGCGGTCAAGCGGGTGGCGGGGATTGGCTGAGCATGGAGTTGGCGTATGAATCGGCCGACGGGTTCCGCCTGCCGCGTGCCGAGGTGCTGCGGCTGGTGCGTTCCGGCCAGCGCTCGGTTCAGGGGCGCAATGGGAAGCGTTACATCCTCGACATCGCCGCTGTGGACGATCTGGAGGAGTCGTTGCGGGATGTCCCGCTGGAACTGACGCCGGATGGCGCACGGGTGCACGGGGCGCATGCAGCTTACTTTGGCGATGAAGCCGCCGGGTCCGCGAATGAGATCAAGGTCACGGATGACGAGATCCGGGCTGAAATCGGCGATCTGGCTGGGATGCTGCGGCCTTACCAGATGGAGGGCGTCTGCTGGATGACCTCCCGCATCCTGCGGGGCAGGGGTGGCATCCTCGCTGATGAGATGGGTCTCGGCAAAACCGTCCAGAGCATCGCGCTGGCGCTGTTCCTAAAGCAGCGGAAAGGGGCGCAAAGCGGCCCGGTGCTGGTGGTTTGCCCCAAGTCGCTGCTTGGCAACTGGCAGGCTGAGTTTGAACGCTTTGCGCCCACCCTGAAACTGCTTCAAGTGCAGGGTTCGAGCCGGGAAAAGGCCCTGGCTTCGATCAACGTTCATGACGTAGTATTGACATCTTATCAATTGATCATCAGAGATATTCAACATTACCAAAGTATTCAGTTTGGCCTGCTCCTGCTCGATGAGGCCAGCTTCACCCGCAATCCCGACACCGACGCCGCCAAAACCCTCCGCAGCCTCAAATCAAACGGGCGGATCGCCCTCACGGGGACGCCGTTGGAGAACGGCGTGCGGGATTTGTGGTCCATCTTCCAGTTCGCGCTGCCGGGTTACCTCGGGAACCAGAGTTCCTTCAAAGAGCGCTTTGAAAGCCCGATCCAGTCCGGTTTGGACCTTCCGGCGGGCAAATCGGCCGCGCTGCGGCTGCAGAAGCTGACGCAGCCGTTCTTCCTGCGCCGGACGAAACGCCAGGTGCTCAAGGATCTGCCCGAGAAGATCGAGCAGGTGCTCTGGTGCGCCCCCAGCGCCGCCCAGACCGAGTTCTACCGCAGGATTCTGGAGGAGGGCCGGGAGGAGATCAAAGCCGCCCGCCGCCGCTCTGGCCAGAACGGGGCCAAGATGACCATGTTCACCGTCCTGCTGCGTCTGCGCCAGGTTTGCTGCGATTTGCGCCTCACCGGCGTCCAACCCGAGGCGCTCAAGGGGCTGGGGCAGGAGGACCTGTCCGGCAAATGGCCGGCCCTCATCGGTCAAATCGAGTCCACGCTGGAATCGGGTGGTAAACTGCTAGTTTTCAGTCAGTTTGTTCAGTTTTTACGACTCATGCGTGACCATTTAAAGGCCGAAAAACTCGATCACGCCTACCTGGATGGCACCAGCCAGGACCGCTCGGCCCAGGTGGAACGCTTCCAGAAAGACCCGAACTGCCGCATCTTCCTCATCAGCCTGAAAGCCGGGGGATACGGGCTCAATCTGACCGCCGCCGACAACGTCATCCTAGCCGACCCATGGTGGAATCCCGCCGTCGAATCCCAGGCCATCGACCGCGCCCACCGCATTGGCCAGCAAAAGGTCGTCAACGCCTACCGCCTAGCCATTCGTGGCACTGTCGAGGAACGCATCCTCAAACTCCAAGCCCAAAAGCGCGGCCTCGTCGAAGCCGCTCTGAATGATCAAGCACCGATGATGGAGGGTTTGAGTGAGACGGATCTGGAGGGGTTGATCCAGTAGATTCAAACAATAGTCATATCCAAGCTGACACACTACCTTATATGTGGACTTTACATTGATTGTTTGTAGTTAATAAGAGGTGGTTCAGATCGACTTCAAACTTCAAATTGGTCACCACACCCCACCAGCTTCAGCGTCCGCTTCATCTGCGCACTCTGTAACGCGGTATCGACGATCTGCTGGCCGATGCGGGAGATGTCGAGGCGGAGCGGGCCGATGAGCGGAGCGCCGGTATCGAGATGGTGAATGACGTGCTCGACGGGGTTGCGGTTCGGCGCGAGGACGGGATCGACGGGCACTTCAAAGCCTTCAGGCTTGGCGCGGGTTTGGACGCGGATGGTTTTCTCGTAGTCGTAGCAGGAAATGGTGCCGTCGGTGCCTTTGAGGACGAAACCGCACTTTGGCTGCGGCTGAAAGATCCAGGGATCGGTAAAAGTGCCCCAGCGGGTCTCGCTTTTGCTCAAACCAAAGCTGTAGCGGATGACGGCCACGGCGTGCTCATCGACCTCCAGCCCGGCGGGCTCGTCCCAGACGCCAGTGACTTCGAGCGGGGTCTTGCCGCCGAGGTGCCAGGTGCCGAGCGTGGTGCCGTAGCCCATGTAGTCGAGCAGTGATCCCCCGCCCTGCTCCTGGCTATAAAACCAGCTTGCAGCTTTTTCGGCGGCGCTAGGCTCCTTTTCGATTTTGTCGGCCCCGTGGTAGAGCGGGCCGCGATTGCCGCCGTGATGATGGAACTCGCGCACCTCGCCGATGATTCCTTCTTGGATCAGACGATGCGCGGTCTGATGCCCGGCGTCCCAGACGAGCGGCCAGTTCACGGTGAGCAGTTTCCCGTGCGGTTGCATGGCGGCGATCATCGCATCCGCCTCGGCCAGCGATCCGGCAAAGGGTTTCTCCATGATGATGTGCGTGCCAAACGGGGCGATCTTTGCCACCCACTCGCCATGTTTTGAGGCCGCCGGGCAAAGGATGACGATGTCGGGCTTCGACTGCTCCATGCAGGCGCGATAATCCGTGAACACTTGGTCTGCACTGAGGCTGAAATTCCGTGCGGCATCCACAAGGCGTTCCGGCTTCTCATCGCAAATGCCTACGATCTCGGCATGCGGATGCTCTGAGGTCTGCCGCAGCAAATCGCCCATGTGAAAGTGATCAAAATTGATGCCCGCGATACGCCATGGTTTGCTCATAAGTCGCGTATCGAAGCCGAGACGCTGAATGATGACAATCAAAATCCCTCTTGCCCTGCTATGCCTGCGACCTTTCATCTTCGCATGGCCGCCAACGAAATCCGCGACACTCCTGGGCGTCTCCTGCTCGGCTGGGCGTTGTTGCTGACCTCTTTGGTCATCCTGGCCTGGCGTATTCATCTTCACCCGGCGGATTACGAGTGGACGGAATATCCCACAGCGCTTGGCGACACCAAGTACTACTCCGCTCTCGGCAAAGACGACCGCTACGAGCCGAACTTGCGCTTCACCGGCCAAGATAAAGGCGTTTATCGCCGTGCGGCTGATCCCGTCGAGTTCGACGACGCTACGATGCTCAAACTCGCGCTCGACGCTTCTGGTCGTCACTACGTTTACCAACCCGCCGCCACCAGCGGGGACGCCAAGTCCCACGTGTATTTAAAGACCGACGAGAACCGCTACATCGAGTTCGGCGCACGGAAGTTTTACCCCCCCTACGAGCCGAAGATTGCGCCTTGAACGGCTCCCTTGGTGCGCACCGAGAATGCGCTTGGCACCCCCGCAAATCTCCCTTTAATCCGCGCTCCCGAACTCTCCCTTCCCCTCATGCCCATCGCCCGCGCCCTGCTCTCTGTTTCCGACAAAACCGGCCTTCTCGACTTTGCCAAAGGCCTTGCGGCGCTCGGCGTGGAACTGCTTTCCACCGGCGGTACCTCCAAGCATCTCAAGGACGGCGGTTTGAAGGTCACCGATGTGTCTGATCACACCGGCTTCCCCGAAATGTTCGATGGTCGCGTCAAAACCTTGCACCCGAAAGTTCACGGCGGCCTGCTGCAACGTCGTGACAATGAAGAAGACAAGCGCAACGCCCAGAAGCACGACATCCCGGTCATCGACTTGGTTGTCGTCAATCTTTACCCCTTTGAGCAGACCGTTGCCAAAAAGGACGTCACGCTCGAAGAAGCCATCGAGAACATCGACATCGGCGGCCCCTCCATGCTGCGTTCGGCGGCCAAAAACCACCGCTGGGTCACCGTGATCACTGATCCGGCCGATTACGCGGTCGTGCTCGAAGAGATGAAGGAAAACGCTGGCGACACCACGCTCGCCACCCGCGAACGCTTGGCATGCAAAGTCTTCCAGCGCACCGGCAGCTACGACTCCGCCATCGCCAGCTTCCTGAACAAGGAACAGACCACGCAGAAGACCTTCAATGTCTCCCTGCCCCTCTATGCCGAGCTGCGTTACGGCGACAACCCGCATCAGAAGACCTCGCTCTACGGCAACTTCGGCGACTACTTCGTCAAACTGCACGGCAAAGACCTCAGCTACACCAACGTCCTCGACATCCACGCCGCCGCCGAGATCGCCCTAGAGTTCCGCCGCCCAACCGTCGCCATCCTCAAGCACACCAATCCCTGCGGCGTCGGCTGTGCGGATGAAGACTTGCGTGAAGCCTGGCAGAAAGCTTTCGAAACCGACAAGCAGGCCCCCTTCGGCGGCGTCATCGTCGTCAACCGCAGCATGACGCTCGGCCTCGCCCGCATCATCTCCGAGATCTTCACCGACGTCATCATCGCGCCCGACTTCGATGCCGATGCTCGGGCCCTCTTGCAGAAGAAAAAGAACCTGCGTCTCATCCAGATGCTCCCTGGTGTCGCCGAAGCACTCGCCGAGCCGATCATCCGCTCCGCTCCTGGTGGCGTGATGGTCATGGACAGCGATTTCCGTGCACTGGGCCTCGACGATCTCGAAACGAAGGTTAAGACCATCCGCCCACCAACGCGCGACGAACTCGAAGCCATGCGCTTTGGCTGGCGTGTCGTAAAGCACGTCAAATCCAACGCCATCGTCTTCGCCACGCATGATCGCACTCTCGCCATCGGTGCCGGCCAGATGAGCCGCGTTGATTCCTGCCGCATTGCCATTTGGAAAGCCAAAGAAGCCGGACTCTCGCTCAAAGGCAGCATTGTCGCCTCCGACGCCATGTTCCCCTTCCCCGACGGCCTCATCGCCGCCGCCGAAGCCGGTGCCACCGCCGCCATCCAGCCCGGCGGCTCCGTCAAAGACGCCGAAGTCATCGCCGCCGCCGACGAACATAAGATGGCCATGTGCTTCACCGGCGTGCGGCATTTCTTGCATTAAGAGCGTGAAACAGGCAGCCTGCCTGTGCTCGGTTCTCCCCTCTTTGTTATCTTCCTTATCTCCTATTCCAATCCGAAAATCTCACAGGAGATAACAGAGGCAACGGAGACCAATCAACGATCAAGCCAGACACCGGCGGAAGAGATCCACCGTAAGTCCGAGCGCCTGTCGCGCCAGCTCGGCATCATAGCGCAATCCTTCATCGCGCAGGAAGGCATGCGCGGCGTTGAACTCATGCCAGGTGAACGTCACTCCGGCAGCCGTGATTGTTTGATAAATCATCGCACGCCCTTCGGCGGGCACATGGGGATCTTGTCGGCCAAAGACCATCATCAGTTCACCGGTGATCTCCGCCGCACGGGCCAGCGAATCATCGTTCATGCCCGCACCGAGACTGCGCTTGTGCAGATCGGTGGGATAAAAGCAGGCCGCCGCCGCCACATCGGGTTGCAGTGCGGCGCGATAGGTCAGATGCCCGCCGATGCAGGGGCCAAAGGAGCCTAGACGACCCGTACAGGCCGCGTGGGTCTTCAAATAGTCCAGCACCGCTCGGTTGTCCGCGTCATAAGCCGCCACCGGCTTTTCCGTCTTCAACCGATTGCCCGTGTCCGAGCCCGCCTGATCGTAACCCAGCACCGTTCCCGCTGGCAGATACTCATGGTAGATTTCCGGCAGCGCCACGATGAAGCCATGTCCCGCCAGCGCCGCCGCAGTGCGGCAAATGGGTGCCGTGAGTTGAAAAATCTCCGAGTGAAACAGCAATCCCGGAAACCGGCCTTCCGCCGCCGGCCGCAGCACTGCTGTGCGCATCGGACCGGACGGTGTGGCGAGTTCAACAATTTCAGGTTCACGGAGAGTCATACCACCACGCTATAGCACGCCTCTCCGCATCTCCAAGTCTCCCGTTCTTGCGGGATACTACGCCAATCTCGTCTCTTTCTGCAAACGCCTTGTCGGCAGCCGGAGATCGTGCCAGCATAAAAGATGAACGACGATCAATTTCAGCAACTCAGGACTCTCGTAGCGGCATCAGGCGACCTGCCGGAATCGGCCAAATCGCGGCTGCTGGATCTGGTCACTCAAGCCGAGCAGCAAAGCACCGACGCCAGCACGCCCAACACCGCGGCGGCCGAACTCCCCTCGGCCCTCACCGAACTCGAGGTCGCGCATCCCGAAGCCACCGCCTTCCTCAACCGCATCGCCGTCACGCTTGGAAACATGGGAATCTGAGCGGCGCTCACTGTTCCATGAGCCGTTACGCCAGCAATCAGGAAGTCGTGCGCTTCTTTGCCGCTCACGGCATTGAGGTCACTCAGGTGCGCCGGGAGGGCGATCTGCGTCATCTCCGCGTCCACGGTCAGCTGCTCACTCTGCCCATGCCCGCCAGTGCGGATGAATGCCTGCGAATCGTTCAGGAATGCATCGCCGACAATTCCTTGCCAGCTCAATCCAGCAAGTCGTAGCAGCTGTCACTTTTTCTTCGCCAACGCTTCGAGATAGTCCAACAACGACGCAAACTCGCGCAGAGTCAGGTTGTTCGCCAATCCGGGCGGCATGATCGAGATCGGCAGCTTCTGACGGCTCTTGATGTCCTTAACGGCAAAGGTGAACTCCTGAGCGGCCACGTTGCGCAGTTTCACGTTGTCGGCGGACTCCAGGGTGATGAAGCCCATCTGCTGCGTGCCGTCGTTGAGCGTGATCACCTCGCTGGCGAAGCCCTGAGCGATGGTTTTGTTCGGATCGAGAATGTTCTGCGCGAGGTCGGGACGCTTGTAGGTCTGCGCGATGTTGCCGAGATACGGCCCCTTCTGCGGCTCGGATTCCTTCGTCGTGTGGCAGGCAACGCAGGTGGCCTTGGTGAAGACCATTTCGCCGGTGGCGACATCGCCCTTCATGGCGATGACCTTGGTAAGCACCACTTCAGGCTTCAGCGTGCTGACGAGTGGTGTCGTGTCCTTCTCAAGGTTCAGGCGCATCGCTTTGGCAGTGCTTTCCGCCGCTTTCTTCACCGCAAGATCGGGATCGTTCAACGCGGCAAGTACTCTACCTGCGGACGGTGTGTGTTTGATCAAACCGATCGCG
>Ga0114966_10005829_pt1 | contig 10359 bp, 7 predicted proteins | sample M_130207_XF_Meta_FD_87029 | JGI IMG/M metagenome (GOLD analysis project Ga0114966, IMG submission 87029) | Freshwater microbial communities from Lake Montjoie, Canada to study carbon cycling - M_130207_XF_MetaG | ecosystem: Environmental > Aquatic > Freshwater > Lake | place: Lake Montjoie...
GATGATGCTACTGCACGAATTAAATTGAGTGAATTTGGCTTCTCTGTTGAACGAGTTTTGAGAAACTATATGGGCATTCCTGATGTAAAAGTAGTGCCAAAAGTCAAGTCGGTAAACCAAGAAATATACAAGCAAATCAGACACAACTTGGATAGTTCAATGAGAGTATATCGAGAGAAACATCCAATCAATGTTGCACAAGTTATAACTAACCTTCAGGAGTCAGATGAACGAGAGAAGGATAAGAAAGGTTAACCAGCTTTGATTTAATCAAAGAAATCAATCAAACCAAATATATTATTTTATGAATAATATATATGAGCAAACTAACAAATAAACATAAAAATAAACACAAAAATAAGAATAAGAATAATCGTAACAAAACAAGAAAGAAATTACATAGGTTAAAAGAAGTTGATAATTTTTATTACTTTGTAAACAAGGATTGGTTTTCAAAAAATGTCATCTCAAAAACAAGTAATATAAAAAATGCATTTTCAATACTACAGGATAAAGTTGATAAGGAATTGCATTTGGTACTAACAAATCATATTTTCAAAGAAAAAAGTCTCGAAGCAAAACATTGTAAAAATATATATGATTCGGTACTAACATTTAATAATGCGCTGACCGAGAAACAAATCTATCTGTTTATAGAACAAATTAATAATTATAGAAAGATGGAATGTGGAGATGGTCTTTACAAGTTTCTTGCTTGGGCTAAATTAAACGGTATATCTAGTCCAATTTCTTTACATATGATTAACGATAATAATAACCACGGTCGCTATATTTTGTCTCTAGGTGAAGGTGGATTGTCTTTTTCATTAAAAGAAACTTATACGGATCCTAAAAAGAAACGACTAATTACTGCATATACTCAATTCATTAAGGAAACATTTGCAATTATTTTTGGTCCAAATAACACGTATTGTGCAGAGGATGTAATTGATATTGAACATGAATTGTCTAAAAAAATATATACACAAGAGGAAAATGGTGACCTAAATAAAACTAATATGAAATATACATCAAGCCAAATAAAGCACCGTTGTGATTTTGATTTTTATAAATTTATTACGCTTTTTGGGATTAAAATTAATAAAAACAGTTACAAGACCAATGTTGAAAACCCAGAATATATAAAACACACTTCAAAATTAATGTTGAAGGAATGGACAACTAACAAATGGAACTCGTTTTGGGTATTTCGTTTGTTAGTATTTGCGTCTGGATTTCATTCTGAACTCAACAAATATTTCTTTTCATTCTTTTCATTGCGTTTAAATGGCATATTACAAATGAGGCCTCGTTGCGATTATGCTATAAGTTTTGTTGCAAATATAATGAATTCTACATTGAGTAAGAAATACATTAAGTATTATAAAAATGAAAAACAAAAGGTATTTGTAACTGAACTAACTAACAAAATTAAGCGTGTGTTTAAAGAGAGAATTACACGTAGTAAATGGCTAACTGATAAAACAAAGGAACTTGCTTTGCATAAAGTTAATTCAATGTCTTGTGCGATTGGCTACAGAGACAAGTATATTGCAGACCCTAGCTGTGATTTTTCAGCCACGGATGCAATTTCAAACTTCATACAATTTGTAAAATGGGATAATGAATACGTAGTTGAACACCTTCATAAGAAAATGCCTGATAAATCATATTGGTTAAGAACTAATGAAGATAGCGTATTCAATGTAAACGCATATTATAATAGAGCAATCAATGAAATGATTATTCCTAATGCAATTTTACAGGCGCCATATGTGTGTCTTGATAAAAATATGGCATATAATTTGGCAAGTATTGGGTTCATTATTGCACACGAGATTATACACGGTTTTGACAAACTAGGCTGTCAATTTAACGGCGAGGGAGAAATACATGATTGGTGGTCAAAAGAAGATTCTGATAATTACAAGAAATTACAGAAAGAAATTATAGAGCAATATGAGACGGTTTCCAAACGTGATAATATTAAATTGAACGGTGATTTAACACTGAGTGAGAACATTGCCGACACATCTGCATTACAGATTGTTGAAGATGTTCTAGAGGATTATTTGGTGGAGCGTGATATTTTTGGAGCAGAGCAGGATACGCATTTCAAAGAGATGTATTATAATTATGCAAGACAGTGGCGTACATTAATGACAATTAACCGAATGAAGCATTTAACAGCACTTGATGGACACAGTTTGACAAATTATCGTGTCAATTGCACTCTAATTCGTTCCGAACGATTTCGACGGATTTTTAATATTCAACCTGGGGACGGTATGTATTATAATAAACCGATGAGTATTATTTGGTAAATTGGATTGATATTTTTTCGAACCTGTTAAAAGGAAACTGTTATTTTTGTGTAATTTGTTTGATTCAAATGTTTTTAATATTTTTATTTATTATAATATTTTATGGAACAAATTAAAAATGAATTAAACCAATTATTATGTAATTCAATTAATAATGATTTAACTTTAATGTCTCAATATAAAAGATTGCTAATTTCAAATCTTGTTAAAGCAAGATGTCACAATATTATTTGGCATTCATTACATTCGTTTTCAACTTTATATCCAGAAAATCCTAGTGATAATCAAAAAAAAAATACAAAAGAGTTATTACTTAAAATAAAATCTATTATGCCATTTTGTATGAGTTGTTCAAATAATCATGGGGATACTTTTTTAGAAAATTATAACTTAGAACTAGCAACAAGTAGCACTAATGAGTTAATTATTTGTTTAATTGATTACCATAAATTTATTAATAATACATTTGTAAAAAATAAAAATTATGATGATTCCTTATATACAATTGATTTTATTAAAAATAAGTATGCCGATAACTCATATATACAGCATATTAAACAAACATATAACATTTCATTTTTAGAACTAATTTCTAACAATAATATTGCAAATTTTATAATTTCATTACGTCAAAATATGCAGGGGTTTAGAAAGATTATCATTGATGAAATTAATTGTTTAGATTATGAACTCTTATTAAATATGACAATAAATTAATAAATAAAACATATTATACATTTTTTATTTATTTTAAATTTGATTATGGTTTGACGGGTCAAAAAGAGGTATGCCAGTACCTATTGGTCCAAGGTAACCATTAACAGCATACACATTTTTAATATAATCTTTGTTTGCCATAAAGGTAAATTTACCATTAACCCAACTCCGAGCTAAACCAGTATTAGTTGTTTCTATATAATAAAACCATTCGATAAATGCGTCTTCCGTAGGTGGAACAGGTCCGTTAATAATACAACAATAATAACGTGTAAAAGCAGTGACAATACCATTAGTACAATAATCAAGAGAAAATGATTGTGTTTGACAAACATTAGTAATATTATGTAGTGCTACTGCGCTACCGGTTGTTGTAGGACACGAATTTCGACCACATCTATATAACGCAAATTCATAATTATTTACATTACATTGAAACACAGGAGGAACAAAAGGAACAATACAACCTGGTTCAGAAAAAGCAATTGAATAGTATAGTTGTGGAGCTAAACCAGCTGAAAAAGGAAACTCAGGTATTGCTTGAAGATTAATATAAAATGGGATTACTGGTCCTTGTTCTCCAGTTGCTCCTGTATCTCCTTGTGCTCCAGTTGCTCCTGTATCTCCTTGTGCTCCTGTATCACCTTGTGCGCCAGTTGCTCCTGTATCTCCTTGAGCTCCTGTATCTCCTTGAGCTCCTGTATCTCCTTGTGCTCCTGTGGAACCTTGTGCGCCAGTTGCTCCTTGTGCTCCAGTTGCTCCTTGGGCTCCTGTTACTCCAACACCTGTTGCTCCTTGTGCGCCAGTTGCTCCTTGTGCTCCAGTTGAACCCTGTGCTCCTGTAACTCCTGCACCTGTTGCGCCTTGAGCTCCTGTTACTCCAACACCTGTTGCTCCTTGAGCACCAGTTGATCCCTGCGCTCCTGTTGCTCCTTGTGCTCCTGTAACTCCTGCTCCTGTTGCACCTTGAGCGCCTGTAGAACCGCCAACTAATCCTTGTGGTCCTATTGCACCTTGAGCTCCTGTATCGCCTGTAGTTCCTATAAATCCTGTAGCTCCTTGTGAACCTGTAGCTCCAATAAATCCTGTAGCTCCTTGTGAACCTGTAGCTCCGATAAATCCTGTAGCACCTTGTGCTCCTTGGGAGCCAGTGGATCCTACAAATCCTGTAGCACCTTGTGATCCTTGGGCTCCTGTTGTTCCGATAAATCCAGTATCACCTTGGGCTCCTGTAGTTCCTACAAATCCTGTATCACCTTGAGCACCTTGGGCTCCTGTAGTTCCTACAAATCCTGTAGCACCTTGGGCTCCTGTTGTTCCTGGTCCTCCTGCACCTTGGGCTCCTGTTGCTCCTGTTGCTCCTTGTGCTCCTTGTGCACCGACTGTTCCTACTGCACCTTGTGCACCTGTTACTCCTGTAGCACCCCCAGAAGGACCAACGGGTCCAGTGGTTCCAGCGGGTCCTTGTGCCCCAGTCGACCCCGTTAATCCAATAGGTCCTGGCACACCTTGAAGACCAGGTATACCAGCTCCTGATGAATTACAACAGCGTTTTGCTCCTAAATAATTTGAATATGTATTATATTGCATTTATAATAATATAATAATATAAAATATTATATAATATAAGTTTTTATTTATTACATCCTTTATCTTTACACTTTTATCTTTACACTTGTAAATGCTAATTTAAATAATAATTATATCTGGTTCGGATATAATTATATTTGGGTTCTTTGCATTTGATTTGCCTTTCTATTCCAAAATTAATGCCGATTGATTTGTTAGTCCAAATTTCTCATTAAGAATAGAGCCCTTGTTAGGTTTCTTCTTTTGCATTCGTGACTTCAACTGGTAATTATTGGATGGAATGATTTTGTTATTCAATATGAATTCGTCATTGTCTTCGTGTAATTCAGGCAAGATGCGTGTAAGTGGCTTATCCACAATCAAAAACAGTCGCTCATTTCGTAGAAGCGACCTATATTCTTGAATAGACAAGTTGCCATAGAATTTATCCAACATATAATACGGATTTGGTGCGGGTTTAACATTCTTCTTGTATTCATAAATCTTTGAATAAATATGATTTAATATATGATATCTCTCAAATTTGGTGGAACTGTCAATAGACTCATTCATCAAGTGAGCTACACCGCACTCCGGGCTGCAAAAACATCCATAGACATGATATGTGCCGTTGATGAAATGCTTTGGGATATATACGGGAGGATTATCAAAGTCACTTGTGCACCAGAAGCAAGCCGATTTCTTGTTGTTTATATTATTCACGTGTAAGTTATGCTCTAATTGTTTTAATTTACGCCAGATTTCCTTGTTATTGTCTTTATTGATAACTTCATCGTCTTCATCATAATCCATATCGTTTGTATTTACGTTACCGGTTGTAGTCGTATTAGCGTTGGTATTTTGAGTAGATTTATTTTCATTAATGTTTGTATTCAACAATTCATAAGATAATTCATTTTTAGTTCCAAAATTAAATGACTCAATTAGACACGATGAATTTGCTAATTGTAAATCCTTCATAGAACACTTAAGATGTAATATTACATTTGGTCTGTCAATTTTTTGATGATTTAATGGAACAACTTGCTGTATAATTTTACCACCTTTTGGCTTTCGACCACGCTTCTTTATTGCGGGCTTCTGGTCTGAAGTATTATTTACATTTGTTTCACCTTCTTCATCGTACATTTCTTCATTTGAAGGACTAATTACTACATTTACGTCTGTTACATCAGTCAATGTTTGTATATTAGTTATATCTGTATTGACATTGGAATTCTCTATATTTGTACTAACATTTAGTTCATTTATTTGCAATTGGACATTTGTCATAGCAGTAGCATTTAAAGAAGCTAATAAATCCTTCTTGGATTTTCTGCCACGTTTGGCTTTTACAACTTCTGTCACAATAGGAATAGGAATAGGAATAGGTTCTGGAACAGGTTCCTTTGCTGACTCTATAACATTTGGTTCTTTTGCTGACGCTAAAATTTTCTTAGATTTTACAACCTTTTTAACTTTAGTAGCTTCGTTAGGTGCAATAGGTGCAATAGGTGCAATAGGTGCAATAGGTGCAATAGGTGCAATAATAGGATCAACTACCTTAGTAGCAACCTTCTTAGTATTAGTTCTAACCATTTGTTATACATTTATTATATTGATTAATTTAAATCGTTTTAATAAATATATTATCCATAGCAACTTCTGCAAACAGGTATATAACTATCTGAACCAACAATTGTCTGTTCTGTTTCCATTGTAAGACGCTTGGAGAATATGCCCGACTTTCCATCTTTGCAAATGCTACATAAAGATGTTAGTTTGGTCACTTTGTCACACATAGGAATAAGGTCCAAAATATGTCCAAACTTCTTTCTCTCAAAATCCCCATCTAATCCTCCAACATAAATCTTCTTTCCTTGAGACAACAAACTAACAACAGTTGTATATAAATCATCAAAGAACTGTCCTTCGTTGATAATAATCACCTGAGACGTGGCAAGAGTATCCAAAATATCTGTAATACATTTGGCTTTAATGCAAGGAATCATTACCTTATCGTGTGTCGATAACATCGTATCGTGATAACGAGTGTCAATTGAGTGATTGACAACGGAAACTGGGATATTGCAAAATTGGCATTGTTTGTAAATGTCCACTAGACGACTCGTCTTGCCGGAAAACATTGGTCCAATAATTAACTCCAAGTATGCACTGGTTGAATTCATCGTTGTTGCTTAATTTATAGTAATATTTTTAAACTGATGTTTTATTGTATTATTTATAAATTAAATATTAAATATTATATATTATTTATTAATTATACATTTAAATGACAGAATACTTACAAACAGAATGTGAAACTAGTAAGAAATCAATAAATAATGGCAATGTTTGGGTCGAAAAATGGCGGCCCACCAATTTTGATGGCATTGTTTTGGACCCTCTAAATAAGCAAATCCTGAAGAACATTATTAAATCCTCTTATTTTCCCAATTTACTATTTTACGGCCCACCCGGAACAGGTAAGACGACGACGATTATAAACCTAGTGAACGCATACCAGGAAACTCTTAACCAAAAGCACAAGGGGCTAATGATCCATTTGAACGCATCTGATGAGCGAGGTATTGACATCATTCGAAACCAAATCAACCAATTTGTCAATTCAAAGTCTCTATTTAACCAAGGTATGAAATTTGTTATTCTTGATGAGGTTGATTATATGACCAAGAATGCTCAACAAGCATTGCGCTATCTTTTGCAGAATTACACACACGGTGTCCGATTTTGTTTGATTTGCAACTATATAAGCCGCATTGACGAAGGTCTACAAAACGAATTCTTACGTTTGCGTTTCAACCAATTACCAGAGAAGGATATAATTAACTTCTTGAATACGATTGCAGTATCAGAGAAATTGAATATAACTAACAAATCGCTGCAACTCATACAGCAGCTTTACAAGTCAGATATACGCAGTATGATAAACTTTATGCAGTCAAATCAGAACATTACGGATGCGGATTTTAACATCATAGATGATAGCATATGGGAGAAATTATATGAAATGATAGCCAATAAGACGCCAATAATGGAATTAAACAAATTTATAAACCAGACCAGTTCCAAGTTCAACATTGACAAAAAGAATATAATGAAGGACTTTCTAAATTATATTATTCGGAATAAGAGTCAAGATATATTATCTCGGGAGTTTTTGAATTTTGTTGAGAATATAATGCATTTTGAGGATTGCAAAAATAGCGATTATGTTAATTATTCATTGGCACGATTGTCGTCTCTGTTTTGAAGAATATTACAATTATTGTTAGTATTATAATTATTGTAAATAGACATTCTTAATTGCAACTTTAACATAAAATCATTTGGAGGCGAACTCTTTGACGGGTCAAAGACATTTTGTTTTAAACCATATTCGCTAAAGCTATTGTCCGCCCTTCTTGATGTAGGGGATATTTGACTTACCGGGGGCAAAATGCTCCTTTCATAGCTGATGCACTTATTACAACTCATTATATTCTACAACGAAAAGAAATAATTGAAATTAATTTAATTAAACAATTTAAAGAGAATAATATAAAGTAATATAGATGTTGTCTCTAAGTTCAAAACAAATTAATATAAATAAAGGTAATAAGGGTGGTAAAAAGGCTGCCGCCAATGTAGATGATGAGTGGTCGTCATTTATATCCAACCATTATCAAGACGATGTCTCAGATGATGATACTGAAGTCGATATTGATGACGCTGACATTGATATTGATGATAATATGGTTACCGAACCTGTTAAGAGTAATAAGTCCAAAGATAATAGCAATAGTAAAAAACTATATAATAACGATAATGCGCCTACACCATCTGATATTTACATATCAACCAAATCTAAAATTGCTTATTTAACAGAGCCAGTTGATTTGAGAGTCTTCTGGGACATTCCAATCATTCCTTATGCGACGCCGAGTAATGGAGTCATTAAGAAACAGATTAAAATCAACTCGAAGTCGCAAGAGGAGCTCGATGAAATCCAATCACGTCTTCAAAAGGAACTATACTTTGATGAGCACGTGATGTCTCACGTTGACAACCCGAGCGGTCGCATCAAGTTCAAGGATATTCGCAAAATCACGATTGGTATTTCAAAGAAGGATATTATGAGTTATCGGTCCAAGAAGAAGCAGGCATTTTACAACTGCTTTGTGATGATTATTCGTCTGAAGGTTGCTCAGGAGTTTAAAGAGTTCCACATCAAGGTATTTAACACGGGCAAACTGGAGATACCCGGCGTGCAAAATGATGCGATGTTTGAGCTGGTTTTGACGACAATTATTAGCATATTGCAGCCACATAGCCCGACACAGCTTTCATACAATAAGAAGAGTGACACTGTATTAATCAATTCCAATTTTAATTGCGGGTTCTTTATTGACCGAGAAGCGTTATATGACATACTGAAGTATAAATATAACATTCAGGCAATTTATGACCCGTGCTCATATCCAGGTATTCAATGCAAGTTCTATTATAACAAGGATATTGGTGTCCAAACAGGTAAGCAAATTAGTACTGAAAATAAGGCCAAACATACGAATATAGTTGAAGTGTCATTTATGATATTCAGGACTGGGTCTGTTCTCATTGTTGGTATGTGTGAGGAAGACGTGTTATTTGAAATATACGAGTTTTTGAAACTGTTACTCTTAGCCGAGTTTGAAAATGTTTGCCAAGGATTATTAGATATTAATCATAATCATATTAAAGATAAGAAGAAGAAAATACGTAAGAAGACTATCACGATTTTAGATGGACATATCACCAATAATTGCATCATCATTCATAACCTTAACAATAATGCTAATATCGGGAATAATAATAAATTGGTTGGTATCTAATTTTACAACAATAAAATAATATATAGTAAATATGAATAGCTATTCAGAAAATATATCCTGTATTAAGTTGTTATCTATAGTATCTGTATCTATTTCTTGAAGTATAGAATACGTATTCATTCTTAGATGATTTTCATCTATTTTTTTCCTTGATTGTAACCGTTTACTAAATTCCAGTATTAAGTTAAAGAATATTGACAATTTAATTTGTTTATCTACCAATAAATTTGTAAATAAATAAATGCATTCACTGTGATTCTTCTTGCTCTTTACTTTATTAAATTCGTCGGATAATTGCTTCAATTTGTCGCAACATTTGCCAATATGCTCCACATTGTTAGTATAATTGAATTCTGGGTCTAAAAATATATAACGTATCATATTCTTATAAATTGCAATATAGAAGTCCATAGTTGTTAACGTTGCTTTGTCTTCATTAGATGGGTCTAAAATTGTCTTCTTGTATTCCTGATTGATTTCGTAGATTGTCTTCTTGTAAACGAACAATATTGCATCTCGGCTGCTTAATTGGAGGAATGTAACATTTTCATCGGAAATTTGCTCGATAAACTCGATATAGAAGTAATACGCTTTTTGGCTGTGATAGAAGGACAAATCCAGATTCTTTGTGAAATACAATGTGTTTATGAATACGTGGCTGACTGTTTCTATTCCTCGTTCAAATATGAAACGATAATAGTGTTTATTCTTCATTGATATTTTCTCAGACATAAATCGCATATATTCAATGATTACACTAACAAATTTTGTTAGTATATCTTGCAGTAAGCAATCAAAATTGAGCTTGTAATTATCTATATTATTTAGAGCATATTGGGGATTTTCTGTTACTAAATGGTTATTCTGTTTTAGAC
>Ga0114966_10005830_pt1 | contig 10357 bp, 9 predicted proteins | sample M_130207_XF_Meta_FD_87029 | JGI IMG/M metagenome (GOLD analysis project Ga0114966, IMG submission 87029) | Freshwater microbial communities from Lake Montjoie, Canada to study carbon cycling - M_130207_XF_MetaG | ecosystem: Environmental > Aquatic > Freshwater > Lake | place: Lake Montjoie...
CCTTGTACACAAACCACGGATGATGAGAGCCAGAGCCCACCGAACTTAGCTAGAACCGCCGTGCGTATCCAGTCTTGCTGAGCAACACCGACTTTCGCCTTTGGGTTTCTCAGGCTAGTGGGCATGGAATCGCTGCCCAAAAGTTCCGCTACACCCTGCACACCTCCAATCACCTCGACTCTGTAGTCTTCCCCATTCGCCTTCAAGATCGACTCGTAAAAGAGATTTAGGATAGGGATATTTATAACCTGACTACTGCGTGCTCCAAAATCTGTCCAGTAGCGGCTGTTTACTTGACTATCATCATAGTAAACCCAGAGGATAGGACGATCTATACCGATTTTGAGCATTTCGGGTGTTATCTCGACTCGTGGTGTATTCTGTTTTGCTACAAAGTATGCGGCCACTCCCACCGCCAGGACCGATATGCCAACTATAATCATCTGTTCTGGCTTCATTCTAAAGCCGAGGAGTATTTTTATCCGTTCCGTATTACAAGACGTTTCATCCGTTCAAAGTAAGAATTCTCAGCAATGGCCTCCTCCGCCACACGCCGTTTCCGCATTTCTTCCTGCCGTGCCAAGGCCATCTCAGCATCTCTCAGGGCCGACATCTCAGCATCTGCCAAGGGTGCCGGTGCCGATTTTCTCTCAGTCGCCATCTGATCTAAATTCCTGTTAGCTGACACTTTCACATTGGCGGTTTGGTGCGTAAATGTATTATATTCGGTATATGCCTTCTTCAAATCGGTAAATGCCTGTCCCTTACCCGTCTCAATCGCTGCAACCGTATAATCATCACGAGCAGTTCTTCCTAGTTCAGTGACATAACCCATTCCTCTGGCCAAGGAAAGTTCCTGGGCCACCAGGGCGTTACCACTGTTGGCACGTAGCGGCTTCGGCCCATCTTCCTCAAATGCCTTATTGAAGACATCACGATTGAATTTTCCACTGAATGAAGTTGTCTTCTTCATTTCATCTGAACCCTTGAGCCAATCGCCGTATCCAGATTCTTCTGGATCAGGAATACGGGTCTTCTCGAACATTGAGTTAAAGGCGTCGACATTGAGTTTTGAGGGGTTGAGCTGAACTGGCTCTACCATCTTCCACTTATCGGCAGCATCTTCACGCCCGCTGGCAAGTGCTGTGGGTGCTTCGACCTTTCCATCGACCGCACGGCCTCCTCGGATTCTCATGAGAATTTCACCGAGATAGGCGAAGGCTTTGGTGACCGCCTCGAACTCCTTGTCTGAACCGCCCTTATCTGGATGTGCACGTAAGGCTGCCTTCTTATATGCCGCCTTTAGAATCGAATCAGTCAAGGCGACTTCCTCCTCGAGGCCAAGAATTCTCAGACAGGCAGAAAAGTAATTAATGGCCTTCTCATTTCCCTTTTGGCTTGTTGTCACTTCGGCACGAGTAGTATGAACAGTCATTTGAGATGGTTGTCCCCGAGTTTGCGGGCCTCCCCCACCACCTCCACCACCCCCTCCACCACCACCCCCGCCTCCCCCCTCAAGAGGCAAAGCTGGTGGAGCACGACCCTCTTTTACAGATTGAACGTAATGTAAGAGATGCCCATAGATTCCCGCCGCTCGAGCAGATTCCATATGCTCGGGGGAACTCAATAGAGTTTGTATCATTTGGGCTCGGGTGCCCGGTGATTGAATTCCCAAGATATTTTGATATATTCTTCGATGCTCTGTAGGCAGTCTTGAAAAATCTGCTCCCATCCTCTGCCTTCTGATTATACTATCAAATGATTCTCTGTGCTAACACTCCGCACCCGCTCCACTGTCAGAACTGGTATTCTCGCCTCGCATTCCCACAACCACTTCCGTCCCACCGAAACAAAGCCAAATACCTTCGGCCACATCTGCGGAGCAATAAGAGGTAGTCGCCGAATCACAGAATCCCTGATCAAGCCCCAGCTCTCAAGAGGAAGCACCATGGCCAATTGCTCCTGGGGAATTGGAGATGGTTGTCCACTATCCGTAATCTCGAGAGAAATGTCCTGGTCCTTCAAAAAGGCAGCAAGGTCCGACCAAAGTGGCGGAAGCCATGAAGGAAAAATCCACGAAGTATTCACACTCTTCCCGGTGTAATAGTCAATAATCCACTGAAACCCCTTGACATACTCTTGGCATACATGGTCTACGTCATAGGATCTGTGTAAAAAGGTCCAGTATATGTTCTTCCAGTCATCCTTGAGCTTAGAACCGTCCAAAAAGCCCGCCTCGACGTCCCACTTGAGTGCTAGACCCTCCTCCTCCGCCATCCCCTTGCCGACACCCCTCGTTGCTTGATCGCGTTTCTTGCGAATAAGATACAAGAGGCGATCTTCCTCCTGTCCGCCAGAAGACCATCTTTCGAAAACACCCTTTAACACAGGCAGCGAGACTTTCTCATCGGGCCCAATCAATGATGCCCCCGCAACCAAATCCCTTTTTACACAATCCATGATAAATTCATGCCCGTCGTCTGATAGCTTATGAGTCAGGCTGTGAGGCAAGAAATCATTCCCCATGAGGCTCATGTATCCTATGTAATTCAATACGGCGTCATAGCCGGCTAGACCTAGACGGCCCTGGAATTCGCGGATATTGAGATATTGGTATTCCTGTTCGCCCGTATGCTGTTTGTGACCAAATTCTTGCTTTTCTCTCAAAAGAAAAAGATCGAGTCCACACAATTCGCCGGTCAGCATTGAGAGCAAAATCAGGTCGGCATCAAGTCCGTAGACGACTACTTGCTCTTTTTTTCCTGAAAGGGCTCCGTTGGCCCCGTTGGCCCCGTTGGCAGAGCCTCGCCCCGCAAGGGGGTCTCTGGCAGAGCCTCGCCCTGAAAGGGCCCCGTTGGCAGAGCCAGTTCGCAGCCACTTCATAATCTTATGCTCTCCCTCCCCCTCTTCGTCCGCACCACTGACGATCCACGACGAGTTAATCCCCTTTAACATAATCCCCAGACGCTCCATAAATTCTGTTCCAGGCGTAATCGCATTGGTGTCCCATGACTCTTCCTTGAATTGACGCAGCCAAACAGATTTGAATCTACGAACCCGTTGTTGGCGGATCTTCGCCATAGGCACAACTCCGTCAACCGCGAGTAAAACTTTCTTGGGTTTTCCAGCATATGCCCAGATTTCTTTTACCGTTTTTTCAATTTCCTTGAGAAGCATCTTCTCCCATTCATCGTGTATATCGGCATTATATACCGGCATAGACGGTCCGCGAATACATCTGTATATCAGACAATTGAAATCAAAGGCGAGAACTTTTGGTGTGTCTATGGTTCTCATGAGGCAGCCAGGATATTTGGTAAGAATTCCTCTGAAATACGAGGGAATACCCATCCTCTTAATAAATCATTCCCTTATCTTTAACCATTGTTAGAATGGCGGCTCCAGCTCAAGCTCCCGCAGCCTCAGTCCCTCCGCTAACGAATACACCTAGAAAAACCGATCCCTTTGTAAGTTCTACCGAGAAAAGCATGTGGGAAAACTTCATAGAGATAATACTTATTCCTGTTGATAAGGCAATTCTATTTGCCGCACCTGAGTTGGGGCATCTATCGCCCATCATCCTATCACTTGGAGCAGCCTTTATCTCACTGGTAACTTTGAATTACCCAGTCTTTGTGCTTGCCGCCTCATCAGTTGAGGCCTATTTTCTCCATAGTGCACTCAGCGTGGTTGGTGCATACACTGTTACACCAATTATGGGAATTTCAGATAAGTCGAAGCCTACCGACAAATGTAAGAGTTATTTTCAGACTCTTACACCTTCCCGATTCGAGGCTATCTTCACACAGGGGCTTCGTAATGAATTTCCCAACTCGCCTCTATATTTTATCTCTTTCGCCGCCGCATATTGTATCCAAAGTATGTATTTCTTCAGCCAAGAATGCTCCGAGCTGGGGCCTCAGTATAGTAATCGTCCCTACTTGGCCATAATCGCCGCCGCCATGTTTATCTTCCTATACGCCATCTACTTACTTTCATTCTCATGTGATTCCGCCTTCGCACTTTCTTTTACAATAGTCCTTGGTCTCTTTGTAGGCTATTTCATCTGTTATCAGAATTTCCTATTATTCGGCAAGGAGTCCGTCGGCCTTCTCTTTATTCCCTCGCTGGCTCGCCGCTCTGGAATGGATTATATCTGTGTTACCACGAATCCGAAAAAGGCTTGATCGCCTGGCAAAGGCCCAACACAAACCTCTTTAACACAGTTAGATGGAAGCTTTACAGAGCTCCTTTGCCGATGCTTTTACAACACTTCCCCTTTTAATAATGGGATTTATCTTTTTTCTAGGCATGCTAACATCAAATATTGGCTTATTATATCTATTTATAGGCCATCTCTTTGTTGTTCCCGCACTCTCCTATCTCGGCAATGAGACTGGCAATCCATTTTTCAATGAGGGAAAGGCAGATATTGTCAAGATTATTAAATGGGTTGTGTCAATTGGAATCTTCTTTGGCATTAACACAGGATCAGCACAAGTCATAAGTGGCAATTGGTCAACCTTGGGTATCTTATCTTTTATTGTCCTCGCAGTTTTACAGGGCATAACACAAGAATCTTACTTTCATTTCTTCAATCCTCCTGCTTGGAAATGGAAGGTCGAGGATACCACATCCTGGGTTGGAATAAACATTCCGCCGGCCAAAAAGTCTGGTCCAGGATGCAATATCTTGCCAAACACCGATAACTCATATAATAGACCCAGTCATTGGGTAAACCACATCACCTTCTTTTTCGGATTTATTATGGCAAACGCTTCCGCTATATATAATGAGCCTGTCCCTACAAATCCAAAGACAGCTGATCCTGAAGTCGATCGTCAGAGACAGGCTCAAATTGACCTTCGCGTAACTAACAGAAAGGCTATTACGATGTCAATCATGATTCTTTCAGTAATTATATTGGCCGTCTTATTATTCTTCCGTTATCTAAAGACAGAGTGTGAGAGCTCTTTTATTCTCGCTATTTTCCCACTATTAATTGCTTATGGGACTGGTTCGGCATTCTTTACTCTAATTTATAAGGCCTGTGGTGTTCGACCGGCGGATATTCTTGGTATCGTTCAAGGAATGATAGCAACACAGCTCATAGATAATCCGATCGTTTGTGTGGCCTAAGCTCAAGAATTTATGTCTTCAGCCAATAATCAAAGGTTAATCTTGGAAATATATTATTGACAGAAGTCCTGCCAATATATTTTTTATACCAGTCTTTTAATTTATTTTCAATATTCTCATTTAATTCATCCCAATCCTTTAAGATAACAACTGGCAAATTATGTTTTATAAACATATCATCCAGACATGAGGTTTTGGTTATAACAATTGCTCCAGCTAAAAACAACTCCCATGTTCTATGACAATCTAAACCATTGCCTCTTGGAGATAATACAAAATTATATTTATTATATAAATCAGTAATTTCTTCAAAGGAGATTCTATTATTTACAAAGTCAATGCTCTTATTATCTTTTAACGTTTCAAATAATCTTATACGCTCGTAGTGTGTAATTGAATTATGTGTATCGCTTAGAACTCTATTCGATATACGTTTATCTGGCTGTGATAAACTTCTTTTATAAACCATATATTTAATTTTATCGGTCATACTATTATTTACAAACCATCTTTGTGTGTGTAAATCAAATCCGATTGGAATATGCGTAAGTTTTGGATGAATAATGCTCTTATCATAATTTTGAGTATACCATCTTATAATCATATCTGATTTTAATATCTTATTAACATGCCCTGTATCTTGAGATAACATCATTGATTTATCTCCATCTGATGTAATTAATATTATAGGATTATTAAGAAGATTTATATGATCTGTAAAATATTCTAGATCTTTTACATGATCACCTGTGCCATTTCTTATAAATACTATATTATTCTCTTTTGTAACAGAATTAATAATATTTTTAATGTCTATACTTGAAGATGGATAATCTGTATCTTTCTTCGAATATTCATTGCGTAGTGGACCTTTTGACCAGATAATATTATTTACTTTTAATTCTATTTTGTTAGATTTATCTTCCATATTATAATATATGTTCTTAAATATTTAGACCTCAAGAGAATAGAATCTTATCCTTGATCGACGTTGATTTCAGTGGTCCCGCATTTTTGAACTCATTAATACCCCATAACTGTGAATATACATCTGTTCTCAAGTCTAAATCATCCTTTAGCACATATTTGAAATCTCCACTATCAACTAAGAAATAAACATACTTAGTTCCAATCAAATATGGATAGGGGACATCATTATTCCCAATGGGTGACATGAATTTTATAGGCTCATCCAGAACCTTGAATTCACTTACATTACGATAGACTAATACGAAGGTGTCCTTAGACTTTTGTATTAGAATTGTATTGCCCTTTTTCCAATCACCAAATGCACTAGAATCTGAGCTAGTCCATAAAGCCATATACTTCATCTCGCCCACTTTTACTGGATCAACAATATCATTCACATTATCGCCATGATTCCGATAAATAATCGCTTTGTGATCCTTTGAAAAATCCTCAACGATCCATGGCTTACCACCATTGTCTGTAATAAAATACCGCTTCCCTTTGAGTTTAAGAGTCTTAGTGACTCTTCCCACCGGTTTCCAAGTATAAACTCCTCCAGAATTTGCAACAGATTTGTATGAAGCACCATCATTTCCCTTTAACACTTTCCCCTTACAATCCCCAGCATGATAAGGAGGCGATGGACGATTCGCATATTTCTTTAAAGTTACTCTTTCACACCCCATCTATACTAGAATCCACAAAATCCTTTCCATAGAAAAAGATGTTGCTTGAATGCCTTGATGCCTATTCCAGGAAGCTGTCCCATTTGAACCGCCTGATAAATCTCTGTGGTATAGTTTAGCCAAAGATTTTTTAGACTTTCTCCTCTTTCGATTACTCCGAGATTATCAGAAAATGGCACGCTTTCGGTGGGCTTTTTGAGGCGTATATTTACCGCCTCGTGAAAGGTCCAGATCCATCTGGCAACATCCTCCAGCTTGGCAGGAAGACCAGCTCGCCTATATTCTTCGATGTGTAGACGACATTCAGCACATGGCACTATTGTTTCTAAATGTGCTAGAAGCCAATCGATCTCCCTCTTAGCATCAACCCTCATGGGCGGAGGCACTATTTTTGAATAATATCCGAGGATATGTAAAATCTTCCATAACTTTGGCCCCCACACAGAAGGTGCCATCTAAAATTGAAGTTCACAAGTGCAAACTCGATTTGTCCGCACCAGCAATGGCTAGTAAACTAAGTCCACTAAGTCCCCTAAGTCCCCTGAGTCCAGGAGACACTACACAAGCTAACGCGTATCCCATTGTCGCAGAAATCTGGACAATCTTCGAGGCGACTCTTATGGTTCAAGCCAAGCGTCTCGTAGAAGATATCGCCGCCCATCAAGGCCGCGACTCAAAAGAGTTATGGTCGCTCATAAAGCCAAAGGTCAAGATACCACTCTTTGACACAGACTTTCCAGAACCTACACTTTGCCCCCATATTATTGGGAGCCAAGGAAGTGCAATCATTCAACGGTGTCGTTCACCATGTGTTCTCGGCTTTGGGACATGTGCTGATCATTCGCATGCGTCGAAGACACAGGCACAGACACAGGCACAGGCATCTCTAGAAACCGTTGATTCAATCAAGGATATGGATGGTGTAAGTTATTATGTTGATAGCCAGGGGCTCGCCAGAGACAAGCAAGGAAAACCGAAGGGGATTGTGAAAGAGGATGTTCTCTACTTGTTCAGGGTGTCTAAACCGAATCTGCCTAATTCTAACTAATGGAAGGTTCGTCAAAGGCCCAAAAGGCTACGCGAAAGCCACGAGGCATACGAGCCACACGGAACCCACAAGGTAAGAAGCCAAAGGCAGAAGAAGTCTATGATCCTCGCCCAAAGCACGGCCATTTTTGGTTCACCGATACCGGCTTCAACATTCTCCCCAAACATCTTTTTCATCCAGCAATCGCCTCTCACCTCACGCAGATACCTGTAAATCTGGTCAACCGCCTCGAGTATTTAGAAGAAAATTTCCCCCTCAGAGACCCAGCAGCACATCTTCCAGCCAAGACAGATATTGATTGGTTCAAATGGTCAAAGCTGAAGTCTTCCACTATCCGAAAGGCCGTATACAAAATCACGATGGTTCGCCATCTATTCAAGAAATTACTACACCACTACCGCACTCGCCGACTTACGCCAGCGAATAAGGAAGATATTTATACAATGGAAGTGCCGAAGAATCCAGTATATATTGTCGATTGGGCATCGAAGCAAAAGTATAGCTTCGAGGCACAGACCCTGATGAAAGATATCACCTGTCGCCTCATGACACACGATGGTCTGTTCGAGAATCCACAAGCACCCCGTAATCCATACACAAACATCCCTTTTACACAGTCTCAAATGATTTCCATATGGAATTCTATATTTTCCTCAGGGATTTATACATCTTCTGCCTTTGCCTTATTTCGCAAGTCAAAGTTCTGTTTACGCCGTTTTACACTTGAAAATACTACTTTATTGAAACTTAATGCTCTTTCTAAGACAATGAAGGACCCGGCCTTGTATGACTACGTGGATAGGATGATTGATTTCATACGATACGCATATGATGAAGAATCTGTTGATTTCAGAGTTAATATGTATAGCTATATACTCATAAATTATCCTCAGCATCCTTTATTAAAACGTTGGGCGGCTCTTTGTTATAAATTCTATGAGGCAGATATTCTATATCATTCTTCCCCAGCTCTTCTAAATGTGACAAAGGATACTATTTTATATTCTACAAGTCACTTGATTAACTGCGAAAGCCAATTGAGTAGACTATATACAGTTTCTGATGATCTTGGTGTGAATATTGGAGAAGTTGATATGGGCGTTCTTGATGTCTATGTATTCTTGGAAACGTGATGTGCCGCAGTTAAAACTGCTTAGCACTACATATCATTACCGAAAATATAAAAAATATGAACTGACCTTCATATTTTTTATATTTGACGGAAACATAATTTTTAGTGGTTAGAATAGAATATGGCATCTAGATTGACGCCAGGCAATCTCTTAGAGATTCGGCGTGTAAAGGCCATGGCCGCTTCTGCTGGCCAGGATACATGTTTTAAAGGTCCTACTGGTCCACCTGGACCAACTGGCCCCAATGCTGGTATTACGGGATCAACAGGCTCAACAGGGCCAACAGGAGCAGGTGTAACAGGAGCAACTGGAGCGACAGGAGCAACTGGACCAGGTGGAAATTTGTTTTTTAGCACATCAACTACACCCATGACAATTAATGGTGATCAAAAGTTTATAACAATTGGAACTGGATTATCGTGGACTGTTGGAATGAGCTGCGTTGTAGCATATAGTTTGGATAATCTGATTTATGGAACAGTTGTTAGTTATGATAGTATAACAGGGCTTTTCGCGTTTAATCCAACTATGTATGAGGGTTCAGGATCATATGTAGTATGGACCGTTAATTTGAATGGGTCTCTTGGGCCTACTGGAGCTACAGGTCCTATTGGAGCTACAGGTCCTATTGGAGGATCCGATACACAGGTTCTCTATAATAGTGGAGGAACTGCAGCAGGATCTGCTAATCTTACCTTTGACGGATCTACATTGAGTGCTTACAATTTGTCAGTTTCGAATAAACTCGTATCATCATTAATTCCTGACCAGGATTCTGTATATGATCTTGGTGCAACAGGTGCGGCTTTTAAAGATTTACACTTGAGTGGAAATACAATCTATCTTGGAAATACACAGATTAAAACAGATGCATCTGGTATAGTTTTTGTTACAGATGCAATTAGTTCGAGAGCGTTTGGTTTACCAGGACCAACAGGAGCAACAGGGGCAGGAGAAACAGGAGCAACAGGAGAAACAGGCCCACAAGGTCCAACAGGCCCATCTGCCGTGAGAGAACCTCTGCCAACCGCCTATTATTATCTTAGTAGCAGTCAATTAATTCCTGGAACAGGATCAACAACAACTACAGATATCCTCTTTAACACATTCTCGACAATAGAGTCAAATAGCCTAATAGGACCAACCTATAACACAAGCACAGGAACTCTTACAAATAATACAGGAAGAGCACTAACATTTTTAGTAAGCTGTCAAATAACAACAGATAATACAATCTTTGATTATACAACTACGAATCAGCCTTCAGTTTCTATTATTAAAAATACGAATACAATGTTAACATCATCAGCAATAAATTTCGAAGGAAACTCCTTTAGCACATCACTCACACTGAACGCTGGCGAATCTTTGAATATTAAATA
>Ga0114966_10005832_pt1 | contig 10355 bp, 8 predicted proteins | sample M_130207_XF_Meta_FD_87029 | JGI IMG/M metagenome (GOLD analysis project Ga0114966, IMG submission 87029) | Freshwater microbial communities from Lake Montjoie, Canada to study carbon cycling - M_130207_XF_MetaG | ecosystem: Environmental > Aquatic > Freshwater > Lake | place: Lake Montjoie...
ACAATCGACACCGGCAACGCTGCGGACAACGTGATCCCCGCCCAGGCTATGGCAAAGGTCAACATTCGTTACAACGACGTGCATTCTTCTCTCAGTCTGAGCACTTGGCTTAGGGCGGAGGCGGCGCGGGTCACTGAAGAGACGGACGTCAGCTTTCAAGTCGGCGTTGACGTGTGGGGAGAAAGCTTCGTGACGCAACCTGGACCCTTGGTGGATCTGGTCGCTGCGGCAGTAAGGGCCGAGACAGGACTTGCGCCCGAGCTTTCAACAACCGGCGGCACATCGGACGCACGTTTCATTCGCAGTTATTGTCCCGTGGTCGAATTCGGGCTTGTTGGGAAAACCATGCATCAGGTCGACGAAAGGGTTGAAGTGACACAGATCACTGGGCTCAAAGCGATCTACGGCAGAATTCTGCGCGACTATTTCGCCGCGCCCTTGCCTAACTTTCATGGTAAGTCGGGAAAAACGGGAGGCTGAGGAATTGGAACTTGGATTGAAGGGTAAGACAGCCATAGTTTGCGCTTCGAGCAAGGGGCTGGGCAAGGCCTGCGCCGCAGCACTTGCCGCAGAAGGGGCGGATGTTGTTGTCAACGGCCGAAATCCAGAAACCGTGGCGGCCGCAGTAAAGGAGATTTTGGCTGTGGCGCGGGGGCGGGTGATCCCTGTCGTTGCTGACCTGACGACGGAAGAAGGGAGGGCCCGACTGTTGGGCCCCATTCCGCAGCCCGATATCTTGGTAAATAATTGCGGCTGCTCACGTTTCGGCAACTTCCGAGACTTTGATCGAAGCGACTGGCTGCGCGCGATTGAAGGCAACATGCTGTCGGCAATCGACCTCATCAAGGCGGTGATCGACCCCATGATCCTGCGGCGTCACGGGAGGATCGTGAATATCACCTCGGTCGCCGTGAAGGCTCCGATCGCCGAGCTTTGCCTTTCAAATGCTGCCCGTAGTGGTCTGACAGGCTTTGTCGCGGGCCTCGCCCGGGAGGTCTCTCGTGCCAATGTGACGATCAACAACCTCCTTCCTGGAACTTTCGCCACCGACCGTATCCTGGAACAGGCCCGCCATGCTGCCGTCGACATATCGTTCGAAGAACAGGTTGCAATCTGGCAATCGCAAGAGATTTCAGGCAGGATGGGTCGGCCCGAGGAACTTGGCGCGATGTGCGCCTTTCTGTGCAGCGACCATGCGGGCTATATCACCGGGCAGAACATCCTGATGGATGGTGGGGGCTACCCGGGGACGTTCTGACCCTCAGGCCAGACCCAGATCCCGCGTCTGTGCGTCTATCAACGTGCGCTGTAGCTCGATGAAGACCCCGGGTGGCTGTTGCAGCATCTGATCGTCGGCAAGCGGGTCGACGACGTCAGTCCGGTGCCCCACTAGGGTTTCCACGACAGCCAGACCGCAGAAGGGCACCATGGCTTCCGAATAGCCTCCTTCATGCGCGCAGACGAGGCGTCCGTCGCAGAGTTCTTCGGCCAGGGCCAGTGTGTCTTCGGCCAGAGAGCGGAACGTCTCCGATGTGGCCAACATCCGTCCCATCGGATCCAGGCCGTTGGCGTCAAAGCCGCAGGCGACAACGATCAGGTCAGGCGCAAAACGCCGTATCGCCGGGGCAACAATTCGTTCGAAGGCATCAAGGTAGCTTTGATGGCCTCCGCCGGGTAGGAGAGGGATATTGATGTTGAATCCTTCGCCCGCGCCCCGACCCCGATCTTCGGCCTTCCCGCGGTCGACCGGATAGTTTGCCGCCTGATGGATCGAGATCGTCAGGGTGTCATCCCGATCATAATAAATCGTCTCGGTCCCATTGCCATGGTGAACATCCCAGTCGAGCACCGCAACACGCAGACTTCCCTGTTCGGCGCGCGCAGCCTCCAGCGCGATCGCGATATTCGCCAGGAGGCAAAGGCCCGTGCCCGCGACTGGCTCGGCATGATGCCCGGGCGGCCTTGCCAAGGCATAAGCGTTGCGAACACTGCGTGACAGCACATCCGCAACCGCCCGCTTGACGAGGCCAGCCGAGAGAGAGGCCGATTCGAAACTGCCAGGCAACATCAAACGGGTCTTGCCGGGCGCGGCCGTGCCATTGGCGGAGGTTTCGCGGAACAGATCGACGTAAGGCTGGGTGTGGACGCGCAGAATGTCTTCCACAGTGACCGGATCAGCCTTGCGGACATCCAGATGATCCCAAAGGCCGGATACCTCGAGGAGGTTCTTGAACCGCCGCTTGGTCTCTGGGTTCTCTAGATGGCTTGTCCCGGCAGGTGGCTGCACATAGCCGCCGACAGGCAGCGTCAGGACAGCTTCACCCCAAGAATGCCACAGGCACCGTTCGTCATGATAGAATGCTGTTGTCATCTTATTCTCCTAATCCAAACTGGCTTAGCCTCTTCGGAATTAGCAATCCGGCTTTCCAGTCCTGCAGCTACGCCCCTCAGGGGCAGCGAAGCATCAAACTCGAATTGACCATTGCTTAAACCTGAGGGCTTCTTAGCAAAATGGAACTTTTCTTGCAAGAGTTGACTCCAAGACAGAAAAACTCCATTCTCAAACTATAACGTTAGAAAAGGGATCGAAATGGTGGGCGAATCTGCACCGATTCTGGCGCTTCAGCAGGTGTTGGAGCAGAGCCGGGAAAGCGCTACGCCAGCGGAGCGCGCGATTTCGACCTACATGTTGGAGAACTTCTCCAGCTTGCCATTCGAGACGGCGGCTTCGGCAGCTAGCAAGATCGGCGTGTCGGAAACCACCCTGGGACGGTACTGTCGCGCAATTGGATTGAAACACTTCAAGGACCTAAAGGCGCGCCTTCAAGCTGACATGGGAGCGCATGCCTGGCTTCCGGGCGATCGTATGCGTGAGTTCAAGGAACGATCGCGGCGAGGAACGGAAGAAGCAAGCCTTGCTCTTGAAAAGGAAATGTCGGCGATCCTTACCGTTCACGAACTAGCGGCTTCGTCAGGGTTTGCGCGAGCCGTCAACTTGTTGGCAGCGCGCAAGGAAGTTTACGTGGCTGGCTTTCAGGCTGAACGTGGGTTTGCGCATTATTTTGCGGATTCTCTCGTCTATCTGCGCCCGGGAGTGCGGCTCACCTCCTCTGCCGACGGTCATTTTGCGGATGTTCTGACCGCGGACCCGAATTTGGCTTGTCTCGTCTTACTTGATGGTCGGCGCTATTCCCGACTGTCGTTCGAGCTTGCGCAGTCTGCCAAGGCGCGTGGGGTGCCGATCATCCTCATCACTGACACCTATTGCGATTGGGCGCGCGACGTTGCGACCGAGGCTTTCGCAGTGCCAAGTGATCTCAACCATTTCTGGGATGCGACCACACCGATGGTCAGTCTTCTTGGGCTGATGTTGAATGCAATCTTCACCGTTCTGGGACCCGAAGTGGAAGCTAGAATGGCTGAGGTGTCCAACTATTACGGAAAGTTTGTGGGCCATACGGGCTCCAGTCGAAATCTGAAAAAGAAGTCCAAAAACGCATCTTCAACAGGGGAGAAATAAGAATGACGAAACACCAAAGACATCTTTGGGCAGGCTTGGGGTTGAGCGCATTGCTTGCCCTGTCTGCTCCCGCAAAGGCCGATGAGCTTGTCGCCGCACTCAAAGGTGCTGAAGTGGGCGTGGCCACTTATGACATGCTCAAGGCCATCAACTCGAACGTTGCGAGCACGTTGATCTACGACACATTGATCGAACAGGATGCCAACCACGGCTATGTGCCCGCCCTGGCGGAAAGCTGGGAAGAAGCGCCGGACGGCCTGCAGTGGACGTTCCACTTGAAGCAAGGTGTCAAGTTCCACAATGGCGTTGATTTCAACGCAAAGGAGGTTGCCGACTGGCTGGCGATGTTCAAGGGAACGGATTTCGAGTACTATCTAGGCGCAGTCAAGGAGATCGTCGTTGTCGACGAACATACCATTCGTCTTGACATGACCCGCCCCGATCCGAACCTGCTCTACAACCTGTCCACCCCCTTCGGCGGCATCATGGAGCCTGGTGCGCGGAAAGCTGACGGCGACAACTACGGTTTGACCGCCGCCGTGGGCACCGGGCCATACAAGCTTGAAAGCTTTGCCGTCGGTCAAGAAACAGTTCTCGTGCGCAATGATGATTATACGTGGGGTGCCAAGACCGCAGCCAACACTGGCCCGGCCAACATCGAGCGTATTCGCCTGCGCGAGATCGGCGAAGCATCGACGTCCTTCCTCGAACTTACGACGGGCGGCGTCGACATGCTCTTTGGCGTGCCGCAGGAGTTCCTTTCCGAAGCCACCAAACAGCCCAACATCAAATTGATGACGATGCCCGACCAAGAAATCTACTATCTGGTCATGAACGTAACCGCAGCACCCTTCGACGACATTCGTGTCCGCCAAGCGGCTGCCTTGGCGGTGAACCAACAGGCGATCAAGGACAACCTGTTCGGCGGGGCCGGAAACATTCCTTCGACGTTCATGATAGCGTCCCTGCCGGAAGAGAAGGTCGCCGACCAGTTCCGCATCAAGTTTGACTTGGATCGTGCCAAGGCCTTGCTAGATGAAGCTGGCTGGATGTCAGGCGCCGATGGCGTCAGGGCAAAGGACGGCCAACCCCTGAAAATCACGCTCTGGACCCAGTCGGATTCGAACTTCCGCCGCGTGACCGAAGTCATCCAGGCACAACTAAAGGATGCGGGCTTTGCGGCCGATCTTCTGACCTTCGATAGTGCCTCCATCCGCGATCAATACAAGGCCGGCACACATCAGGCTGCGGTTCGGTCCTACTTCTATGACAACGCCACCATTCTGGATTGGTTCTTCGGCGGTGATCGTCCTGGCTATCCGAATATCTCCATGTTCAACGATCCGAAGGCAGAAGAGCTGCGCAACGTGGCAATGACAGGGTCGAAAACCAGCGAAGAGTTCACGAAAAACTTCATCGCCTACCACGAATACATCCTGTCACAGTTCCCGTTCGCTCCAATCTACGAACCGGTGGGCAATATCGCCTTTAACGGTGATCGCGTGATCATGCCCGAGACCATCAATTCCCCGGTCTTCCAGCGTGCCGCCATCATGGACCTGAAGCTGGCGAACTAACAAGAAGGGGCGGGGATCGGGAAATGTTTGGCTTTATCATCAAGAGAAGTCTGCTCCTGATCCCCGTGTTTTTTGCAGCGTCGATCGTTGTCTTCCTGCTTATCCACCTGGTTCCCGGCGACCCGGTCGACAGTCTCCTGACGGTTGGCTCCCCGCCCGAGCAACGGCAGATCATCACCGAGCGCTATGGATTGGACAAACCGCTTATCGTCCAATACGGCATCTGGATCGGGGATATCCTGCGTGGGGACCTTGGCACCGCCATCATCATGCGCCGCCCTGTTGCGGATTTGATGGCCGAGGCGCTTCCCTATTCCATCGCGCTCGGGGCATCCGCTTTTCTATTCTACACAATTGTTGGCGTGACGCTTGGGGTCACTGCGTCGCTGTTTCAGGATCGCTGGCCAGACCGAACAATCATGACTGGCGTGCTTTTCGGCTCGACACTTCCAAGCTTCTGGCTGGGGCTGCTTTTGATGCTGATCTTCTCCGTCTGGCTCAGATGGCTGCCCGTCTCGGGCGCGCGCGACGTCAGCAGCCTTGTATTGCCGGTTCTGACCATAGGTCTGGGCGGTACGGCACTTGTGGCACGTATCACCCGCGTCGCCATGGTGGAAACCCAAAGGAAAGATTTTGTCATGCTCTTGCACGCCAAGGGCATGCATCCTCTTCACATTCAGTTGGTCCGCGTGCTGCGCCATGCGCTGATCCCTGTCGTGACCATCCTTGCCCTCAGGATCGGCTTTGTCCTTGGTGGCGCCATCACGGTGGAGATCGTCTTTGCACGTCCAGGCATTGGTACCTTACTGGTAAGGGGAATTATGCAGCATGATTACCCGGTGGTGCAGGCCTGCCTCTTGATGCTGTCGATGGCCGTCATTCTGGGCACATTCCTGGGTGACGTCCTTCAAGCACTTATGGACCCACGAGCACGGGTGAGCCTGTCATGATGCGGTGGCTTGCCCCTTTGCGCGCAGCGTTTGGCAGGCCATCGGGAATGGTTGCCGGCACCTGGCTGCTGATCCTCATCGCGGTCGCCGTTCTCGCCCATCTGCTGACACCCTACGACTATGATATCCAAGATCTTGCCAATGCCAAAATGCCACCGAATGCCGCCCACTGGATGGGCACCGATGAGTTCGGCCGGGATCTGATGACGCGCATCTTTTACGGCGCGCGGACATCCCTGACGGTGTCCAGCGTCTCAATCGGCCTGTCTCTGATGGCGGGCCTTACCCTCGGCGCAACCGCTGCCTATTTCGGAGGTTGGTTCGATCGAGTCGTGACGACGGCGGTAGACCTCACCTGGTCCTTCCCAGAAATTCTGATTGCGCTGATCCTCGTGGCAATCATCGGGCCAGGAACAACGGGCACCATGGCCGCAATTGCCGTCGCATATCTGGCCCAGTTCACAAGGTTGACGCGGGCGCAGATCCTTACACTGAAGTCTGAGACCTATATCGAGGCTGCCCGCAGTCTCGGGGCAAGCCACAAGCATCTGTTGTTCCGGCATCTGGTCCCCAATGCGCTGGCTCCGGTCCTGGTTGCCGCCATGCTGGCCACAGGGGACGCGATCATTCTAGAGGCGACTTTGGGCTTCTTCGGACTTGGCGCACAGCCACCAACTCCAAGCTGGGGCGCTATGATGTCTTCTGGTGCCGCCCAGCTTTTCTCAGCGCCGTGGATCATCCTGCTACCAGGCCTAGTACTAACCGTCACCGTCATCGCCATTAACCTGTTCGGCGATGCCCTCATTGCTGCGCTCGACATCAGAACAAAGTTGAGGGATGCCTGATGCTGCTTGAAGTTCAGGATATGAGCGTTGCTATCGGCGGGGTAACACCCCTCGATGGGGTCAGTTTTGCGCTGGATCGGGGTCAGATCCATGGCCTGGTTGGCGAGAGCGGGTCGGGGAAGTCACTTACGGCCATGGCGATCATGGGCCTTCTGCCCCTGATCGGCGGGCGCATCATCGGCGGTAGCCTGAAGTTCGACGGTCATTCGCTGCAGCGCCCCGAGACTGAACTGCGCAAGCTACGCGGCCGTCGCATCGCCTTCATAACTCAAAACCCGATGACCGCCCTTGACCCGGTTCGCCAGATTGGCGGTCAAGTCGACGAAGTCGCAATGATGCATCTCGGTCTTGATCGCAAAGCGGCGCGCGAACGCACGATCGAAATATTGAAACAGTTGCGGATTTCTTCAGCCGAGACGCTTGTTCGATCTTATCCCCACGAGCTTTCCGGGGGGATGAAGCAACGCATCGTCATTGCAATGGCCCTTGCAGGCGAACCTGATTTGATCGTTGCGGACGAGCCCACAACCGCGCTCGATGTGACCGTTCAGGCTCAGATCATTCACATCCTTACGGCGCTGGTGCGGGAGAGAGGCCTGGGCTTGTTGCTCATAACGCACGACATGGGCGTTGTCGCCCAAGCTTGCGATTTGGTGACTGTGCTTTACGCCGGCCGCGTGGCAGAAAAGAGCACCACCAGCACGCTCTTTCAGGCGCCGCGCCATCCCTACACAAACGCCCTGATGGCAAGCGTTCCGCGCGATGACATGGCAATCGGCGAACTGAAGGGCATTCCCGGCTTCGTCCCATCGGTTGCAGGATATCCGCCAGGGTGCCGTTTCCATCCACGATGTTCTCGCAAAACCGAAATATGCGCTGGTTCGCTCCCACCCCTCTTGGCTAAAGACAAAGAGAGTGCGCTTGCCTGCCACAATCCGCTGGATGGAGCTCAACCGTGACCGAGATTCTGCGGCTCGAAAATTTGACCAGAGTGTTCAACCAGCCCAATGGAGCTTTTGGGAAACCGCGCCAGATGACGGCGGTGCGTGACGTATCGCTGTCGGTCAACAAGGGCGACGTCGTCGGCATCGTTGGTGAATCCGGCTGCGGAAAATCCACCCTTGCCCGCTTGATCCTGCGCCTTGTCGAACCGACGTCAGGTCGGGTGTTTCATGACGGGACGGATATCACGCAGCTTTCCCACCGCGCCCTTCAGGCGGCGCGAAAGAACATGTCGATGGTCTTTCAGGACCCCTATTCAAGTCTTGACCCACGCTACACTGTGGCCGACTGTTTGGCTGAGCCCTATGTCGTACAAGGTGCGAAGGTGCCGGAGGGGCGGATTGATACGCTTCTAAGCCAAGTGGGACTTTCGCGTGCCATGGCTCAAAGCTACCCCCATCAGTTATCAGGGGGCCAACGCCAGAGAGTTGGGATTGCCCGCTCAATTGCCCTTTCGCCCAACCTATTAATCTTGGACGAACCGACCGCATCGCTAGACGTTTCCATCCAGGCCCAAATTGTCTCGCTGCTCAAAGACCTGCAAGACGCCATGGGTCTGACCTACATATTCATAAGTCACGACCTTGGGCTTGTCCGCTATTTCTGTAATCGTATTGTGGTTATGTATCTGGGTGCTGTGGTGGAGGAGATCCCTCATCCAGATTGCCCGCCCCAGCATCCCTATACCGCAACCCTGATGGCCTCAACCTTCGCACCGGATCCAAAACTCCGCAAGGAACTGGTTGCCCTTGAGGGCGAAATCCCCTCACCATTCAACCTTCCGCGCGGTTGCGCCTTCGTTGGCCGTTGCCCCCGCGCTTCAGAGCGCTGTAAATTTGAGCAACCCGTCTTGGCTCTTGGGCCAAGCGGGCAGCCTGTCGCCTGCTTCAACCCTATTGGAGCGTGAAGCCTGTAAAGGTGCTGAGTGGTGTCTCGATCAAGAGGATCCGTGGCGTCGAACTCTGTCGGCGCAGGTCCCGGCCGTAGAAATCCGGCATGCCCTTATGGATCAGCTCGACCAGCTACCCGCCGTCGCAGGAATTGATGTCACAGCTATGACCGGGGAAATGCGCCTGAAAAGCCTCGATCCCGGTGGATGGATGGCGTCGCAAGCGCAAAGTGTCAACGGCGGAGTAAAATCCTGCCACTGGGCGGCGCAAAACTAGGCCACTTTGGATTTGGGCATGACGCAAGTCCACCGAAACCGCCTGAGCCGACCCGCGCTGTCTTGGCCCCAACGGGCCAAGGCGGCCAGTCAACCGCCAGCTATCTGGGGAGCGCGGCTGACTGGCCGCCGCCTCGTGGCGCGCGTCATGCCCAAATCCAAAGTGGCCTAGTTTTGCGCCGCCCAGTGGCAGGATTTTACTCCGCCGTTGACACTTGCTCGGCTGGGAAGAGTTGAGACCAGAGAGCCTTGAACTCGTGCAGAGCCGCGATAGCATCCGCCTCCGATGCCACCCCTTCGTCGCGCTTTAGAGCGGCAAGTACCTGAGTGACGACCTCTGGCTGTGGGGATCACGTTGCCAAATTCGCGCCCGCAGCGAAGCTTTGGTGCTGATGCCGTGTAAGGGTAAAGTTTGGTCCTAAAACCATCTTTAAATCAACCTTGTTCAACTGTCCGCAAATGCGCCTTCAAACGCTCAGCATGCCGGTTGAGCTAGCGATTTGCACCTTGATACTACCAGTTTTTTCCAAGGCAGTGTCCATTGCCTCTTGCAGCTCGTCCAACCTGAACGCAGAGGTGATCATTGGTTTGATATCGATACGACCGGATGCCAAAAGATCAATCGAGATCTGGAACACATTGGCAAAGCGGAACGATCCGATCAGGCTCAGTTCCTTGGCCATCAACATATTTAACGGCAAGGTCACCGCGGCTGGTAATGTGCCGACCTGAACTATAGTCCCACCCCGACGTGCGGCGGGCAAAGCTTGAGCAAGCGCTTGTGCCGAACCTGCCGCCTCAATCACTAGGTCAAAGCCGCCGGGCACCAGTGCCTCGGCTTCAGCTGCGAAACTGTCCGAACGTGCGTCAAGGGTGGCATTGGCGCCACGGTCCAGCGCGAATTTCCGCGGGCCGGGTTCAAGATCACTCAGCACAACTTCAGCGGCACCGAAAGCCCGCGCAACGACAGCCGTCAGCTGGCCAATCGTACCACCACCCGTGATCAACACCGATTGCCCGGCCAAGTTGCCCGCTCGCCGCACAGCATGGACGGCGACTGAAAGCGGTTCAATCATCGCGGCCTCGCCCCAACTCATCGTTTCTGGCACCTCCAGGCAGTTGATGGCGGGGGCGGCAATGAACTCTTCAAACCCACCATTGATGTGCGGATCGCAACTGGCTGAGCCGAAAAACCGCATGTACAGGCACAGGTTGTAGCGTCCGCTGCGGCAAAACGCGCAAACGCCACAGGGCATCGACGGATCAACCACAACCCGTTCGCCAATACGCGACGTA
>Ga0114966_10005834_pt1 | contig 10351 bp, 8 predicted proteins | sample M_130207_XF_Meta_FD_87029 | JGI IMG/M metagenome (GOLD analysis project Ga0114966, IMG submission 87029) | Freshwater microbial communities from Lake Montjoie, Canada to study carbon cycling - M_130207_XF_MetaG | ecosystem: Environmental > Aquatic > Freshwater > Lake | place: Lake Montjoie...
AACTACGTCTGCAACTCGGAGACGTCGCATAGCCCGGTCGAGTGCGCCTCACTGCTAACGAGGTAAGGTTTAATCGCCTTCAGGAGTTCAAATCTCCTCGTCTCCGCTCTGTTTCACATTGATCACTAGTCTTAAATAGAAAAGTTTTTAGTCTTATGACACCCTTTGCCTATGCGCAAGATTTCAGCCGTCACATCCTTAATACTCCTTGCCTCCACTCTTATGCTTCCTCAAGCAGGCGCGGCAAATGCAAAGTCAGGTGCTACTTGTACTAAAGCTGGAGCAGTCTTGACAGTTGCAAATGTGAAGTTCACTTGCATTAAATCGGGCAGTAAATTGGTCTGGGATAAAGGTGTTGCTTTAGTTAAGTCACCTACACCCACTCCATCGCCAACAATTCAAAAAACTAGTTATTACGTCGCCAAAGATCAAAAGGTTGTGCGTCACTTAGTAGCGAATGAAGGTTGTGCAAATCCTTTGACAAGCAAAGCTCAAATACAAGTAAGAGTTAGCAATAAATGGTTAACGGTTAAAGCAATCAATTCTGGATGGTATGTAAAACCAAATGCGTGCCCTGTCGCCGAACTGGGAAAAAAGAATTCACTCGCCTGGGCCGATGTGTACCTAGACCCAGGCGTAACTTTCCGTTGGTACTTTAAAGGTGAAGTAAATATTCGCCTTCACGATAATCTCGGTAATGGGTATTCTGAGAGCGATTCATTGCCCGTTCCAATTCCTGCCATAACTGCGCATCCTGTAGAAGGTGGCTACGGAATCACCTGGCAAAATATTACCCAGAGAGTGAATGACATTTCTGCGGCTTCCTGGACTGACGCGCAATTATCATTGATTAGAAATAAGGACTTGCCTAATGTGGGCAAGGGGCTCAAAACATACATCTCAACTAATGCGGCAAAGTTTGATAACAAACTCGATGAAGTAACTGCGATTCTAAACAGGACTTTTACGCTTTTTGCGAGAATTCCCGCTTCGCCAAAAATATTTTTCGTGGCAACCACATATGAGGACGCACTCTCTACCAAGGAAGCGCTCAAAGGCATTTATTCGAATTCACAATTCATGCGCAATAGCATTGATAGTATTTATGCTCTCGATCAAAATCCTTTAGCAGGGTCGCCGTTTGTTTATAAAGGGTGCGGCGGCAGTTACTACGGACGAAATACTTTCACCTGGCCTAACACAATCGAGGCACAAGCCTTAATTCTTGGCGTATGCCCAGGAGGCGCTAAAGGAGATGGCCACTTTGAAGGTGTTCAGGGCATGTCCCATGAATATATCCATCTAATTCAAATCGGTTTAAGGCCAAAAACTTTAGATTCTTTCGAAAATATTCCTTGTTGGATGGTTGAAGGTGAAGCAGAGTGGGGGCAAACTGTAGTGGCAACAGATTTCACCAATTATTTAAGGGGTCAGCACCTTCATCCATATTTGCTCACAAGTGCCGGTCGTGATTTTCAACAAACTACTGCGCGGGAGTGGACAGCTCAGGAAGTTCAGTCCTATTTCGTAAATGCAGCAGATACTTTAAAGTGCCATGATGTAAACCAGTATGCCTACTCGTACTCATTAGGTGCTGCAACCGTAGAGGCTTTAGCAAGTATTGGTGGAAGCGAATCAATCTTTGCTCTTCATATGCGCTTAAATGCCGGGGAAACTATGAATAATGCTTTCAAAACTGTTTATGGGATTACCTGGGATGCAGCTGCGCCAATACTGGCCGAAGTAGTTGCAAAGAAAATTACAAAATCGTGGGATAAAGATGCACTTACCTATCAGACTCGGCCGTAAACGTGCGTAAAGTCATCATCTCAATCACAGCCATAGTCCTAATGTTGGGATCAATAGCAAATACAGAAACTGGTGCCGCCGCTGCGACAAGTGCAAAGTCGGGTGCACCGTGTACCAAAGCTGGAGCAACTTCAACAGTTGTAAATGTGAAATTCACTTGTATCAAATCGGGTAAGAAACTTATTTGGAACAAAGGCGTGAAGGTTGTTAGCGCAACGCCAACTTCAACGCCAACTTCAACGCCAACTTCAACGCCAACTTCAACGCCAACTTCAACGCCAACACCAACAGTTCTGGTTAAAAAATTTATTTCTCCACTGGCTCCCGCCGGGCCAAACCCATTAACGTGGCAGAACATCGAAAGCAGATATACGGAGATCAGCTCTGTAGCATGGCAGAGCGCGCAAGATACGTTGAAGGCAAATAGTGCTAACGGAGTAACAAACTCAGTTAAAGTTATCTACGCACCAAATACTCCTGAGACTCATTACCCAGGCTTTGAGGGTTATCTCCGCACCGGCGTTCAAATGTGGAATCGATTTAAACTTCCAAAGCATTCAACATTTCTCGTCTATAGCTATGACGAAATCCCGTGGGCAAAGACCACTATCGCCAAGATTCTTACCGATTCCGGTATGAGCAATAACAACGCTCAGGCAACTGCCGAGAACCTCTCGCATGCTCCATATGGTGGTCCAGATTGCGGAGGTGCTAACGCCGGAATGCAAAGTGAAACAGAGGGTATTGGTGTATTCGCACTGTGCGCCAGAAATGAAGGTATAGACCCTTATTACAATGGTCCATTGCAGATTCACGAGTTCACTCATCAAATGCAAGGCGCACAATTCGTTGGAACAAAGTTCAATCAACAACAAGTGATGCCATGCTGGATATCTGAAGGACTGGCTCATGCCGGGGGATTAGGCGCTGGGTCGCCAACACTTAATTACTATCTTGATGTCCGCTCCCGCCAGTCATCACATCCGATGCTTAATGTCGCGGGCGGTCACTCACCCACACAGGCAGATAGATCCACCATGACCTACGACTTCATCGTTAAGTTTTATGGTGAGAGTGCTCCGCCGGGATGTTTCCAAGTTCCAAGCTATTCACTGGGTTATTCAGTAGGTCTTCTCACCACCGAGGCGCTATCGGCTATCGGTGGAATCGAATCAACTCTGCTCTTGTATTCACGAACTGCAAGTGGCGAGACCTTTGAAGAGGCCTTCAAGAATATCTATGGCATTTCGTGGGCGGATGCGAGCGACATCTTGGCAAGAGTGGTCTCCAAGGAGTTTGCCGCTCTCGGATAGGTTTTTTCTATTCACTGCTAACCAAGTAAGGGGTTAAGGCTTTCAGGAGTTCAAATCTCCTCGTCTCCGCCAGAAGAGTTCCTTTTATCGTCGCGTCTATTGCACTAATACTGTGGGTTAATGGATGGAGAGCCATACGGTATATGTTTTATGATTACAATCAGTCAACGCTAGATGGTGATATTCCGAAAGGTTTCAATTGAAAATTCTAATCTATAGTTATAGATACAACTGGCGCGTGGGAGGGATTGTAGCCCTACATAAACTTGCCGAATTGATTTCTGGAATGAGTTATGAAACCTTTCTTCTCAATGGAGAAAAAAGCAAAGCTGGCGGAGCAACTTGTGTTGGAGTGGAGGAAGCGCTTGAAATTGCAAGAGATCCTCAAACGGTTGTAATTTATCCAGAGGTCGTTTTTGGGAACCCACTAAATGCTAATAGAGTTGCACGCTGGGTACTATATTTTCCTGGAGTTCTAGGTGGAGAAAGAAAATACGATAGATCCGAATTTGTATTCACGTGGTCCAAGGCTTATCTCACAAACTCTATTTATGATTCCGCTCCAGTGTTGAATTTCACAGGTATTCTTGATAATCATTTTTCAGATCTGAATTTAACAAGATCAAATGATGCAATCCTGATTAAAAAAGGATTTCATAAAATGGATGATCGGGCATCAATCTTCTTGTATCCATATGTAGATAATCTAACTCAATTTGAATCTGCTGATGAAATCATTGACAGGGCAACAGATATCTCTGATTTTAACTTAAGGCTAAACCAAATTCGATACTTCATTTCCTATGATAACTACACGTATCATAGTGTTTTTGCTGCCCTTGCTGGTTGCATCAGCATTGTAATCCCAGAATTAGATCAATCATCGGAAGCTTTTTTCGATTTATTTCCGGAAGCAAAAATTGCGGGTGTCTCTTATGGATTTGAAGAACATAATAGGAACTCATTAAATCTGGATTCATACAAGCTTGAAAAATACAGAATTGATTCTAGGATGTTTGAAAAAATGGAAAACTTGATACGAGCGATGACTAGCCATTTTGAAATGTAGTGCGGTGTTTTATGAATTAATAGAAATGGATTGCGATAGGGGATAACTTCCTTCAATCTATCAAACCTCCCAAGGCTTGAAGAAAGGGAATGGCTGCAGGGTTATAAACATCTAACAATTAATTTCAGAATATCCATCCAACTACCATCCATAGTGTAAAGTAGGTAACCTGTTGAACCCTTGTTCATTGAAAAGAGATTCTCTTGGTTGGTAATGACTTAGATCCACTGCGAGAAGAGATTCTTAACCTAACCCGTCAATACGCAGACAGACTCTTGGCTCCGAAGTTATTCTCCCCTGGCAAAGATCCTGTTCCAGTTTCTGGGAAGGTACTCACCTCTGATGACTTCTCGTCGCTTGTTGATTCATGTTTGGACGGTTGGCTGACGGCTGGAAGATTTACTGCTGATTTTGAAAGAAAACTAGCACAGTTTGTTGGGGCACGCTCGGCTGTTTTTGTTAACTCAGGCTCGAGCGCGAACCTAGTTGCACTAAGCGGTCTTACTAGTCCAAAACTAGGTGCGCGCGCGCTCAAATATGGCGATGAAGTCCTTACTGTAGCTATGGGTTTCCCAACAACCGTGAATCCAATTATCCAAAACGGTCTCAAACCAGTTGTAGTCGATGTCGATCTAAATACTTTAGATGCAAACGCACAACTTTTAGAAGAAGCCGTATCACCAAAAACTAAAGCCATAATGATGGCTCATACACTTGGCAACCCATTTGATTTAGATACTATTCAAAGAATTTGCAAAGAAAATAACCTCTGGCTGATAGAAGATTCCTGCGATGCTCTCGGTTCAACTTATAGAGGTCAACGTACCGGAAGTTTTGGAGATACTGCGACTTTGAGTTTCTATCCTGCGCATCACATCACCACCGGGGAGGGGGGGGCGGTTTTTGTCAAATCTCCTTTGGTAAAGAAACAAGTTGAATCTTTCCGGGACTGGGGGCGCGATTGCTACTGCGAAACTGGTAAAGACAACACATGCGCAAAGCGATTTGGTTGGAAATTAGGAGGTTTGCCTGAGGGTTACGATCATAAGTACACATACAGCCATATTGGATACAACCTAAAAGCAACGGACATGCAGGCCGCACTGGGTTTAACTCAATTAGCCAAACTCGAACTGTTTATTCAGAAGAGAAAAGACAATTACGAATATTTGAAAAGGAATCTATCAGATATCGAAGGGCTATCAATTGCCCAAGCAACACCCAATAGCGAACCGTCATGGTTTGGATGCCCTATCACACTAGATCCAAAACATCCCGTAGATAGGGAAGACCTGCTCAGATTCTTAGACTCACGAAAAATCGGCACGAGACTCCTCTTCGCAGGAAATATAACCAAGCAGCCGGCGTATAAAGATGTTGAATTCCGAATTGTTGGAGACTTGACGAACACTGACATCGTCATGGCACGATCATTCTGGGTGGGTGTTTATCCTGGCCTTACTAAACCTATGTTGGATTACGTTATTGAATCAATCTCTGACTTTATGGCAGGAAAGGCGAAGTAAGTTAGATGCACTATTTGATTACTGGGCATACAGGTTTTAAAGGCTCTTGGCTCGCCCTAATGCTCAAAATGCAAGGCCATGTTGTTTCAGGTATTTCGCTTGATCCGGCACAAAAATCTTTATTCAATCAAGCAAAACTTTCTCCCATATTTATGCGTGATCTCCGAATAGATATTCGTGACGCTATTGCCATAAAGAAAGCTGTTTATGAAATTAATCCAGAAGTTCTTATCCACCTAGCGGCACAACCATTAGTTAAAGAATCTTATAAAATTCCTATTGAAACATTTGATATCAATGTTATTGGCACTTTAAATGTTCTCGAAGCTACCCGTGAATTGAAAATTATTAAAACTGCACTAGTTATTACAACAGATAAAGTCTATAAAAATCAGAATCATCTTCGCGGTTATACCGAGCTAGATGAATTAGGTGGAGATGATCCGTACAGCGGTTCAAAAGCGGCGGCTGATATCGCAACACAATCTTGGATTAAAAGTTTTGCCCGATTCCCAATGGCGATAGCGCGGGCAGGAAATGTAATTGGAGGAGGAGATTGGGCTAAAGACCGCGTTATCCCTGATCTAGTTAACGCTTACTCTTCCGGAGATATACCAAAACTTAGATATCCAGATGCCATCCGCCCTTGGCAACATGTTCTTGATTGTCTAAATGGTTATCTCTTACTCGTGGAGAAGCAACTCTCAGACGGGCTCACAGGTGAATGGAACTTCGGTCCAGATTTGGCGGTAAAACGATCTGTATCTGAATTGGCTAGTACTTTTGCGAATGCGTGGGGTGTTCAAGGGCACTCATGGAGCCAAGATTCCGGAACTCGCTTACATGAGGCGGGATATCTCCTTTTAGACTCATCGAAATCTCGAAGTCAATTAGGGTGGTCAGATAAATTAGATTTCTACGAAACAATCCACTGGACTGCTGATTGGTATAAGAATACGAGCGGGATAACTCCTCAAAAGTTATGTAACATGCAAATTGAAAAATTTTTGGAGGCCGAATGATGAAAACAATTATACTGGCGGGAGGGTTAGGGACCAGAATTGCGGAGGAAACTGAATTTAAGCCCAAGCCCATGGTGCTAATCAATGGTAAGCCTCTGCTTTGGCACTTGATGAGCATTTATGCAAAGCAAGGTTACTCTGAATTTGTAATTGCCACGGGGTATAAAGGTGAAATTATTCATCGCTGGGTGGCAGGGATTCAGGAAAGTTGGAATGTGCAAGCACTAGATACCGGCAAAGATACACAAACAGGGGGTCGCATTAAGCAATGCATCCAAGCTTTCCCAGCCAATGGTTACTTAGTAACTTATGGTGATGGCTTGGGTAACGTTTCTCTCAGAGAACTTCTTAAAATTCATAGAATTGGAAGCCCAGTCGCGACTTTAACTGCGGTCCGCCCTCCGGCACGATTTGGATCTGTAAAAATTGATGGCGTACAGGTAAATCATTTTGGTGAAAAGAATCAAGCTGACGAGGGATGGATAAATGGCGGATTCTTTGCGATGCAACGAGAGATAGTGGACTACATAGACAGTGATAGCGAACCTCTTGAAACTGGAGCACTTCCTAGGCTGGCTGAATTAAATAGGCTGAACGCCTACAAGCACAGTGAATTTTGGCAACCTATGGACACTCTTCGAGAAAAATTGGATTTAGAGAATTTAGCACTTTCGATTCCCGTACCTTGGCTTCGAGATATTTAGTAGGCGCTAAGCGACGTTCATAGGTAACAAGCTGATCAATTCAAAAATAATTACCAAAAAAATTTTGATCAGAGACTACTAAGCTTCGTAAAGCGATCTATTTTTGGCAAAGCCTTTGCTTGATTGTCGATAACTATCTCTACGAGTAGAGGATCAGTAGGGGAATTTTTTATTAGATCTTCTACAGATTGAAAGTCAGATTCGTTAGTAACTTTTATCGTTTTGATTCTATAGGCATCCCCGACCGAGCAAAAATCTGGAGTCGAGTAACCAATTCTTGTTGAAACGTAACGCCCCTCCATGTTTTCTTCCTGAAACTGAGCAACCATTCCGTGCTGATGATTATTAAGCACAAAAATAACTATAGGAAGCGTATAGTGAGCAATTGTCTGAAGCTCAGAGGATGAAAGTTGCAGACACCCGTCACCTGTTATTGCAAACCAACGGTCATTTGAAGCAGTGGCTGCTCCAATTGCAGCAGGAACTGCAAATCCCATAGCGCCCATGCCACCAGAAGTCAGAAATCGCTGCCCAGGCTCGATTTTTATTGACTGCGCTGCCCACATTTGATGTTGCCCGACATCTACACAAAAGCCAGCGACATCTTTCGAAAGCCTACTAATCCACTTTATGCAGGTATCAGGAGATAAAGGCAATAGAACTGTTTGTTCTGAATCTGATGTAAAAATAGATCGCTCAGAATCGACCCGTTGAAGCATTTTCTGAGAGTTTACTTGCGGTAACTCCAGCTCCAGCAAATTCATTAAAAACTCCTTCAAATCCATTGAAAAATTAAGTTGGGCGGAAACACGTCCCTCTAATTCATACTGATCAACATCTACACGAACGATATATTTATCTTTTGTAAAATCCTCCAAGTCGCTACCGGTTTGTCTCACATCAAGCCTGCTCCCAAGAACGATAAGTAAATCTGCCCGCGATAGAGCGCGATTTGCCCATCGATTTCCATAACTACCGATGAATCCAAGGTTCAACGCGTGTGAAGTCGGAAGAATATCTTTTCCCATTAAGGTGTGAACTAATGGTATTTGCGTTACGTCAGTTAAATTCAAAATCTCTTGGACAGTATCACTACTTCGTATTCCACCACCGGCCAAAATAAGCGGCGACTTTGCCTTATTGAGTAAATTCAATAGTATTTCAAATTTATGGTGATCTGTTATAACTTTTGATTTGTTCGCATTTTCTCTAACACTCGGAAATTGACAGAAGTCCTGCTGTATATCTATCGGAATATCTATAAGAACTGGTCCTGGTCTTCCTGAGATTGCTATGTTCCAAGCTTGGGTCAGAATCGCAGGGAAAGAGTCCGATGAAACGACCTGGGTTGCATATTTTGTGATAGATCTTGTCGCTGAAACAATATCGAGTTCTTGAAATCCGTTTTGACGTTGCAAAGGGTTGCTTCGGATTTCATGGGTGTGAACTTGACCTGTGATAAATATTGTCGGAGTGGAGTCAAAAAAGGCAGAGCCTATAGCGGTAATTAAGTTAGTTGCACCGGGACCACTAGTTCCCATCGCTACATTCGGAATACCCGAAATCCTAGTAGCTGATTCAGCAGCAAATCCAGCAGCCTGTTCATGCCGGGTATTAATAATTTTGGTCTTTCCAAGACGAAAAATCGAGTCAGTAAGAAAGGCAATCATCCCACCAGAAAGTTCGTAGACGGCAGGCACTTTTTTCTCCGCAATGAAGTGAGCAAAGTAGTCGGCAACAGTCACTTCGGAAGCCATTGTTTGCCCACTATCCTTCCTACAATAAATAAATCTAACACTTAGGATAACAAAAAGTCTACTGTTTCAGACGCCACCAGTCGATTGTTTTTGAGATTCCCTCATGCAATGTCGTTTGTGGCTGCCAGCCCAGACTTGATAAAGTTTCTGTCTTAGGAATCCAAGTTAGATCCGAATTCATGTCCACATTCTCAGCCGGATTGTTCTGCTCAGGTTCAAGATTTAAACTCTTGGAAACAATTTCACCTACTAATCCAAGTTCAGTTGCAACAGGATTACCAATATTTATAACTCCTGATAAATCCTCATCATCCAATATCTTCAATATTGCACTAGTGAAGTCATCGATAAAGAGAAATGACCATTTGCGATTAGGGTGCTGAATAATGAAGTCTTCTCCAGCAAGAACTTTCCTTATTCCATCCGTGACGATTGATTTACGAGTATCGCCAGGACCATAAATTGTAAAAATACGTGCCCAGATTATTCTAGTGATTGAGTTTGAAGCAATAAAGTTTAGAGTTTTATGCAACTTTATTTTCGCTGATCCATAGAAATCTTGCGCAACTTCCTGAGTAGATTCTTCAATCAAATTTTCAGAAGGAGCAACCTCTGCTTGTGAACCAAAAGTTAAGAATATTTCTGCCTTCACTTCTACCGCCAGCTTCCCTATTCTAGCGACTCGTTCACAATTAAGATTCTGCTTAGGATCATTTCTTTGTTCTTGACTTAGACCTTCCCAATCACAAGAAATTATTATATTCGGGCGGAACTGTCTAATTGCCCGTTCCCATTCATCGATAGTTCCTGATACGTAATCAATCGATGATGTTACGTTGGTAAATCGATTTGCTACCGGTCCTCGTGAAAGAGCTAAAATACTATATCCAAGCTCATCAAGTTTTAACACTATAGCTTGCCCCAAAAAACCTGTAACTCCACTCACACAAACTATTTTTTGTTGAGTGGAGAAACCTTCCATTGAATTTTCTATTTCCACTACTGCCTCCCCGAGATTTATCTCGAGTATACTTTCGACAAAGATTTGATGATCGAAGTCTATATAGTGTTTTCATAGAATCCTTTCTTTGGGTTGGTGGGTTTAAATTAACTGTCTTCAGTGCGCCCATGTTTTGCCCAGGAATTAAATT
>Ga0114966_10005835_pt1 | contig 10351 bp, 12 predicted proteins | sample M_130207_XF_Meta_FD_87029 | JGI IMG/M metagenome (GOLD analysis project Ga0114966, IMG submission 87029) | Freshwater microbial communities from Lake Montjoie, Canada to study carbon cycling - M_130207_XF_MetaG | ecosystem: Environmental > Aquatic > Freshwater > Lake | place: Lake Montjoie...
AATAGTACTGAGGGTGTTGTTGTTTAAGAAATCCGCATCGGGATTTATTTTCTTTAAGCCTTTAAGGGCTTTGGCTAATATTGGGTTACTCATAATTGTTAAAAATCAAACAGCGGTATATGTTATTATACCGCTGTTTATCACTGTTATCAAATGGCTTTTTATTTATTATTCATCAAAAAGCTTAATGCGTTTGGAATTAACTGCAGGCGGAGCTGGAGCCTGTGTTGGTCCTGGAGCAGGTTGTGGTTTAAACATTGCTTCATATTGGCCATGGAATTTGAAATCGAAGATTAGTGGCTCTGAGAGTACTACTTGCGTACGTGGGTAGTTATAGATGATTGAACTGTCTGACTCAGCTAAAAATTCACGGAAGAATGCAGGGAGAAGCTGTAATGCCATTGTACCATTTTGCTGTGGAACTACATGCACAACTACGGGATTTTTAATAGCAATAGTTTCATCTTTGTCTAGGTCTGGAATGTGCTCACCGAACATAGTTCGGCCTGATGCATCCATAAAGGTGATAACATTTTCTTTAACGAGGGGGTTCTTTGAATAGTCTTGACTCATGTTAATATATAAATGATACTCATTAGCAAATCAACCTCTTTTGGCTATTTCGTCTTCTAATGCTTTCATAAAATCTACATGATCTTTTGGGACATGTTTAAATTGAAACTCATATTTACGTTTGGATAAATCCTTATGAACCTTCTTAAGATTGGCTGTATCTACTTTTGATAAATCATTTTCATTATCCGCTCCTTGGTAGTTTCCTTTATTAGACTCCAACTTGCTTGTTGTGGTTTCAAACTTCTTTCTATCTTCACCTTTATAGGCAACACCTGTCATTTTAACCCAATTGAGTACTCTGTCATAATTTTCCTTAGAAGGATTTTGATCTAAGAAGCTAATGACATACTGAATTTTCTTATCAACGTCTTTAATGCTCTTAGCATTAGTGCGCGCAATTTGCCATGCAATGTTAAATTTATTAGTTCGTACTGTCGGGCCTGACTCTATGATGTTTATGAAATCTAAAAATGAATTTACCATTTATTTGTTTATTGTATATTTTCTATATATGGTACGAAGTAATTCTTTAAATCTAGTCACTCCTACTTTCTTTTCTATGTCTTCAAGTTCATTTGCAGCTTCAGTCCATTTTTGTGGTGGTATATACTTTCCATCAAAGTCAGTATACATTAGTATAGGTTCCCATTTTTTGATGAGTTGTGTTTCGTCCATAATTTTATTCCCAAGGGTATAAAATCCACGTATTTGGAAATGTATTATGGGTGTATAGATGTAAGCAATCGTAATCTGATTCACGCTTCTTACATACTGTGCAGATGGTAATTTTCTTTAGAATCTCATCCTTCGGGATAAACGTTTCACACTCGTGAATGATCCGCCAAATGATCCCATTAATAACTTTACCAGTATCTAGCACATCGTCAAAAATAATAATATGCTTATGTCCTAATAATGGAACAAGAAAATGTCGTGTAAGTTCACTTTCTGTTAATACAGTTGGTTTAAACTTTTCGTCGTTCAACAAATGGCGCAGCTTGTTGATGACCATGGTAGCGACTGGCCAGCCACCATAGTGAGGGGCCATAACTACTATATTTTTTGTATCAACCCTTTCATATAAGGAGCGAGCAAGATCCTCTGCTGCATGGTCAATCTTATCCCATGATAATAGCTGTGTGTCCATTAGAAATTATCTCTGAAGAGTTTAATACGGCCTTCAACATTCCAATCAGGAAGAATAATGGGATTATAAGCCTTAGCAATATCATACATGATGTCATATGTTGCCTTTTGCCATTCTACATCTAAGGAACGGAAGCCATCATCTTTCATGGGCAACGGTTCTAGAAGGAAAATACGATCATAGCGATTAATACAATCTTTGAATATTTCATTGAATACCATCCATTGCAAATAGCTGTACTTGCCGTGAATATAATCATATGTAGCATAGGTAAAGGCATCTAGAATCCCGCGATCTGTAACAAAGTCTGTGTATCTAAATGTATTTTTATGATGCTCTTCTAAGATCAATAATTGATCTTCAAATGTAGCATCTTTATTAATCCTAATACCTCTTTCCTTTACTAGGCGTCGTACAGGTTCATCAATAAACTCATATCTGCTAAGTTCTGGAAGATCTTTTAAAGCTTTAAGTGTGGTCGTTTTACCACAACATTGGGGTCCGCTAATGCTAATTCTCATGCACAAATATAGCTGAATGTTTTAATATTCTCAACAATTTTCTCTATTTGTTCTGGATATACTGTGGTATACATCATTTCATTAACTTTAATTTTCTTCTTCTCAAGAACACCCATTTCGTTAAATTTAATATCCAACAAACCATGTAATACAGGACTTGATGTATCAACAGAGTTAATATCATGGTATATGCAGTGAGAAAACTCCAACGGTAGCGAGCACCCTAACAAGTGATGATATTTATTATAATCCCAGATACAACTTTCTTTGAGATGTTTAACCAATCGAATACGGCTATTAGCCTGATCCCAGTCTCTAGTGGTTTCGTCGTTAACAAAGAAACTATGATTAAATCCGATGGCAATGGCATCAATATCTAGTTTAAGAAATTCTTTGTAACATTCTACCAATTCATCCATAGATTGTCCCTGGATGACAGCCATAGAATATCTCTCAAACTCCTTTTTTGCCCATTGTGTTGCATTATGTAGTGTGGCTTCTTTATCACCCAACACATCAGGCATAATATAAATATCTGGATTAAGATCACGAACGTAAGATTCATATTTTTCACTTTCAAATGCTTCTCCTAATTCAAAAATACTATTATCCAAGATGATAGGACGGCGCCTAGTGTTGAGCGACTTGAATGCATTATTCTTTAATGCAGTATTATTGTAAAAGTAATCTTTGTATTCTTTTGATTCTTCTAGAAGATGCACCAGGGCATAATCAAAGTCGGTATACATTTTGACTGTATCGAGAATACATATAGGTGCCTCATGTGCGATGGCCATTCTTCTTGTACCCTCGTCTATATATTTGCGTTGAATTGTATTAGTGATGTGTGGTTTGTTTTTCTTCATATTCCAAATAAATCTAAAAAGTCTGATGCATATTGTTTGCGCATATCAGGCACGGGCCAGCCGATACAATTATATACGCTCTTAATGCATGGCGCAACAATTTTCTCAAACATTTTCTCAATGTCAATATTGATATCAAATTCAGGCGGGAGTATGTCATTAAACCCAATACATTCAATACCATACTTATTCTGTGCGGTATAGAGGTACTTAATTTTATTACCCGATACAATAGCTTCGTAGTTATTTTTAAGACCATGTATCTTCAATAGTTCGTTAAAATATATGGCCGACTTTACATGAATGGGACAGTGTGGTGCAATGTCAAACCCACTAGATATTCTTGCATATTTATTATAGTCCTTAATACCAGAACGAAATGCAATTTCATCTATCTTTAGCGTTTTAAACCGTTCATAGATCTCTCGGTATTTAGCATCGGTTATTATACGGTCTTTAGAACTGAACACCACAGAGATGACTTCTTTTAGCATTTCTCTGATAGGCATAGAATAGCTACTTCTCTGCACCTCAACGCCAACATATTTTATTTTGTGCTTATTACGCTTTCCATCATGTCTGACACTAAGAATATATCTTTTCTTTTCCAAAAGAATGGCTGTGTCGCAAATAGACTCACGTTTAAAGAAGAATCTTGAATCGGTGGAATAGAGAACATCTTTTGACCATATGTTGATATTGGTGTTAATATGTTCTTGTAGTTTATTTGTAACAGCAATACACTCTTGGGATATTGTTGTACCATCTGTATCAAATAGTGCTATATTATTTGCGGCAAGGTATTGTTTGATTGATAAATATACACTGTCCGTATCTTGGTATATAACATTATCTTTAGGATTAGCTTCTATGTTTAAGTACCCATTAGCAATATTTGCAGCTTCTTTAACAACAGCTTGGCCTGTTTCGGTGATACTAGCAGCAACGTCAATATCATAGAATGGGCTATACTTATTTGCATAAGTACCATAGGCTGAGTTTAGAAAGATTTTAATGGTATATTGCATTAAATCTAAATGCTGAACCTTGGCTTTAATTTCAGCAGTAGGTTCTTGCTTTTCTAAGATCTCTAATTGTTGTTGAATGACAACACGTTCTTGATATAATGCATCAATGAAATTAGGACAAATTCCTTTAAAATCTTGTCTAAACAAAACATCTGCAGAGGATAATGCTACACTGCCTTTCTTACAAAATGCACTTAACTGTTCTGTGGTAAATTTTTGAGTCTTGCCATTGGTAAATCTTATATCTACATGTTCTTCATCTCTGTGTATAACTTTACCAATTTTAGTCTCTGGTGATAAATTTAAGGTGATGATCGTATTAGGATACAAAGAATTGGCATCATATGACACAACCGCTTCTTGTAATCCGCGTTGTGGTTCCATAACATACCCGCCAACATAATCCTCTTGGATGCTTGATGGGGGAAACGTAGGAATGATGCGATTCATTTTATTGGCTTCTTTGCACATTGCTCCTGTGACAATGCCAACTTTACCAAGAGAATCTTCGATTTTGGAAAATCCCTTATAAGCTAGAAATCTTGAAATATCTATAAAGTGTAATTTTTCGTCTAATTTCTTTACCAGATTAACGTCGTGGATGTTATAACTGACAAAATGATTCCAGTTAGTATCAGCTAAGGAATCAAGATCTCCATCATAATTTAATTTGCTACCCACTTCTTCTACGGTAGTAATATTATTCAGCGAATAGGAGTCTTGCTTATCTCTACTAAATGTCTGGTAGAGCTCCATATAGTCCAGACAAGTAATGCCACGTATGTACCATTTGTTAATATCTTTACCAAATTTCTTTACATTTTCAACGGTTCGCATGTAAAGTTTGTTTACAGGTGATAACGATTTTGCCTCTTCTTCGCCTAGGACATAACCAATACGGTTGATAATATACGGCAAATCGAACCCAGAGAAGTTCCATCCAGTTACACAATCAGGGTAGTCTTTAGTCCAGAATTTTAGAAATTTCTCTAATAAATCTTGTTCAGAGGTACAGCTATTATATTTGATTTTATCAATGTCAATAGTACTACCATTCTTTTCACCTAATGATGCAGCTAATGTAGATACATCGTATGTACCCTTACCCCAGATATTAAAGATTCCTGTTAATGTGTCATATACAGTAATAACATTAATAGGGAATTTTGCCTCATCTGCGTTTGGAAATTCACCTCTAGAGCCATCAGCCTTTCTGGTGTATACTTCGATGTCTAAGATAAAGGTCTTAAAAGGCAAGCCAGACCAATCATAATCCTTATCTTTATACAGTTCAAGTAAGAACTGCTGTTCTGGGCGTAGATTGTAAAAGAATCGCTTAATTCCTGATGTTCTGACGTATTGATTGCGGTCTGAGTCTTTCTTGAACACCATCTTTCGCAGAGAAGTGCCGAAGAGACTTTTTGCTTCTTCTTGACGAACATTATTAGTCTCTACATACAAGTAAGGTTCATAATCGAAGTCGTATTTTTTACGCTTTCCATCTTTGTCCCAGCTCCAGAGAAATATTTTCCTCCTTGAGTTATCATAAAATATATTACGCCACATGTTACTCTAATAATTCGGGATTCTCGAAGATATTACCAATAATATTATAGTAACTCATATCTGATTGGCTCGTGGCTTGCCCATCACATACAAAACAACCATCTTCAAATTTTACATCGAATATTTCTGTTTCGCATTGACCGGCCTTACTTTCTATATAGTCAGGAACGTATTGAAGAATATCACCTTCAAAAACCTCGACTTTTATGGTGTCTTTTAATCCAGTATACTGCTGAACAATATATTCATCACCACCGCTTCCATTTTGCAAGTTATGAAATCGACCATTCAGGTCAAGAATAAAATGCCCTTGATATCCTTTGTCAGGATAAATAAACTTTTCGGCTAGCTTATCCCATACTCTAAATTTTATTTCTCTCATATTTTTGATTTATATTCAACTTCAATCTCTACAAGTTCAAATTCAAGAAAATTCATGGCAGCATATTTTACACCATACATATTACTTCGAGTCAAATCTTCTTCAATGAGATTCCTTGCACTATAGAGAATATCGGGATCAAATTCGTCTAGCAAGTCCATGTGTATTTGGATACCAATGGCAACACAGTCAAGAATAACCCATTTGCCTGTTGGCTTGTGTCTATATGCAAACTTGGTTTCGGAGTGTATCATGCTTTTAATAGTTCAGAATTCTCGAAAATGTTTGATTTTACAACACTCCACTTTACCCATCCTGCTAAATCAGCACAGCCAGATAAAGTATATTTGCCATTCTCAAAATCCACCTCGGCATAATGAAGGTCAAAATCTTCAGGAGCACAAAGTTCTAATATATCTCCTTCAAAAATATCATCCCCTTTTAGGTCTTTAAATCCAGTGAATTGCATAATTACAACATCATTCAAACGTAGTAGTCTGTCTGCTTTGGGTGTTACCTCCATTAGCCATTGACTGATGAGGTCAAAGCATGTGGTTTCACCGAAAAGAAAGAACTCAGGATACATTCTTTTTGAGATTGGATCCCAAGCACGAAATTTAAGTAGTCTATGATTCATTAGATAACAACATTATAGCCGTTGTTATCTATTGCTGCACGTTTTTCGTTGAATGGTTTGAATAATAAATCGGTATGTTCATCAAGGTGATCTTCTAACCAACGACCTTCAGCTTCTTTGCGAGCTGCTGCAGATAGTTTCATATAGTTGTTTCGGTCTTTAAGAATGAGATCGATATTGGTTATCATTTCATCACCTGCATCAAATTTGTATTTGGCACTAACATATGGTTCTAGACGCTGGAACGTCCCAGGAATGCCAAGCGAGCCAGCTTCAAATATTTTGATGTCAGATTTGGCTCTATTGAATTCGTTGTTTGCTAATGGTGCTACCACTACGTTAATTCCTAATGATGCAAATACACGAGGATAATCATAAATGTTACACCATGGCACATGGATTATTTCTTTGCGATCAATAAATGGCATTAGGCGCAAAGGGAATGCACCCATAAATACCCATTGGTATTTATGGCGAGTTTTAATCACCTGATCAATTACATGTGAGAAATCATCTTGTTGATTGGTTGAGTTGGTAACATCAAAATGTGTACCAGAGCCCAAATATCCTACTATTGGGCGTTTGCGGTTCTTAACATAACTTCTTTCAATTTTACTTGGGTGATAATGATCGTGCAACCAAAATCTTGGAGCATAATTTGGGATGACAGATATTTCATTTTTACCTGATTTGCGCTTGTAGTAATCTTTCATGTAGGGAGATACTACACACATTTCATCTACGATCCCTAAGATTTTATAGATGGAATCTTTGATTTCTTGTTTATCAAAGGCATCTCTACTTTTATTATATAGTGGGATATCTTCAGCAAATACTACGTCATCAATTTCATAGATAATTTTAAATCCATGTTCCTGTTGAACTAGCTTGAGGAATTCAATAAACTTCAATTGCTCTGGTGTTGCTTGGCGTTGTAGGCGAACAGCGCTAATGCCTTTATAGAATGCTGGATCTATAACCATCTGTGTTAGGCCATTGACAATAGCTTTACCATATCCGTTAATAGCAAATTCAGGCCACGACATACGCCACAAACCACAACCACCATAGTCGGCATAAAAGTTTAAGGCTCTTTTTAGACCTTCTCCTGGAATGGGAATATGATGATCCATTCCGCGTAATGCATTTTTTGTGCGGTACTCATTTTCTTTTTGAAAATATTTTGGATTATAACGACCAAATGCAGGCAGCCCCAGAACTGTCCCGTGTGTGTGTCTTTGATGTTTATCTTGGGTGAACGGTGCTTGAATAAAATCCATATTGTCTATATATTAAAAAAATGCCAATTATGCAACATTACATTGTAGCCGATTCGATAGCTTTTAGTATGGTGATGCCATCTTTCTTTTCTAGAAAAATTAAATTGGCGTCATTCATTAATGCTGCATTTTCTTTGCGATGAGTAATAATAAACATTGCTTCATTGTACTTTTGCGAACGCTCTTTAAGAAGATTTAAGACACACTCAACACCCTCACTACCCAGAGCTGAGTCTATTAGTTCATCATACACGCTTATATTAATGGATGTATCAGATTGCAGTCTTCTCAAATCTTGAAAGGTGAACAACATAGCCAAATCAATACGCTTTCGTTCGCCACCGGAAAAGGCTTCATATGAACATTCTTTACCTTTATCATTAATGATAGTCTCGCCAAATGTATCATTAAAGGAACACTTGCATGGTGCATTAAGTTTCTTAAGGTAATGAGCCAATCGTGAGTTGAGTAGTTTTAGTATTTTCTTAACAATGAACTTCTTAATACCTTCCTCTGAAAGCAGGAATTTGACTATTTCTAACACTTCAATTTTCTCATTCTCGGCAGCAACCTGGCTTTGTAATGCATTGATATTGTTACATACATTATTAATCAATTGGGTAAAGTTTTCGTCATCTACACTAACATGATTAAGATCTGCTTGGATTGTAGAATTCCATTCACGCAATTGTGATGTGCGTGCTTTAATACCAGCTCTTTCGTTAGTTTTACTATCTACTAAGCGTATCTTTTCATTATAATCATCGATAGCCTTTTGACATTTGGTAATCCTATCTTCTGCTTCTGCTTTAGATACAAGCCAAGTATTTTGCTTAGCAAGAAATTCTTCTACATGCGTCTGTAGTTTTGCTACCTCTTCTTTATCTGCATTAATATCCTCTGCGGTAAATGCCCGTTCGCACGTAACACATGATAAACCATGATTTTCAATATGGCAAATACGATCCTTAGCTTGTTGAGTTTGAAGCTTAATACTTGCAATATTGGTAATAATAGAATCTTTCGCTTCTCTTAATTCTCTTTGCTTCTTAGTAATCAAGACCTTATTTTCCTGAATCTTGTCTATATCAGGTATGATGATATTTTTTATCACCGCTTCAAGTCGGATTATTTCATTATTGTTAGAATCAAGACGCTTCTGCAGTTCTGCAATCTTCTCAACACGACGCTCTGTCTGTTTGCGAGTCTGTTCTTCGTATTGTAATAGATTACGTTTAGCGTCTGCTAACCTACTATGATTGACGTCATAATCCCTCCGAGTTTCTGCTACAATCTTGGTGTGTAGCTTTAACATGTCTGTGAATATACCTAAGCGTAGAATACCTTCAACAAATTTGCGTCGTTCGGTCTTCTTTTGATTCATGAACCCTACTGAATCGTTTAAGGTCATTACTACGGCAAATTTAAAGACATCCGCCGATGCATTAATGATGTGTTCTATTGCATCGTCCGTTTCTCTGATGTTTTGGGTAATATCATCTCCATTTTTAAGAAGCTGCATTTTAGGATTAGTAAACTGCCTCATTAGGACATACTCATCCTTTTGGATATCATTGATTACGTCGAATGTGATAATGGATTTGCATGCACCGCCTGTAATATTGTTGGCTATTTCGTCTTTGTTAAGCTTACGTAGTGTATGTCCGTATAGAGCATAGAAGAAAGAGTCGGTAAATAATGCCGACTTACCTACTCCATTCGTACTATTCTTATCAAAGTTAAATCCGGTGATGAATGTCAACCCCGATTTAATATCAAGTTCAATCCACTCATCTCCAATACTAAGAAAATTCTTGAGTTTTAGTTTTTTGAGAACTACACGCTTCATTGAGTATACTATAAATTACACACTCTAGTAATTCACGGCGCCTACTACAATATTATCATTAATACTCTTCCAATCAATACCAGGGGAAAATGTTGTATAGTCAAGAGTGGTGCTAACTCCGGGAATAGGAGTCCATAATCTAACACCATCTAGATACAACCTGCGGAACAATAGTCTGTCATTTAATGAATATTCCACTACATCCTTTTTAATCTGATCCCATGTTTCTTTGTTGCATGCCCACGTACACGTTGTAGATTCTGCCGTGCGCCAGTGGCATTTAGTTGCACCACAAAATGCAATGTAGTCCTTTCCGAATGTCACATCATCATCACGAATATATCTATCTAAGTGGTCAAATCCTGTTACAAGCCCATATCTAGCAGCACCTTTTAAAATACAATCAATACCTCCTGGTGTGTGTAGATAGTCATCCTCAAGGAAATACACTACTTCATATCCGCTTGTAAATGCATCTTCAGCTATTTTGAATGTTTCT
>Ga0114966_10005837_pt1 | contig 10350 bp, 7 predicted proteins | sample M_130207_XF_Meta_FD_87029 | JGI IMG/M metagenome (GOLD analysis project Ga0114966, IMG submission 87029) | Freshwater microbial communities from Lake Montjoie, Canada to study carbon cycling - M_130207_XF_MetaG | ecosystem: Environmental > Aquatic > Freshwater > Lake | place: Lake Montjoie...
CGTTGACGATCGCCCCGACGGCACTCGCGAGGAGCACCCCTAACACCACGTGGTCGAAGCGGCGCCGAGCGAGCCGCAGGCTCAGTCGCTGACCGGCCAGGACGAACAGCGTCTGAACCGGCACGACGGCGAGGGCGAGAAGGACGACATCCAGATGGATTCTCCCGCGTGAGGCGAAGAGGATCACGGCGACGACCTGAGCAGTGACAAAGAGCGTGCTGATGGTCCCGCGGAACCGGCTGATCGACAGCTGGTGAGCACGCAGGTTGATCACCATCGGTGGCCCGTTCGTCCCGACACTCGTATTGAGCACGCCGCTCAGGAAGCCGAGGAGAACATCGCTCGTCCTCGTTGCACGGCGCAGTTCGACGCCGGTGAGCATGAGGACCGTGACGGTGCCCGTGACGACCGCGATCGTGAGCCGGAGCGGGGCGTCGCCAATGGTCTCGAGGACGATGAGCCCGAGTGGCATGCCGACGAGCGAGGCAATGGTCATCCGGGTGGCCACCGGGCGGTCGATGTCCCGGCGGAATCTGAGGAAGTCCTGGATGGCCGGTGCCAGGCCGCACACGGTGATGAGGATCACGGCGCGGGCAGGGGCGACGACGATCGAGCACAGCGGTGTGGCGGCGAGGAAGTAGCCGAACCCAGAGAGGCCGGAAACGAAACCGCTCATCGTCAGGATGACTGCAAGGAGTGCGATCTGGCCGGCCGACATGAGAACGCGAACCATAGGGCACAATGAGCGCCGCCATGACCGATCACTGGTTCGAACCCCTCGCCGACTATCTCGGTACCGCGTACCTCCGCTACTCGTTCACGAAGGGGACCCGCCAGGAGGTCGACGCAATCGTCGCTGCACTGGGTCTGGAGCCCGGACAACGTGTACTCGACGTCGGATGCGGGCCGGGCCGGCACGGCTACGAACTTGCCCGTCGGGGTATCACGGTGCACGGCGTGGACATCTCGCAACGCTTCGTGGACCTCGCCAACGCCTCCGCGCCGGAGGGTGCGACGTTCGAGCGCCTCGACGCCCGTTCCCTCGGGTTCGACGCCGAGTTCGACGCCGTCATCTGCCTCTGTCAGGGAGCCTTTGGGCTGATGACCGCTGGTGGCGACGACGCGTTGGTGCTGGAGGGGATCGCTCGGGCCCTGAAGCCCGGTGGGCGCCTCGCCCTCAGTGCGTTCAGCGCCTACTTCGCCGTCCGATATCACGAAGGGGCCGTGTTCGACGCCGACCGAGGGATCTCCCACGAGCGGACCGAGATCCGCAACGAGGCGGGGGAATCTCGAGAGACCGATCTTTGGACTGCTTGCTACACCCCTCGCGAACTGCGGCTTCTCTGTTCGGCCGTCGGCCTCCACGTCGACGAGATCTGGGCGGTGACCCCGGGCGACTATGTGCGCAGGCCGCCGAGCACCGAAACCCCCGAACACCTCGTTCTCGCCCACCGATAGCGGTGTTGAGCGGCCACTCCCGGTGGCGGATCTTCGGGCGCGGTGGTACTCTTCCTCGGTTCATATCCCTTTGATCCTTGTCCACCCCGAAAGCGACCGTTCCCTTGTCCGACCTCACCATTCCTTCCTCGAGCTACGGCTCCTTCGACGAGGAAGGCAACTACACCCCGCGCCAGATCACCTCGAATGATCTCGGCTCCTCGTTCGCCGACGCAATCGACGGCACCCTCGTCACCGTCGAGGATGGTCAGCTCGTAACCGGCACCGTCGTCAAGATCGACAAGGACGAAGTGCTGCTCGACATCGGGTACAAGTCCGAGGGTGTGATCCCCAGCCGCGAGTTGTCGATCCGCAATGACGTCAACCCGAACGAGGTCGTCAAGCTGGGTGAGAAGATCGAAGCCCTGGTCCTCACCAAGGAGGACAAGGAAGGTCGTCTCGTACTCTCCAAGAAGCGTGCCCAGTACGAGCGTGCGTGGGGGACCATCGAGAAGGTCAAGGAAGAAGACGGCGTTGTCGAGGGTCTCGTTATCGAGGTCGTCAAGGGCGGTCTCATCGTGGACATCGGTCTGCGTGGGTTCCTTCCCGCATCCCTGGTGGAGCTTCGCCGTGTCCGCGATCTCCAGCCGTACGTCGGCAAGATCCTGCAGGCCAAGATCATCGAGCTCGACAAGAACCGCAACAACGTCGTTCTGTCCCGCCGTGGTTACCTCGAGGAGACCCAACGCGAGGCCCGCGACGAGTTCCTCAAAAACCTCAAGCCGGGCGAGGTCCGCAAGGGCGTCGTGTCGTCCGTCGTGTCGTTCGGTGCGTTCGTCGACCTCGGTGGTATGGATGGGCTCATCCACGTCAGCGAGCTGTCGTGGAAGCATGTCGAGCATCCCAACCAGGTCGTGCAGGTCGGCGACGAGGTCACGGTGCAGGTACTCGACGTGGACTTCGAGCGCGAGCGCATCAGCCTCTCGCTCAAGGCAACGCAGCAGGACCCGTGGCAGGAGTTCGCCTCCAGCCACGAAGTCGGTCAGCTCGTGTACGGCCGTGTCACCAAGCTCGTCCCGTTCGGCGGCTTCGTCCAGGTCGGCGAGGGCATCGAGGGTCTCGTGCACATCTCGGAGATGTCGGCGCACCACGTGGATGCACCCGAGCAGGTCGTTACCCCGGGCGAAGAGCTCTGGGTGAAGATCATCGACTTCGATCTGCAGCGCCGTCGCATCAGCCTCTCGATCAAGCAGGCCGCCGAGGGTGGCGTACTCGCCGAGGAGTACCGCAAGCACTTCGAGCTTGACGAGCACGGCAACTGGGTCGGTGGCACTGCAGCCGACGACTCCGAGCGCGAGGCTGCGTGGGCCGAGTACTACGAGCAGTACGGCACGGAGGGCGCCCCCGAGGGTGCACCCGAGGCCGCGGCCGAGGGCGAAGCAGCACCCGAGGAAGCCACCGAGGCTCCGGCCGAGGCAGCAACTGAGGCTCCGGCCGAGGGCTGAACACCTCAACGTTTAGGACGGGGGGCCGCATTGCGGCCCCCCGTTCGCGTTTTCCGGTGCTTCCGCTGGTGGCTATGGCGTGATCAGCCCCTGTCGGGTGGCGATCGCCACGGCCTCGGTGACAGTCATGGCGCCGCTGAACCCCGCTAGAGATTAAACGACGTTCATAGATAACGTGTTGGTTACTGTCGGCTGATGATCCCGACCGCCGAACAGCCCGCGACCGCGCGCCGCACACAACGCCGCCGCCGCAACCTGATTGTCGGCGCAGCAGCCGCACTCATTGTGGTAACCGCCGCTGTGATCGTGATCGCCACCACCACAGGTAGCAGCAGTCGCTCCGGCGCTGCTAGCCAGTCCCTCTGCACCTCCCCCTCCTACGGTTTTTGTTCTTACGAGAACCTCACCGGTACCAACTTCACCGGCAAGGATCTCACCAACTCCCGCTTCGACAACGCCACCCTCACCAATGCCACCCTCACCAATGCCACCCTCACCGGCGCCGACTTCGCCGGCGCCACCCTGACCGGCGTGATCTCCGGTGGCATCATCGGCAGGCCAAACAAGTTGCCCGCCGGGTGGAAACTCGCCAACGGCTACCTCATCGGACCCGGTGCCAACCTCGCCGGCGCCACCCTCACGGGTGCCACCCTCACCAATGCCACCCTCACCAATGCCACCCTCACCGGCGCCGACTTCGCCGGCGCCACCCTCACGGGTGTGATCTCCGGTGGCATCATCGGCACGCCAGCCGCGCTGCCCACCGACTGGAGATTCGCCAATGGCTACCTCATCGGGCTGGGCGTCAACCTCGCCGGTGTCAACCTCGCCGGTGTCAACCTCGCCGGCGCCAACCTCATCGGTGCCAACCTCATCGGTGCAAACCTCGCCGGCGCCGACCTCACCGGCGCCGACCTCACCGCCGCCACCCCCAACCGCCCTTACCTCGTCGGCACCAACCTCACTGGCGCCATCCTCGTTGGCGCCAACCTCACTAACGCCACCCTCACAAGCGCGAACCTCACAAGCGCCAACCTCACCAACGCCGACCTCACCGGCGCCAACCTCGGCGATGTCGCCCTCACCAGCGCCGCCCTCAACCGCGCCAACCTCGTCGGCGCCAACCCCACCACCGCCAACCTCGGCCTCGCCATCCTCAACGGAGTCAGCCTCAACGGCGTCACCATCACCGGAGTCACTCTCACCAAAGTCACCCTCGCCGGAGCCATCCTCACCGGCGTGATCTCCAGTGGCATCATCGGCACGCCAGCCGCGCTGCCTACCGGGTGGGTACTTGTGAACGGCGTCCTCCAACCTGGCTGACCCTGCTGCCACCACGCGCATTGGCCTCGCTCGGTGACGTTTTCGAACGCGCGGGGCCGGGCCGAGGTGTGGACCTACAACGCGGTCAACCGCATCGTGGCTCCCCGCGCATCCGCGAAGTTTGAACAGAGAGAGCGGTTTTCTGCTTCGTAGGTTCACACTTCGGCGCCCTCAGTTCCCCTCGGGGCCCGGGTGGCTACAGCGTGATGAGCCCCTGTCGGGCGGCGATCACCACGGCCTCGGTTCGGCTGCGCGCCCCAAGCTTGGTGTAGAGGTTGTGGAGGTGGTTTTTCACGGTCTTGACGCTCAGGTACAGGTTCTGGGCGACCTGGGAGTCGGTGAGTCCCGAGGCCGCCAGCGTGAGCACCTCACACTCCCGATTGCTGAGCACCCGCGCCGGCCGGCCGGCCTGATGGTGTGATCTGGCGGACGTGCGCGTCGGCATGCCGACGTGGCGGATGAATGCGGCGAGGTCTTCCACGGACGTGTCGCTCGACACCACGCCGTCAACGCCTGTGGCCCTGACGGCGTGGGCCTCACTGCCTATCCGCGGGGTGAGGGCGACGAGCCTCGTGTTCAGCGAGGACTTCCGGAACTGTCGGCAGGTGTCGATGCCGAGGATTGGGTCGGTGCAGACATCAACGAGCACGACGTGGGGCACGGCACCGAGTGCTGCCACGAGTGCTTCGCGCCCGTGCGGGGCGTCGGTCGTGACGGTCACGCCCTGTTCGGCAAGGGCTCGGCACAGCGCCTGACGCAAGGTGCGGTGACTCGTGATCACCATCACTCTTCGGACGGGGGCGCAAGGATGGTCGAGTTGGGCGTCGGGAATTGTGATCACGGGACGAGTAGGCGCCGGCGCCCTCAAGCCTCGCTGAAGCCCGCCTGAAGGCCCGAGGGACACGGTTGGGGTTCTAGGCTTCTCGCGATGATCGTGGTGGGGCTGACCGGAGGTATCGGATCGGGCAAGTCGACGGTGTCGGCGGCCCTTGCGGAACGGGGTGCAGTGGTCGTTGACGCCGACGCCATCGCGAAGGAACTGCAGCGCGCCGGACAGCCGGTGTTCGTGCGGATGGTGGAGCGCTATGGCGCCGGCATCGTCGGCCCCGACGGTGAACTGGATCGCGCCAAGGTGGCCGGGATCGTGTTCAACGATGCCGACGCGCTCAAGGACCTCAACGAGATCGTGCACCCGGCGCTGAATGCCGAGATGCGTCGCCGGATCCGCGAACAGGAGGGCACCGACCATGTTGTCATCGTCGACGTCGCGCTCATGGCCGAGAACAACGGGCGCAAACGCTTCGGCGTCGGTTCGGTCATCGTGGTGGATACGCCGGTGGAGACTGCAGTGGAGCGCTTGGTGGCCTACCGCGGGCTCACCGAGACCGACGCGCGAGCACGTATCAGCCGCCAGGCATCGCGCGAGGACCGCCTGAAGATTGCGGACCGTGTTGTGGACAATGGCGGTGACCGCGCACACCTCGAGGCGCAACTCAGCGACCTGTGGTCGTGGATCCGCAGCCTGCCATCGGCCGACCCGCTGCCGAGCGAAGCGGACATAGCCGGGGCGTCGTGAGTACTCTCGCCGCATGCATCGCGTTCGTGGGGTAGTTGCCCGCTCCAAAGGGGCTCCGGTCAGTGTCGAGACCATTCTGGTTCCGGACCCCGGTCCGGGTGAGGCTCTCGTGCGGGTTCAGGCCTGCGGCGTGTGCCACACCGACCTCCACTACCGGGAGGGTGGCATCGGCGATGAGTTCCCGTACCTGCTCGGCCACGAGGCTGCGGGCATCGTGGAGGCGATCGGGCCGGACGTGAGCGATGTCGCCGTCGGGGATTTCGTGATCCTGAACTGGCGCGCCGTGTGCGGTCACTGCCGAAGTTGCCGCCGTGGCCGTCCGTGGTACTGCTTCAGCACGTTCAACGCCACACAGAAGATGACGCTCGAGGACGGCACCCCGCTGTCGCCGGCGCTCGGGATCGGCGCGTTCGCCGAGAAGACCTTGGTGGCGGCCGGACAGTGCACCAAGATCGACCCGAAGGCACCGCCCACCGCCGCGGGACTCCTCGGTTGCGGCGTGATGGCAGGGATCGGTGCGGCCATCAACACGGCTCAGGTGGGTCGTGGCGACACGGTGGCCGTGTTCGGCTGCGGAGGCGTGGGCGACGCAGCCATCGCCGGTGCACGGCTTGCGGGGGCCAAGACGATCATCGCCGTCGACCTCGATGAGCGCAAGCTCGAGTGGGCCCGCAGTTTCGGCGCCACCCACACCGTCAACGCCCGCACGTCGGACCCGGTGCAGATGATCAAGGACATCACCGACGGCAACGGCGTCGACGTTGCCATCGACGCCGTGGGCGTTCCCGAGACCTATCGCCAGGCGTTCGAGGCGAGGGATCTTGCCGGCACCGTGGTGCTCGTCGGGGTTCCCCGTCCGGGCATGGAGATCACCCTGCCCTTCATCGAGGTGTTCGGCAGGGGAGGCTCGCTCAAGTCGAGCTGGTACGGCGACTGCCTGCCGTCCCGGGACTTCCCGATGCTCATCGAGCTCTACCTCCAGGGCCGTCTGGACCTCGACCGTTTCGTGTCCGAGACGATCAAGCTCGACGACGTGGAGGCGGCATTCCACAAGATGGAGAAGGGCGATGTCCTCCGCTCCGTCGTGGTCCTCTGACCAACCCGGACGAACGGGCGTTCGCTGATAGCCTGAAGGCCGTGCAGCGGTTCGAGGTCGTCTCCGAATTCGAGCCGGCGGGGGATCAGCCCAAGGCAATCGAACAGCTTGCTGTCGGTATCGAGCGAGGGGACCGCTTCCAGACGCTGCTCGGCATCACGGGGTCCGGTAAAAGCGCAACGATCGCGTGGACCATCGAGAAGGTCCAGCGGCCCACGCTCGTGCTGGCTCCCAACAAGTCGCTCGCTGCGCAGCTCGCACAGGAGATGCGCGAGTTCTTCCCGAACAATCGGGTGGAGTACTTCGTCTCGTACTACGACTACTACCAGCCCGAGGCGTACATCCCGTCGAGCGACACGTACATCGAGAAGGACTCGTCGATCAACGACGAGATCGACCGGTTGCGGCACTCGGCCACAGCGGGACTGCTCACGAGGCGGGACACCATTGTCGTGGCCTCGGTGTCGTGCATCTATGGCATGGGCAACCCGGCGGAGTACCGCGGGCAGTTGCTTGAGCTGCACGTGGGGGTGGACTACGACCAGCGCTCCATCCTCCGGCGCTTGGTGGACCTCCAGTACGACCGCAACGACATGACGCTGGGCCGCGGCAACTTCCGTGTGCGCGGCGACACCATCGAGGTGCATCCGCCCTACGAGGAGTCGGTACTTCGCATCGAGATGTTCGGCGACACCGTCGACCGCATCACCGTGGTGGACACGGTTACCGGCGAGCAGCTTCGTGACCACTCCGAGGTGATGATCTTCCCGGCGACGCACTACGTGGCGGGCGATGAGCGGATGCGAAAGGCGATCGTCGGGATCGAGCAGGAGCTGCAGCAGCGCCTCGCCCAGTTCGAGGCGGAGGGCAAGCTGCTCGAGGCTCAGCGGCTCCGCATGCGTACGCAGTACGACCTCGAGATGATGCAGGAGGTCGGCTACTGCAACGGCATCGAGAACTACTCAATGCATATCGATGGCCGCAGCCCCGGGGAGCCGCCGTTCACCCTGCTCGACTACTTCGAGAAGGACTTCCTCATCGTGATGGACGAGAGCCACGTGTCGGTCCCGCAGCTGCACGGCCAGTTCGAGGGCGACCGCAGCCGCAAGAACGTCCTCGTGGAGCACGGGTTCCGTCTGCCCTCGGCCCGGGACAACCGCCCGCTGCGCTTCGAGGAGGTCATGGAGCGCATCAACCAGTGTGTCTTCCTGTCCGCAACGCCGAGCCCCTACGAACTCCGTGTGTCGCAGCAGGTGGTGGAGCAGATCGTGCGCCCCACCGGACTGGTGGACCCGGAGGTGATCGTCAAGCCGACCAAGGGCCAGATCGACGACCTCATCGAGTTGATCAACGGGCGGGTAGAGATGGGCGACCGTGTCCTTGTCACCACGCTCACCAAGAAGATGGCGGAGGATCTCACCGAGTACCTCCTCGAGCAGGGCCTGCGCGTGCGCTACCTGCACTCCAATATCGACACGATCGCCCGGATCGAGACCATCCGGGCGCTGCGGCTCGGAGAGTTCGATGTGCTCGTGGGCATCAACCTGCTCCGCGAGGGCCTCGATCTCCCGGAGGTGTCGCTCGTCGCCATCCTCGACGCGGACAAAGAGGGGTTCCTCCGCAGCGAGACCTCCCTCATCCAGATGATCGGTCGCGCCGCCCGCAACGTTGACGGTCAGGTGGTGATGTACGCCGATCGGGTAACGAAGTCGATGGAACGTGCGATCGGCGAGACCAACCGCCGCCGTGGGCTCCAGGTGATCCACAACCTCGAGCACGGCATCAATCCTCAGACCATCCGCAAGGCGGTCGGCGACATCCTGTCGCTGCTGCGGCCCGACAGCAGCTCACCCGTGCCGGGCAAGGGGCAGCGACGGAACCGGGAGCGAGACAAGGTGCAGCGAGAGCTCAAGACCCTTCCTCAGCAGGAGCTTGCCCGGCTCATCCAGACTCTCGAGGAAGAGATGCACGAGGCCTCGGCCGAGTTGAAGTTCGAATATGCAGCGCGTCTCCGGGACGAGATCAACGAGCTCCGGCGCGAACTCAGGGAGGCAGGCTGACGTGGCCGACAGCACAAAGATCGTGGTCCGGGGTGCCCGGGAGCACAACCTCAAGAACGTTGGGGTTGACCTGCCGCGGGATCGGCTCATCGTGTTCACCGGACTGTCCGGATCGGGCAAGTCGAGCCTCGCGTTCGACACCATCTATGCCGAGGGCCAGCGCCGCTACGTCGAGTCGCTCAGTGCCTATGCGCGCCAGTTCCTCGGCCAGATGGACAAGCCCGATGTGGATTTCATCGAGGGCCTGTCCCCGGCGATCTCCATCGACCAGAAGTCGGCGTCCCGCAACCCCCGCTCCACGGTCGGCACCATCACCGAGGTGTACGACTACCTGCGGCTGCTGTTCGCCCGCATCGGTGTGCAGCACTGCCCGAACGACGGGACCCGCCTGTCGCGCCAGACGCCGCAACAGATCGTGGACCGAATCCTCACACTGCCCGAGGGGACCCGCTTTCAGGTGCTCGCCCCCGTGGTGCGTGGCCGCAAAGGAGAGTACGCCACACTGCTCGAGGACATCGCCGGACAGGGGTTTGTGCGCGCCCGCATCGATGGCGAGGTGTCCGACATCGCGGAGTTCCTCAAGCGTGACGAGCGCCTCGCCCGGTACGAGCAGCACCACATCGAGATCGTGATCGACCGTCTCGTAATGCGCGAAGGCATCGGAAGGCGCCTCACCGATTCGCTGGAGACCGCGCTGCGGCTCGCCGAGGGTGTTGCCGAGGTGGAGATCCTCCCGAAGGACGGCGAGGATGCGCCCGAGCTGCTCACGTTCTCGCAACACCTTGCATGCCCCGAGTGCGGCTCGTCGTTCGAGGAACCTGCGCCGCGCAACTTCTCGTTCAACTCGCCGTACGGCGCCTGCGAGAAGTGTGACGGCCTCGGCACCACGTTCGAGGTGGATCCCGAGCTCGTCATCCCGGACCCCGACCTGTCGATCACCGAGGGTGCTATCGCGCCATGGCGCTCGGCCCACACGCAGTACTACGACCGCATGCTTGAGGCGATTGCCGAGGAGCACAAGCTGAAGCTCGACGTGCCGTGGAAGAAGCTGACTGCCAAGCAGAAGGACGTGGTGCTCCAGGGCGCCGCGGGGAACGTAACGGTGAAGTACCGCAACAAGTACGGGCGTGTGCGCCAGTACAACTCTGCGTACGAGGGAGTGATCCCGTGGATCCGGCGCCGCCACGAAACCGCAGAGAGCGACTGGTCTCGTGAGCAGTACGAGTCGTACATGCGGGAGATCCCCTGTCCCACGTGTGGCGGTGCGCGGCTCAAGCCTTCCTCGCTTGCCGTCACGGTGAACTCGCGGAACATCGCCGAGGTCTGTGCAATGCCGATCGGCGAGTCCGCCCA
>Ga0114966_10005838_pt1 | contig 10349 bp, 4 predicted proteins | sample M_130207_XF_Meta_FD_87029 | JGI IMG/M metagenome (GOLD analysis project Ga0114966, IMG submission 87029) | Freshwater microbial communities from Lake Montjoie, Canada to study carbon cycling - M_130207_XF_MetaG | ecosystem: Environmental > Aquatic > Freshwater > Lake | place: Lake Montjoie...
CCGCGCGGGTGGGATCGAGTTGAGCGACATCCGGGCCCGCGACGTGGGCGCCATCACGATCGTCGACGGCAGCATGCAAGACGTCTCGATCGTCGCCGCCCGCAACGTGGGCACCGTCACCGCCTTCGGCAGCATCGCGAATTTCGGCCTCCAGAACGTGAGCATCGTGGCCGCGGGCGACATCGGCCAGATCGACGGCCGCACCCACGTCGGCTACGGCCTCGAGCGGGTGAAACTCGAGGCGGGGGGCCGGATCGCGGGCGTGACCGGCATTTCGTACGGTGAGTATGGCGAGATCATCAACGCCGGGATCGTCGACTCCAACTTCGTCTCCCGGGGCGCGGGGGGCATCGGCGACGTCTACGGCCGGGGGGCCGGCGCCGCCGGCATCGACAACACGCTGATCACGACCGAGCATCGCGACGGCTCGATCGGCGCGGTCACCGGCGACGGCTGGCTCGATGGACTCGTCGACGTCACGGTCGTGGCGATGAACAGCATCGCCTCCATCACGGGCATCTCCGTGACCGACGGCACGGGCATCCTCCGCGGCTCCTACGACGCCAACTACGGCAGCATCGGCCAGATCAAGGCGTTCGGCGGCGCGAAGAGCGGTTATGGCGTCTTTGGAAGCCGGTTCCAGGCCACCGACCTCGACGAGAAGAACGCGGGCAACGGCCGGATCGCCGGCATCACGCTCTCGGCCAACGCCAACGGCCAGGACGCCTTCAACGACACGAAGGTGCACGCCGGGTCGATCGGGCCGATCGCGGTGACGGTGCACGGCGGGCCGGACGGCAACGGCATGGTGGCGGGCGAGATCCGCACGTTCAACGGCGGAATCGACTCGATCTCGGTCGACGTGCGGTCGCTGAACGGCTACGGCATCCAGGACGGCAAGATCACGGCCTCCGGCGACATCGGCCAGATGACCGTGAAGGCCTTCAACAACTCCGCGATCTTCGGCGGCGAGTTCCAGAGCCGCGGCAACTTCATCGGGATCACGGCCGAGGCGTCGAAGGGGGGCAACGCGATCGAGAACGCGATCTTCACCGCCCCGGGCAAGATCGTCGCACTCCCGCCGTCGAACCCGCCGCCCGACGTCGAGGCCTTCGATCCCAAGGGCAACTTCGGCCCCATCACCGCCACCGCGGGGGGCACCAACAAGGTCTCGAACGGCATCATCGGCACCACGTTCACGGCCATCGGCGACATCGGCCAGATCACCGTCACGAGCAAGGGAGCCGGCGGCATCGTGGAGTCGTTCTTCACGGCCGACTCCGACGGCGACTACACGCCCCAGCCCGTCGGCTCCCCGCGGCCCTGGCTCGCGGCGGGCACCATCGCCGGCGTCTCTGTCGTGGCCGCCGGCCGGCACCTGATCGATTCCAGCGGCATTGTCGGGAGCACCTTCGAGGCCGCGAACATCGGCGACCTCTACGTCGACGTCCAGACGGTCGAGGGGGGCAACGCGATCTTCGGCTCCACCTTCACCGCGAAGACGGCCGTGTACGACGGCCGCGGCAACTTCGACAACACCGGCACGATCGGCGACGTCCTTGTCCGCAACCGGAGCCAGTCCCTGGCCGCCTTGGGCACCGGGATCGAGAAGTCGTCGTTTCTGGCCGGAGCGGCGGGCGCGATCGGCGACCTGAACGTGACCACGAGCGGGGCCAGCGGCATCACATTCAGCACGTTCCTGGCGGACGTGCCCGATCTGGATCAAAACCGCTACAGCGCGACGATTGGCGCCATCACGGTGGACACCGGCCGCGCACTGAACTTCACCCTCGTGCCCGCCGGCATCAACACATCGTCGTTCATCTCGGCGGCGGGCATCGGCGACATCACCGTGGACTCGGTCGGCGCCGGGATCACTGCGTCGATCTTCAACGCCGACTTCGACTGGTTCGCCACCGTCGGCGACCTCCAGCCGGGCCCGATCGCGTCCATCACCGTGCGGGTGCCGGGCCGCAATGCCAGCGGCGTCACCGGCTCGACCTTCGTCGGCTCAAGCATCGGAAACATCAGTGTCCGCCTCGAGCAGGACGCCGTCCGAGGGGTCAATGCGGTCGCGCTGAGCAACTTCTCCGCCAAGACGGGCTCGATCGGCAACGTGACGGTGGTCAACGCCCAGTCCGCCCTGCCGACTCCGCCGACCGGCGGCTACGCAATCCTCACCTCAACCTGGACCGCCGCGACCGGCATCGGATCGATCACGATCGTGGGCCCGACGCTGGGAGCGGTGTTCATCGTGGCCGGTCAGCCGGTCGTGGTCCGCGCGGCAACCCCCGTCGCCGCGCGATCGGCCCCGGCCCGCCTGTCGCCCGCGCCGGGCATCGGGCTCGTGACGGTGACGGGCGGCTCGACGCTCGATCTCACGCTCGACGCCCCCGGCGGCAGCCTCGGCGGCTTCACGTACCTTGACGCCCCCGGCGGCGCCTCCGTCAGCCTCACGGCGAACGCCGTCTCGCTGGGTCCCATCACCGTTGCCTCTCCTGGTTCGGCTTCGGCGAATCTGACGCTCATCGCCCAGGTCACCACGCTCGGCGACGTCGCCGTCGATGGCAGCCTCGTCCTGCAGGGCTCGTCGACGCGGTCGCTCGGCAACGTGACCGTCGGCGGCAACGCCAAGCTCTCGACGGCGGCGCTGGCCACGCTGGGAAATCTGTCGGTCGCCGGATCACTCGAGCTCGTCGGTGGACTTCCCAATCTGCTGCAGGCCGGAAACGTCAGCGTCGGCTCGCTGCCCGGTCTCGCCAGGAGCGTTTCGATCGGCTCCCGATCCGCCCGCGGAACCTCGATCGGCACGGTTTCGATCGGGGCCACGCCGCGGACGAAGCAGCAGAAGGGAACGTACGACTTCGCCTTCTCCACCTGGGCCGGCAAGCCGAACGCGGTGGTGGCGGGCCGCGCGGTGAACGCGTCGAGGAACGGAACGGTGAGCGGAGGTGCCCGGCTGTTCCTCACGCCCGGAGGAGTCGCCCCGAGCACCGTACAGCAGATCAAGAAGAAGTGACGATGACGAGACCGCACATCCGCCACCGACCCGTCCGCTGCGTTGCGCGAGTGGGATTCGAAGCCCTGGAACGCCGCCTGCCGCTCGCCGGCGACGTGGCGGCCTTTCCGACAGCCGCCTGGACGACGGCCGCCCAGCCGGCCGCGAGCATCTGGACCGCGGCGGCGGCGACGAGCCCCGCGTCCGCCCTGCTGGCGACCGTCGTCCCCTATCAAGACACGCTGTTCGGCGACACCCGCGTGGTGACGACGGATGCCAGGGCCGTGGCCCGCGACCTCGCTCCGGTGGGCCGCGAGTTTCGCACGGAGCTCCCGATCTCGGTGGCGAACGTGCCGCTCGGCGCGACGGTGCAGCTCGAGGTGCTGACCGGCCTGACCACGTGGAACGGCCGGGGCGGCGTGCCCGCGTTCCGCCCCGTTCCCCGCGGCCTCGAGGTGAACCTGCAGCTGGGGGGCGTGCCGGTGCCCGGGTTCGATCTCCGCGTAGGCGTAGGACAGTTGACCGACCGCGCCGTGCCACCGCAGGTCGGCCAGGTCCGGCGCACGCTGACGCTCGCCGCTTCCGACGGTCAGCCGCTCGAGCGGCGGATCGCCGTCACGATCGGCACCGGCGGCGTGGCCGACCGGTTCGCGAAGCCGGGCGCCGCCCCCGGGCTGTACGCCTTCACGGGGCTGCTCTCGATCGGCGGCGTCGAGACCGTCCGCCCCTCGCAGCCGGTGACCTTCGTGTTCCGCGTTGGCGCAGTACCGGACGCCGCGGTGCAGGCCGCCATCGCCTCGTTCTCGTCTCCCGCAAGCGGTCCGGCTGCCGTGCTGGCCATGGCGGCCCGGTCGGCCGGCATCGACCGGCCATTCAGCAACGCGATCCTCGTCACGGTCGACTATTCCGCGCCGGTCACGGTGTCGCGGCGGTCGCCGCAGCTGCCGATCTTCGTCGGCGGCGTGCGCCGGCTGGCGACGCTCCCCGTGGATGCGCCACGGACCGATGTCCGGCAGCTGACGTTTTCCTATCCCCTGCCCCGCGACGTCAACGAGGGCACGGTGATCGACATCGGCGCCTCGCTCCTCATGCCGCCCGGGGCGACGCTCCGCACCACCGGCGGAACGTCCGCAGTGACGAGCCTCCCCACCTCCGGCAGCCGGGGCATTCCGCTCGAGTATCAGGTGGTCATCGCCCACGTCTCGGCCGACATCACGCAAAACACGGTCTTCCGGGCCGGGATCACCTACGTGATCACGACGGAGGTGCACGTCACCGCGGGCACGACGCTCACGATCGAGGACGGCGTTCGAGTGCTGATCCGCAACGGCCCCGTCCAGGGGCGGAATCTGACGGCCGCGGCGCTCGTCTTCGACTCGGGCTCGCGGCTCCGGGCGGGGACCGTCTCCTTCGCCGCTTCCGACGAGGGCGACCGGCCGGCCACCCAGGCGCTCAATGGAGGCGTGTTCTTCTGCGGTTCCTTCCGCAAGGGCACGAAGGACAACATCTCGAGCCGATCCGGCTTCGGCGTCCGGAGTTCTTCGTTCATAGCCGATCGGATCGACTGCTCCTATCTCGGCCGCCCCGATCCGGTGCCCGGTGACGCCGGAGACCGCGACGACATCGACGCGATCTCCGTGATCGGCGTAGGACCGACCGAATGGCGGGTCGCCAACGTGTCGAGCACGAACTCGGGCGACGACGGCTTCGACGTGACGAACTCGAGCATCAGCCTCGCCTCGCTGACGGTGGTGAACCCCTTCGAGGACGGCCTCAACGTCAGCAGCAGCCTCGTGGAAGTGACCGGCAGCTGCACGGTCGCGATGTCACGGAGCACGGTGCCCGACCGCGAACTGTTCGACCTGGAGACCGATGACGGCCCGTCGCGGATCATCTTCAAGCGGCTGGCGTCGGTGGACCTCAGGGGCTACTGGGGCGACCGGTACGACGAGGTCCGCCTCTCCTCGTCCGACATGCCGCAGCCCAACCCGCTTCGGAAGGAATGGTACGAATACGTGGGCACTCTCAAGAAGGGCCCGGCGACGGTGTATTCGTTCAACGCTGACTGAATTCACGGCTGCACGGCCATCCGCGGCGCAGTTCTCAATGTGGTGCTCCGTCAGGTCCAGTTCCTACTCCCGCTCGGCCAATGGCGTCGTCGAACTCTCGCCATTCGATTTTCTGGACAGGCTCTCGGACCCCATGCCGCCACCGCGGAAGCATCGGCACCGGTATCACGGGGTGTTTGCACCGAATCACTCACCCCCCCACAACATCAGCACCCATGCCGACCCAGTTCAGCATTGGTGTCGACCTACATCCGCGGTGGAGGTCAGGTTCGCGCGGTCAGCCAAGGGGCCCGCGACTCACGGACCTCGCCGCTGACGCTCACTGAGACGGGCCGGCAGCAAAGCGGAGGGCATGGGATTCGAACCCACAACCCCTTTCGGGGCATCTGATTTCGAGTCAGACCGCTGGCCAATTCGCTTACCCTCCAAACACGTTTTCCACTATAGGCAACGCCCCGCCTCCGCTCAAGCCGAACGACCCTCCGGCGGCGGCGGCCGTGGCCCCCTCGGCAGCGTGTCAAACGCCGACAACGAGCGGCAGCGACGACCCTTGAAGACCGGCCACGCCGCGGATAGTCTCGCGGGCCTATTGAGTTGACGGTGCAAGGAAGCCTGCGTGCGGTTCCGGTTCGATCCCGTCGGTTCGTGGCAGCCACGAGCCGCGGTGTCATCCGGGATCGTCGTCTGTGTCCGGGCGGCAGTCAGGGAATGACATCCAGGGAAGGACGATGTGGGCCGCCCGCCCCATCGGTGACGTTCGCCGGAATCCATTCCACCTCCGTTCACCGGGTTTTCGCTTGAATTCAAGAGCCTCCAAGTATCTCCTCGTCACGGGGGCGACCGGCCTCCTCGGTTCCTATCTCGTCCGCGACCTGCTCCTGGCGGGCCGCCGCCTGGCCCTCGTCGTCCGCCGCGACCGCAAGCACTCCGCCCGCAGCCGGGTCGAATCGTGCGTGCGGCAGTGGGAGGACGCGATCGGCCTGCAACTGCCCCGTCCGGTCGTGCTGGAGGGGGACCTCTCCCAGCCGCTCTGCCGGCTCGACGACGCCGCCCGCAGCTGGATCCGCAGCCACTGCGACGAGATGCTCAACAACGCGGCGAGCCTTACCTTCCGCGGCTCCGACCGGGCCGCCGAGCCGTGGCTCACCAACGTTACCGGCACGGCGAACGTGCTCGCCCTCGCTCGCGACACCGGCCTGCGGCACCTTCATCACGTCTCCACGGCCTACGTCTGCGGCCTGCGGGCGGGCCGGGTGCTCGAGGCCGATCTCGACGTCGGCCAGGACTTCGGCAACGACTACGAAAAGAGCAAGGTCGAGGCGGAGAAGCTCGTCCGCGCGGCCGACCATCTCGAATCCGCCACCATCTATCGCCCGTCGATCATCGTCGGCGATTCGCAGACCGGCTACACGTCGACCTATCACGGCCTCTTCGCGGCGCTGCGGCTGGGCCACACGCTCCTCACTCGTGTCGTCAAGGGATCGACCAACGGCCCGGCGCTGCTCGCGCTGATCGGCATCGACTCGGCGGCGCGGAAAAACTTCGTCCCCGTCGACTGGGTGTCGAAGGTGATCGCGCACGCGGTGCAAACGCCCGCGGCGCGGGGCCGGACGTTTCACGTCACCCATCCCGATCCGTTGTCGATGGACACGGTCGGCCGGCTCGTGCAGGAGGCCGTCGACCGGTACTCGCAGGACGCCTCGCCCGACGATCCGGATCTCTGCGACGAGCAGTGGTTCGCCGAAAACCTGCTGACGCAACTCGACGTCTACACGAGCTACTTCCGCAACGACCCCACGTTCGACCAGGCCAACACCATGGAGATCGCCGGGCACATCCCCTGCCCGACGCTCGACATGCCGACGCTGCTCTCCATGGCGCGGTTCGCGATCGAGCACGACTTCGGTCGCAAAACGCCCACGGCCGCCAAGCCGCGATTCGACGTGGAGCAGCACCTCGGCGACAACGTCTCGCTCGCGCCGCGGGCCGACGCCGCGGCGGCCGAGACCGCCCGCCTCGGCCTCGAGGTCGACGGCGCGGGAGGCGGCCAGTGGACGCTCGTCGGCTCCGGCAACGGACTGATCGCGGCCGTGCCCGGCATCGACACCCGCGTCGGCAGCGTCTGCCGCCTCGACGCCAACACGTTCGAGGCGCTCGCCACCCGTGCGCTCGACATCGACACCGCCATGCTGCAGGGCAGCATCGACTTCAAGACCGCCGACGACCACCTGCCGAGGGTGCCGCGCGAGCTGCTCAAGTCGCTGCTGTCGGCCACGGTCCTGCCGTCGGCCGGTTCCGCCGCCCGCAATCAAGCGGCCGGCTTCGCCGCCGGCGCCGACCCGGCCGGCAACAGCGGATCACCCTCGGTCAACGGCGTCGATCTCACCGGAGGCAGCCCGCTGGTCGCGGCACACGAGGCCTGACCACCCCTGACGGCCACCGTCGTTTCGCGGGTGATCCGCGACGGCGACGGCAGGCGGGCAAACAACGTGATGGAGCACGTGAAAGGCACACCCAGATGGCTTTTCCGATTCCACTCACCGCCTTCGAGGAATACATGGTCCTCGATGGCACTCCCGCCCACCCGATGGAATTTTTCTTCCGGCTGCGATTCGCGGGCGGGCTGGACAGCGCCGCCGTGCGGGGAGCTTTCGAAGAGGCCCTGGCACGGCACCCGCTCCTGCGGGCCCGCATCGACCGTCGGCCCGGCCGGCATCCGCGGTTCGTCGCCGCCGACGACACGCGGCCGGCGTTCATCGCCGTCGTACGACCCCATGCCGCCGGCCCCGACGACTACCCGGCGCTGCCACCGCTCGATCCCGCCCGCGGACCGCTCGTCCGGCTCACGGTGGTGACGCCCGAGGATGCGGCCGCCGGCGGCCCGGCGGACGACGCATGGGCCGACCTCATCGCGCAGTTTCACCATGCCGGTTGCGACGGGCTGGGCGCGCTCGACTTTCTCGAGGATCTCGTCGGCATCGCGGCCGCGAAGACGGACGCGCGGCCCGCGCGGCTCGACCGCCTCGAGCCCGCGCGGCTGGCCCGTCGGGGACGGTACGGGTTCGATGCGTGGAGCCTGCTGGCTTCACTGCCACGCCAGGCCCGCGGCCTCGAGGGCGTCTGGCAATACCTGGCGAACGACCCCGTCCGGCTGCCGCGCGGCGGCGCCGCCGCGGAGCCCCACCGGCTCGCGAGCTGCTCGGTGGCCTGCGACGCGGCGACGACGGCGGCCCTGCGGCGCGAGGCCACGCGGCTGGGCGTTTCGCTCAACGACCTGGCCGCCGCCGCCCTCTTCGAGTCGCTGCGGGAGTCGCTGGGCGAAACGGATTTCGGCTCAGGCCCGGCGGCCGTCGGCCGCCGCGACCGCCGCGTGGTGCGGCTGTCCATTCCGATGAACCTGCGCCAGGCGGCGGACCGGCGAATGCCGGCCGCCAACATCGTCAGCATGGTCTTCCTCGACCGCGGGGCCGCGGCGATCGACGATCCGGCCGGCCTGCTGCGATCGATCCACGACGAGATGCAACTGATCCGCCGGCTCGGGCTGGGCATGACGTTCCTCTTCACGCTCTGGGCGGCGCGGTTGATGCCCGGCGGCATCGCGCGGCTGGTGCGCAACCAGCAGACGGCGGCGACCGCGCTGTTCACGAACATCGGCCGGCTGTTCCGCCGCGCGGGCCGCGCGGGCGGCGGCTGCGTGCGGATCGGCACGGCCACGCTGCGGTCGATCGACAGCCTCGCCCCGCTGCGCCAGGGGACGCCGCTGGCGGTGACGGCGGCGGAATACGCGCAGTCGTGGGTGTTCACGCTGCGGTACGACCCCGCCGCGGTTTCCGCGGACCAGGTTCACTGCATCGCCGGGGCGTTTCGATCGCGGCTGCACCGGCACGGGCGGCGGGACGAGCCCGCGGCGCGGCGGGCGGAACTGGCGGAGGCGGCCTCATGAACGTGACCCTCCTCGAAGCCGCCTGCCTGGCCGCACTCCTCGCCATCATCGTCGTGCAGGTGGTGATGGTCGCCCGGTTCGCGCGGCTCTGCGGCGCCGGCAGCGGCCCGCCCGAAGGCCATGCTTTCGGCGCGGCGCCCGCGCGGATCGTGCTCTGCCTGCGCGGCTCCGACCCGTTCCTCGGGGCGACGCTGCGGGCCGCCATCGACCAGGACCACCCCGACTACGAACTGCGGGTCGTCGTCGATTCGACGGCCGACCCGGCCTGGGAGGAGGTGCAGGAGGTGATCGCGACCGCGCGGCCGCGCGGCCGCGTGACGGTCGAGCCGCTCGAGTCGCGGCCGGTCACCTCGAGCCTGAAGTGCGCCAGCGTGCTGCAGGGGCTGCGCGGTCTCGATCCCGCCACCCGCGTGGTGGCCCTGCTCGACGCCGACGTCGTGCCTCCCCGCCACTGGCTGCGAACCCTCGCCGAAACGCTCGCCGACGACGGCTGCGGCGTGGCCACCGGAAATCGCTGGTATCAGCCTCCCGACGACGGCTGGGGCACTTGGACGCGGGCCGCATGGAACGGCGGCGCCCTGGTGCAGATGGTCTGCTTCGGAATTCCCTGGGGCGGCACGCTCGCCCTGCGGAGCGAGCTCCTCGAAACGGCCGGCCTGCGCAGGAAATGGGCGGAAGCCTTCTGCGAGGACACGCTGCTGACCGCCGCGATCGGCGAACTCGGCAAGCGGGTCGTCTTCGTGCCGTCGCTGATCGCAGTCAATCGCGAGAGCGTGACCATCGCCGCGCTGGTTCCGTGGATTGCGCGGCAGCTGCTGACGGCGCGGCTCTATCACCCCGCCTGGATGCCGATCGCCGCCTTCGGCCTCTCGGTGCCGGTGGTGCTCGCGGCAACCGGACTGGCGGCCCTGCTCGCCTGGGGACGGAACGACTGGACATCGGTCGGACGGCTCGTGGCGATGGCGGCCGCGTTCGCGGTGGCGCTCCCGGCCCTGCTGGTCTGGATCGAGTCGATCGTGCGGCGGGCGATTCCCGCCCAGTTCGCCGCGGACGGACGGCGGCTGCCCTGCCGCCTGCCCTTGATGCTCGCCGGCGTCGCGCTGGCCCAGATGGTCTACGTCGTGGCGCTGGTGCAGGCATCACTGGCACGGTCGTCACGGTGGCGGGGGGTGACCTACTCCGTTCTCGGCCCGTGGCGGATTCGCGTGGTGGACGATGCGACGCCGGAGCCGGCTGCCGGCGGCTCCTCCCGGCCGCGGCCGCTGCAGGCCCTGCAGTCGCTCTGACGCGTCGCGGCGGGAAGGCCCGCGGCGGAGTCCCGCCGCCTCGTCGCCGCCCG